>Ga0265316_10002596_pt1 | contig 18641 bp, 15 predicted proteins | sample 4522metaG_FD_202092 | JGI IMG/M metagenome (GOLD analysis project Ga0265316, IMG submission 202092) | Rhizosphere microbial communities from Carex aquatilis grown in University of Washington, Seatle, WA, United States - 4-5-22 metaG | ecosystem: Host-associated > Plants > Roots > Rhizosphere >... | reverse complement strand
GATGCCGTCGAAGTAGATCTCGGCGAGGTTGACGCCGTCCCAATCGAAGCGCAGCATCATGTCGCGAATGAGGGCGGCGACCGCGCGGTGGCAGTCCGGATTCACCAGGTTCATGAGCAGCCGCCAGTCGACGTGCGCATCTTTCAGGCGCGCCGTCTTCTCGCGCCACTCGGGGTGCTGCTTCCAGAAGGCGTCGCTGACGTGGGGCAGTTCCAGCCAGGCATAGACCAGGATGCCGTGGCGATGGCAGGCCGCGATGAGGTTGCGCAGGTACTCGTCGCTCTCGGGATGACTCTCGATGAAGGCCCAGGCGCCGGCGTGCAGCGCCGAAATGCCCGCGGCGCGCCACTGGCGGGCCATCTGGTCGGGGTCGATGTGGAGGCGGTAGGCGGAATCGAAGAAGGCCCACAGGCGGCGGGATTCGAACGGCGGCTTGATGCCCAGATCGACCAGCGCCTGCGGAAGGAAAGGGAAGCGCTCGTATCCGTCGTCGCCGGGGCCGACCGCCACCCACAGCACGGCGCCGCGGGCGCGAGCCAGCGTTGCCACGAGAGGCGCGCCCGACCCACGCTCTCGGCAGAGCACCTTGGCGTCCTTCGGAACCGCGAAGACGCTTACCTTCACGGCCTTCTCCCACTTGATCGGCAGGTCTGGCTGCCTCGCATCGCTCACCGAGCCCACGCTGATCTTCTTCGCACCAGGGACGAACCCCAGGCTCTGCGCGACTTCGGAATCGCCTTCGACGATCACGACCGCGCCGCGATCGAGGGCGGCTGCCCCCGTGGGGGCGACGAGGACGCGCGCCTCCGACTCCGGCTGCTCGGGCAGTCCCAGAGACTGCAACATGGGCGCCCACCCGCCTGCCGCGCCGCCGGCGACGTGGTATCCGGGAACCTCGGGCGTCGCAGCCCACAGAACCGCCGCCGTCAGGATGAAAGCGAGTCGAAGCACGCCTTCCCGTTGTAGCACGCACCACCGATCGCGGCGCGGGGAGCCCTGCTCTGCGGCGATATAGTGGACACAAGGGAGCCGAACGTGAGAAGAACATTGCCGGCGGAGGCGAAGCGCGCCGCCGAGGGGGAGGGCGCGGCGGCTAAGAAGTTGTCGGCATCGCGCACGGAGGAGTACTTCCGCGAGCGCTCAGGCCGGGCCAACATCCACCGGGCGAAGCGCATTCTCAAACGGGCCGGCCAAGGCAAACCCCCGGTTGCCGGCGACGAGATGTAAGGTAGCTGACTGGGCGCGGCGGTTGCCCACCATGGAGACGCCCATGTCGGCGAGGAGCCTCACGCCGCCGGTCTCGTGAATGGATGGACTTCTTCGTTCGCCAGCGCCGAGGCGTACGACAGGGCCTGCTGTACGTCTTCCGCTTCCAGGTCCGGGTAATCGCGAATGATGGCCTCGGTCGACATTCCGTTCGCGACGAGCTTCACGACCAGAGAGACCGTGATTCGCATCCCGCGGATTCCGGCGGCTCCTATTGAAACCTACTGGAATCGGAAGTAGCGCGCCACCACCCACCCCGCCCCCAGCGTCGCCGCCACCAGCGCGCACAGGTGCGGAATCACCGCCGCCGGCGGCGCGCCGAAGTTCACCAGCTTGTGCAGCGCGTCCATGGTCAGGCCTGTAGGCAGGAACAGCGCCGCCTTCTGTATCCATACCGGCGTCACCTCGATGGGCCACCAGCATCCGCCCAGCCCGGCCAGCAGGTTGCTCGCGATCACGCCCAGTCCGATCACCTGCGCTTCGGTGCGCCCGAAGTTGCCCAGCGCCATGCCCAGGACCGCCGCCAATGCGCCGTATGCCGCCAGGACCGCCGCCACCGCCGCCAGGTTCGGCCCCCAATGGACGTGGAACAGCAACCTGCCCGCGATCATCGCGAACGCGATCTGCACCATGCCGAGCACCCAGCGCGCGCCCCACTTGCCGAGTGCCACCGCGCCCCGCGACATCGAGGACGACGCCAGGCGGCGCAGAATCCCGTTCCGGCGCTCGATCGTCAGCGTCACCGCGCCGCTGGTGAACATCACCAGCAGCGTGAACATGACCATCGTGCCGGGCACCGACTGGTCGAAGCCGATGGGCGGATCGCGCCGTTTGCCGGCGGCCTTCACGTCCACGCTGAGCGGACGCGCCTCGCGCCCCAACTCGGAGAGCCGCTGGGGCGTGGCCGCGCCGCCGCTCAGATCCACCTGCACGGTATTGAGGGCGCGCTGAACTCGCATCTGGTCGTAGCTTGCGCCCATGTCGTCACCGACGCGCGTGAAGTGTAGCTTTACCGGCTTCCGCGCCAATGCCAGGGCAGTGAAACCGGTCGGGATCTCGAGCCTGCGCCGGTAGCCGAGGAACTCAGCCTCGGTCTTGGGACGCACCACGAGGAAATCCCGCGCGCCCAGCCGGGCGATCGCTTCGTCCGCCAGAAACCCGGCGTCCGACGCAACGCTCACGGCCAGCGTGTCCCTCGAGCCGCCGTGAAAATTCCCCGTGATGGCGCCGAGGAAGTAGAAGAAGATCACCGGCATCACGAAAATCCACAAAAGGGTCTCGCGGCTGCGGAGCAGGTGACGGAGGTCCATGCCGGCCAGAAAGAGCGCATCGCGCAGCATCTTGGTTCTCATATCAGGAAACTCCGCCGCAGCCGCACCAGCGTCACTAGGAACGCCACCGCGCTCGTCGCCACCAGTCCGCCCAGCGCGGCTGCCAGGCCCGGCGTGTGGGTCGAGCCATCCAGAATCGCCGAGAACTGCGTCACCGCCCACCCGGGTGGCGTCAGCCGCCCTACGGAGGCCATCCAGGCCGGCATGATCTCGAACGGAAAAAAGCACCCGCCCACCAGCGCGAGAGGAAACATTACGAGGTTGCCGAGCATGCTTGCCCCGCGCGGGGTGGAAGCGGACATCGATACCAGCAGCAACAGCAGATAGAAGGCCACGCCCGCCAGCACCAGCCACAGGATTGCGGCCGGCAGGCTGGCCACCGGCACGCGTCCCAGCCAGCGGACCGCCACCAGCCCCGTCCCCGCGACGCACGCAAACACCAGTGCTACGGACACCAGCTTTCCGGCCAGGAAGGCCGCCATCCGCACCGGCATCACCGCCAGGCGGCGCAGTGCTCCCAATGCGCGTTCCTTCCAGATCTCCCCGGCCAGGGCGTTCGCAATCATCCAGACCGCCATGCACAGCATGCTGGGGAAGAACAGCGCCGCGAAGCTCTTTCCCCGCTTCTTCTCCGGAATCACCGTGGTCTCCAGCCCGATCGCCGGCCCCACCGCGCGCCGCGTGCCGAACATGTCCAGCGTGATCGACACGGTGTCTTCGATCAACTTCGGCAGTATGCTCTGGCTCGGGTTGGTGAACAACTGCAAGCGGAACGCCGCGCCGCGATTGACTGCCTGCGCGAAGCCCGCCGGAATGATGAGAAACGCGGAAGCCTCGCCGCGGTCGATCCGCCGCCGTCCTTCCCCGCGCTGCACTCGTTCGAGCGCCAGCATCTTGTCGAGCGGGTCGCGGTGGAACACGCCGGCCACCACCTTGCTCGCGAAGGTATTGTCCTCATCCGCGATGAGCAGGACGCCCTGCGGCGCGGGGTTTCCACCGCCTCCGAACACTACGTTCATCAGCACGGCCAGCACCAGGGGGATCGCCAGCCAGATGGCCAGAGTGAAGGGGTCGCGGCGCCAGCGGCGCAGATCTTTGACTACGCAGATCCAGAGGAAGCGCATGGTCTATTCCCTCAGCTCCTTGCCCGTGAGCTTGATGAAGAGGCTCTCCAGACTGGGCTGCGTGAGCGTGGTACCGCGCACTTCGCTGCCGGCGGCTTCGAGCGCCGCGAAGATGGCCGGAAGCTTTCGCGAGGCGTCGACCAGCGAGAGGACCAGCAGGTTCTCCTCCGCCTGCACCACTTCGATGTGGTCGATGGGCGCGACGGCGGCCCGTGCCGCAGCCGGTTGAAACACGCCGGAGAGCCGCAGCAGGTCGCGCTGCTCCAACATCGATCGCAGTTCGGCCAGAGTGCCGGCTGCGATCACCTTCCCGTGATCGACAATGGCCAGCCGGTCGCACAGCGTCTCCGCCTCCTCCATGTAATGCGTCGTGTAGAGGACGCACGTGCCCGCCTGCGCCTCCGCCCGAACCAGTTCCAGCAGACGCATGCGGCTCTGCGGGTCCACGCCAACCGTGGGCTCGTCGAGCAGCAGAACCTGGGGTTGGTGCACGATGCCACAGGCGAAGTTGAGCCGCCGCTTCATGCCTCCGCTGAAGCGCTTCACCGGCTCGCGGGCGCGGTCGCCGAGGCCGGTCAGCTCCAGCACTTTCTGAATCCGTTCGCCGAGCAGAGGGTTGCGCAGGCCCTGTGCGCCTCCCCAGTATTTGAGGTTCTCGACGGCCGACAGCTCCTCGTAGAGCGCGATCTCCTGCGGCACGACACCCAGCGCCTGCCGCGCCGCCATGCCCTCGCGGACCACATCGTGGCCCATCACGCGTACGCGCCCGGAGGTGGGCGCGAGCAGGCCCGAGATGCAGCCGATGGTGGTGGTCTTGCCGGCGCCGTTCGGCCCCAGCAACCCGAAGATCTCGCCCGGCCGCGCGGTGAACGAAACTCCGTCCACGGCGGTCAGGTCGCCGTACTCTTTGCGTAGCTGCTCGACTTCTATCATTTGAGAAAAGGGTACGCCCAACGCGGGCCGGTTCGCTCACCATCAGCGACGAATCCGCTGGATTCCGGACGAACGGTGCCGCAGTCGGGATGAGCGGCCTCTGCGGAGGGCGGGCTTCAGCGCGCGCGGAACTTCAGTTGCGCCACCCCGCGCGGGCGGAGCGGTTGACACACGCCTCGAACCCGATCTCTACTATTTGGTGGACTGGAGACGACAATGAGAACTCTCTGCCTGATGGCCTTCGCGGCTTGTATCGCCGGTGCGCAGGTGGCGCCACGGGCCGCCTATATGGACCCGACTCTGCCGGCCGAGCAGCGCGCGGCCGACCTGGTGCATTGGATGACGCTCGAGGAGAAGGCCACGCAACTGGTGAACCAGGCGCGCGCCATTCCCCGGCTCAACGTGCCGGCCTATGACTGGTGGAGTGAGTCGCTGCACGGCGTGGCAGTGAATGGGACCACCGAGTTTCCCGAGCCGGTTGGCCTGGCCGCCACCTTCGACGCGCCCGGCATCCACGAGATGGCGGTGGCGATCGGCACCGAGGGTCGCATCAAGCACGCGCAGGACGTCCGCATGGGTCATAGCAACATCTTCGAGGGTCTCGACTTCTGGGCGCCGAACATCAACATCTTCCGCGATCCGCGCTGGGGCCGCGGACAGGAGACGTATGGCGAGGACCCCTTCCTGACCGCGCGCATGGGCGTGGCCTTTGTGACCGGCATGCAAGGCGACGATCCTCACTACTATCGGACGATTTCAACGCCCAAGCATTTCGCCGTGCACAGCGGGCCGGAGTCCACGCGTCACGCGGCGGATGTGCCCATCAGCAAGCACGACGAGCTGGACACCTACCTGCCGGCGTTCCGGGCCACGGTGACCGAGGCCAAGGCGGGGTCCGTCATGTGCGCCTACAACAGCATTAACGGCCAGCCGGCCTGCGCCAACGAGTTCCTGCTCGAGGACCAGTTGCGGGGCAAGTGGGGCTTCCAAGGATACGTGGTGTCGGATTGCGGTGCGGTGCGAGACATCCAGAGCGGCCACCACTTCAAGCCGACGCAGCCCGAGGCATCCGCTATCAGCCTGAAACGCGGCATGGACAACGAGTGCATCGACTTCATGGCGAAGGTGAACGACGACCACGACTACGCGCCCTATCTCCAGGCCGTGAAGCAAGGTCTCCTGAAGGAGAGCGAGATCGACGTGGCCCTGACGCGGCTGTTCACGGCGCGGATGAAGCTGGGAATGTTCGATCCTCCGGAGCTCGTGCCCTACACGAAGATCGACGAGAAGCTGCTGGACAGCCCGCGGTATCGCGCCCTAGCGCGCAAGCTGGCCAGCGAGTCCATGGTGCTGCTGAAGAATGACGGCATCCTGCCGCTGAAGACCTCGGGGGTGAAGATGGCCGTGATCGGTCCGCTGGCCGACCAATACAGGGTGCTGCTCGGCAACTACAACGGGATTCCGACGCACTCGGTCACTGTGCTGGAAGGCCTGCGGGCCGAGTTCCCCGGTGCGCAGATCCGTTTTGTGCCCGGCACGCAGTTCCTGCGCAAGGACGCCTCGCCCGTGCCGGACGACCTGCTCAGTACCGGCGGCAAGCCGGGTGCGCGAGTGAGTTATTCGATGCTGGACTCTTCGCTTGAGGGCTCGCGGTCGGCGGCAAAGCCGCTCGCCATCCGCATCGAGCCGGGTATCGACCTTTCGGCAGGCCCGCTGCCGCCCGAGGTTGCCGGTAAGAAGCCGCTGGAAATCCAATGGGAAGCGACCCTTAGGCCTCCAGAGACCGGGGAGTACAATCTCGGCCTCGAAGGCGACGGTTTCTTTCGGGTGTCGGTCGACGGCAAGCAAGTCACGCAGGCGTGGCGGACCGATGGCGTCGAGACCAAGGTGGGACGGGTGCACCTCGAGAAGGGCAAGCCCTGCGCGCTGAAGGTCGAATACGGCCAGAGGGAGGCCCCCCATGCAGTGGCCCGCCTGGTGTGGTCCAAGCTGGACCGGCATCCCACGCCCGAAGCCGTCGCGGCGGCGAAGGACGCAGACGTCGTGGTGGCCGTCGTGGGCATCACCAGCGAGCTCGAGGGCGAGGAGATGCAGGTGAACGAGGATGGCTTCCAGGGCGGCGACCGCACCAGCCTCGACTTGCCCAAGCCCGAGCAGGACCTGATCGAGGCCGTCGCCGCGACCGGCAAGCCGCTGGTAGTGGTGCTGATGAATGGCAGCGCCCTCAGCGTGAACTGGGCGAAGGAGCACGCGAATGCGATCCTCGAAGCGTGGTACCCCGGCGAGGAGGGCGGCGCCGCGGTGGCCGAAACCCTCTCGGGTCGAAACAATCCAGCGGGAAGGCTGCCGGTGACCTTCTACAAGAGCGTCAGCCAACTGCCGCCGTTCGAGGATTACGGAATGAAGGGCCGCACCTATCGCTACTTCGATGGCGAGCCGCTCTATCCCTTCGGCTACGGGTTGAGTTACACCAGCTTTGCGTACAGCGGATTGAAGGTTCCCACGAAGCCGGTCGATGCCGCGAGCCCGGTCGCGGCCGAAGTCACGGTCACGAACACCGGCAAGGTAAGCGGCGACGAAGTCATCCAGTTGTATCTCAACTTCCCCGCAGTACCGGGCTCGCCGCTCAAGGCGTTGCGCGGTTTCCAGCGCGTACACCTCGATCCGGGCGCCTCGCAGCGGGTCACGTTCGAGCTGAAGCCGCGCGACCTGAGCATGGTGACCGAGGCCGGTGAGCCAGTGGTGCCGGAAGGTGAATTCAAGCTGTCGATCGGCGGCGGCCAGCCCGGCGGCGGAGCGCCGTCCGTGGCGGGCACGTTTCGCGTGAAGAACAGCCTCACGCTGCCGGAGTGACGCCCCGCTACCAGTTCAGCTTGAGAATCTCGACTTGGAGCGTCCTGGCCTTGGCCGTGTCGAGCGGGCCTGCCCCTGGCAGCGAGAGCGGGCGGGCGGCAATGCTCGCCGGGTTGGGGACGCGCGCCAGGTAGTCCAGCAGAGCCACCGCGTCGTCGAAGCTGGCCATTTGCAGGAGCTCGGGTTTTCCGCCCGATACGTCAATACTCAGGGAACGGCCGCCGGCGTCGCGCAGCGTCCATACGCTGAATTCCAGCGATTCCTTCGGCACCAGCTTCAGGTCGACGGGCGCGGTCGCGCCGGTTCGAAACTCCACGTCGTCGTCCCCCTCCATAATCGTGTCGTCGCCTGAGGTGACGTGCCGTATGGTCGCGGTGAGCGTGGCCTTCGCCATGATGTCGGCCGCAGGCCGCTCCACGTACTTCGCCGTCTGCCGGTTCAGCCGCACATCCCCAGCCGGTTTTGGGTTCCCCGCATCGTCAAACAGAGGATTGAAGCTGAACGTGTCGGTGTGGCCGTCCGACTCGATCTGTAGGGTGACGTCGACTGCCACATTGCCGGCCAGGTCGATTCCCGGCGCCCCCTGTTGGATCAGTTCGGCGGTTGTGGGCGACAGCGCTCCGGTCACGGAGATGTAGCGCTGGCTCAGTTTGATGTTCTCCTCGAGCTGATTCGAGCCCTTCGCCTGCGCGCCGCCGGTGAATGGGGCGCCGGCAGGCAGGGCGGCGTTCAGATCGAGCTCGCGGCTCTGTGTGAATTTCAGGGTGCCCAGGTCCGCCGTCTCGTACTTGGTGGCGAACTGCGTCCAGTCTTTGAAGCGCGCGGGCGGGGTCAGCTCTCCGAGGCTGATGCGGGCCGTGCTGATGCGATCCGCGGGCGCTTGCGACACGTTATCGATCGAGAACACCACCCGCCGCGTGAAGACCGTGCGATCCGCCTCGCGGCCGGGCCCTTTCGCTCCTTGGATCGGCGCACCCAGCTTGGCCAGCAGGTCCGCGGCGTCCTTGCTCTTCTTGCCCAGTTGCTCGATCAGGCTGGACTGTCCGCCCTCGGTGAGATTGAGAAGAGTGGTCTTGGCGGAGGCGCTCGGAACCTCCAGGGAGAATGCCGACAGGCGCGCTTCGATCGTGCCCGAGGCAACCTGCGCCGGCGTCTGGGTGTTGTAGCGCTTGGTGAGCCGCGGGCTGGCGCAGGAGGCCAGCAATCCGAGCCCGAGCGCGACCGAAAGCAAACGGGCTCTCATTGGGGCGTCCATTTGTAAATCGCTCCCGTTTCGACCGAACCCGTCTTCGTGTCGGTCAGAGATTTCTCTTCGAGGTGTTCCGCGCTGTAGCCGGTTTTGGGGAACAGCTCGGGGTTCCCGCTGTACTGGCGCTCTTTGCGCAGCGTCTCGATGGCGTCCGCCTCTTTCCGGACCGGCCAGTCGTCCTTGTAAGTCGCTTGGTCGCGGTACAGCATAATCACGTAACTCATAACACCCCCATGGGTGTCATCATAGAGGAGAATGCAACGAAATGCGAGGATAATCCGCTGCGCTGTCGCGCTTTTGTTCTGCCTGCCCCTGGCGGCCGGCCCGGCTTACGAAGGCGCGGCCTTCGAGAAGCGCGTCGCCGCGATCGCCGCGGGCCCGGACGGCGCCGCCCGCCGCGCCGCGATCCTGGCTCAACTCACGGCCTTGGGCATCCCCTATCGCCTGGAGGATTTCAATGCCCAAGGCAGGAAGGGTGTCAACATCCTGGTCTCTCTTCCCGCACCGGCGGGCGTCGCCAAGGAGATCCTCCTCGGCGCGCACTCCGACAGGGTGGATGTGGGGCAGGGCGCCGTCGACGATGCTTCCGGCGACAGCGCCGTTATAGAACTGCTCGCCGCGTTCCAGCGCGCGCCGCTCAAGACGTACCGGCTGAGCGCGGCGTTCTTCGATCTGGAAGAACTGGACTCTCTGGGCTCCGGCGCTTTCGTCGCCGCTCACCGCCAAGGCCTGCCCGCGATCTACCTCAACTTCGACGTGTTCGCGTACGGGGACACGCTGTGGGTCGGGTCCGTGAACGACAGGTCACGCTCCGCCCGGGCCATGAGCGAGGCGGCCGCCGCGACCCGGTTCCCGCTCGTCATGGGAGCGGACTACCCTCCCGGCGACGACCGGGTATTCGTAGCCGCGAAGGTCGAGACCTTGGGCTTCGCTCTCATTGACGGGCGCGAGATCAAGGGCATTCTCGATTTCTTTCACGGCCGCCATCGGGATCCCCTGCCGCGCGGCGTCACTATCCTGCACTCCGCCAATGACACGCCCGACAAAGTCGCCGGAGCCGACGTGGCGGGCGCCTTGCCGGTGGTCGAACAGGCCATCCGGCTGATGGACGCCGGGCGGTAGCCATTTGTACTAGAATTGCCAGCTACAGATGAAAATCCCGCGTCCTTTTTCCGGCCGGCGGGCGCCGAGGGTCGCAGCCGGCGTTTTGGGCTTCGCTTTGTGGAACCTGGCGGCGGCGCCGCAGGACTACTCCAAGGAAGCCGTTGTACTGGAGAGGTTCTCCACGGATCTCGCGTTCTCCGCCGACGGCACGGCCCAGCGCGAGGAACGCGCGGTCGTGCGGTTGCAGTCCGAGGCCGGCGTGCGTCAGTTCGGCGTGGTGACGTTTCGCTACGAGGCCGCCAATCAGCGCGTCGACCTGATCGAGGTCCGCGTACGGAAGCCGGATGGCAGCGTCGTCGAGACTCCCCAGACCAGTGTGCAGGACGTCTCGTCAGAGGTGGCAAAAGCCGCTCCCACGTACAGCGACCTCCGCGAGAAACAGGTCCCGGTCAAAGGGCTCGCGGTGGGGGACGTTCTCGAATACCGCATGCGGCTAGTCGGCACCAGGGCCGAGGTGCCGGGCCAGTTCTGGTTTGAGCAGGAATTCGTCAAGGGTGTCGTCGTGCTGGAGGAAACCTTACGCATCAGCGTGCCGGCGGACAAGTACGTGCAGGTCAAGAGCCCCACCGTGAAGCCTGAGGTACGCGAAGAAGGCGGGCGGAAGATCTACCTCTGGAAGACCGCGCGCCTGGAGCCCACATCGCCGGAGAGCCCGAAGAAGAAGGCTGCCCAGACTCCCGAGCCTCCCTCCGTCCGACTGACGACCTTCAGGAATTGGGAGGAGGTCGGCCGCTGGTACCGCGAGTTGGTGCGACCTCAGACAGTGGTGACTCCGGCGATTCAGGCCAAGGCGGAGGAGCTGACCAAGGGCCTCGCGACCGATGCGGAAAAGCAGCGGGCGATCTACCGGTACGTCTCCTCGAAGATCCGCTACATTAGAATCTCATTCGGCCTGGCCCACTACCAGCCGCACCCAGCCGAGGAAGTCCTCTCCAACCAATACGGCGACTGCAAGGACAAGCACACGCTGCTAGCCGCGCTGCTAAAGGCGGCAGGCATTGAAGCCTGGCCGGCGCTGATCGTCGCGGGAGGCAAGCTGGACACGGAGGTCCCGTCGCCTTCCCAGCTCAACCACCTGATTACGGTTCTGCCGCAGCCGAAGGGCGTGGTGTGGCTGGACACCACGCCGGAAGTCGCCCCTTACGCCTATTTGTCGCTTCCGCTGCGGGACCAGCAGGCGCTCGTGATCCCCGACAAAGGGCCGGCCGTGCTGATGACCACGGACGCGGATCCGCCCTTTCCGGCCACCGAGAAGCTCGAGGTGAAGGCTACGTTGGACGCGAATGGCACCCTGACTGGGCACTTTGACATGACCGTCCGCGGCGATCCTGAGGTGCTTCTTCGGGGCGCTTTTCACCAGACACAACCCTCGGAGTGGCTCGCGCTCGCGCAGCGCCTCTCGTATGGCCAAGGATATGCCGGGACCGTCAGCAACCTGGATCTCGACAACGTGGAGGACTCCGACAAACCATTCCACTATTCCTACGACTATGAGCGGAAGGACTACCCGGACTGGGCGAACCACCGGATAAGCCCTCCCATTCCGTTCGCGTTGGCCCCGCCTGGCGACGAGAAACCCGTGGAGCCCTTGTTCCTGGGAGCTCCGGGCGAGATGGTGCTCCGCGCGACTGTTCGCCTGCCGGAAGGTTACTCGGGCCAGGCTCCGCCGGGCGCCAATATGCAGACAGGTTTTGCCGAGTACACTTCCACTTACTCAGTGGCCAACGGAGTGTTAGCGGCGGAAAAGCGCCTGCTCCGAAAGAAGTCGAAGGTGCCCTTGAGCGATTGGGCCGAGTACGTCAAGCTCACCGAGGCTGTTGCCACCGACGAGGCACAGCTCACCCAGTTGTCTAATGGCGCAGGGGTCGAGAGTAACGCCGACGCTCTGCAGCTCGTTCAGAAAGGCTTTGCGGCTCTCCAGAGCCAGCGATACACGGAGGCGGAGGAGGATTTCGACCGAGCTGGGCGACTGAACCCGAAACAGGTCAGCTTATGGGCCGGCTATGCCGTCCTCAGTCTGTTGCGGCAGCAGCCGGAAAAGGCGATCGGGGCGTTCAAGAGGGAAATAGCGAACCATCCCGAGCAGACGGGGGTTTATCGCACGCTGGCCAAGTTGCAAGACCAGTACGGTCATAGCGAGGACACGCCCGACACGTGGCGCGGCCTTATGAAGGCCGATCCGAAAGACACGGACGCCGCGATGAATTTCTGGATAGTACTTCAGAAGCAGGGGCGATACAGCGAAACCGTGGAACCGCTCCGGGCCACCCTCAAGGCCGTCCCCGACGACCCCGTGATCGAAGCCGCGCTCGGCGAGGCCCTCCTGCGCGCCGGCAAGAAAGACGAGGGGTTGGCTGTCCTCACGAAATTCGGAGAGCACGCACCGAGCGCCATTCGGCTGAATAACGCCGCCTGGGCGCTGGCCGACACGGGCGCGGACCTGGTTCTCGCCAGGCAGTACGCGGAGAAGGCGGTTCTCACAATCGAAGACGAGTCGAAGAAGGTAGCTCTGTCGAACCTGGCGGATTCGGACCTGGGGCGCATGACCACGCTGGACTCCGTTTGGGACACGCTCGGCTGGGTCTACTTCCGGGTGGGTGATCTTGCCAAGGCCGAAAGGTACGTGCGTGCCGGCTGGATGCTGGGACAAATCCCCGCCCTCGCGGATCATCTCGGCCAGATCTATGAGCGGCAGGGCAACAAGGAAGCCGCCATCCGCTTCTATCAACGGGCGCTGGCGGTCAACCTCGGCATGGACGAGGTTCGAGCGCGGCTGGAAAAGCTGACGCCGGTGCGCATTGGGAAAGGCAGCGTTGACGAGCTCGGAAAACTCCGCACCACCGCCGTTCCCGGCCTGCTGAAAAAGACCGGAAGCGCCGAGTTCTTCCTGCTGTTCTCGCCCGGCAAGATAGAGGACGCGCAATTCATCAGCGGGACGGAAGGCCTCAGGAACGCCCGGGACACTCTGCTGAAGACCCACTTCGACGTCCCGTTCCCGGACGGCAGCTCGGCCAAGATCGTGCGGCGCGGGATTCTGGCGTGCTCCGCCTACACCTCTCCCGACTGCCAGTTCACCTTTATCCCAGCCGCAGACACGAAGAAGTGACGCGCCCGCGCCTAGCCGCGGCCCGTGCGCTGCTACAATCGGTTCGAGACCCTGGAGGCACATGAAGCACGCACTTTCCACCCACCTGTTCGTCAATCATCGCCTGACCACGGCCTCCCTCGAGAGAATGCTGCACGCCGGCGTCGAGTTGGCGGAGATCTTCTGCGCCCGCCAGCACTTCGACTACACCAACCGCGCCCAGGTGATGGAGCTGAGCCACTGGTTCAAGGACTCCGATCTGACGCTCCTTTCCCTGCACTCGCCCATCTACACCGACGACGTGTGGGGGCGCACCGGGCCCAACTCGGTGATCAGCATTACCGAGCCCGTCAAGGCCAAGCGTGTCCTGGTGGTGGACGAGATCCGGCGCGCCATCGAAGTCGCCGAGTACGTCCCGTTCAAGTACTTCATCCAGCACATCGGGGTCAGCGGGGAGCCGTACAGCGACCGCGCGGTGGATGCGGCGTTCTCGTCGCTGGAAGAGCTGAGCGTATTTGCCCGCCAGCGCGGCGTAGAGATCCTGATCGAGAACATCCCCAACGCCCTTTCGAGCGCTCAGCGCCTGGTCGAGTTCCTCGCCCAGACGCACCTGCACCTGGGCTTCTGTTTCGACGTCGGCCACGCTCACATGGGCGCGGGCGTCGAAGAAGAGTTCGACATCATGCAGGACCGCATCCGCTCCACCCACGTGCACGACAACAACGGCGAGGAAGACAAGCACATCTGGCCGCTTGTGGGCGAGGGCGGAACCATCGACTGGAGCCGCGCCATGCAGGTGCTGCGCTCCCGCGAGGACCAGTATCCGCTTCTGCTCGAGCTCAAGGAAGTCCCCGACCGCAAACGCCAGATCGACGAAGTGCCGGAGATTTTCGACCGGCTGGAGAGCCTGTAAATGAGAATCACCATCGAGGAGGCCGCCCGCCACGCCGGCGAGACCGTCGAAATCCGCGGATGGCTGTACAACCTGCGCCGCTCCGGCAAAATCCTGTTCCCGCAGCTCCGCGACGGCACCGGAATCATGCAGTGCGTGGCGGTCAAGAGCGCGCTGCCGGAGGAGACCTTCGAGAGCATCAAGAACCTGACCCAGGAGTCGTCGATCGCCGTGACCGGCAAAGTGCGCGCGGAGCCCCGCGCGCCGGGCGGATACGAGATGGACCTGGAAGCCATCGAGGTGTTCGATCGCGTGCCGGAGAGCGATCCCTACCCCATCACCCCCAAGGAACACGGCGTCGACTTCCTGATGGATCACCGACACCTGTGGCTGCGCAGCCGCCGGCAGCACGCCATCCTGCGTGTGCGCCACGAAGTGATCCGCGCCATACGCGACTACTTCGACAACCACGGCTTTACTCTGGTGGATACGCCGATCTTCACGCCCAACGCGTGCGAAGGCACTACCAGCCTGTTCGAGGTGAACTACTTCGACGAGGAGAAGGTCTACCTCACGCAGTCCGGCCAGCTCTATAACGAGGCCACCGCCGCAGCCTTCGGCAAGGTGTATTGCTTCGGGCCCACGTTCCGCGCCGAGCGTTCGAAAACGCGCCGCCACCTGACCGAGTTCTGGATGGTGGAGCCGGAGATGGCGTACGCCACCCTCGAGGACGTGAAGCAGGTGGCCGAGGAATTGGTGGCCACCGTGGTCGGCCGCGTTCTCGAGAACCGGGGCGCCGACCTGAAGGAGTTGGAGCGGGATGTAACGAAGCTGGAGAGCGTCAAGGCTCCGTTTCCGCGCATCAGCTACGACGACGCAGTGAAGCGCCTGCAGGCCAAGGGCAGCGAGATCCAGTGGGGCGGCGATTTCGGCAACGCCGACGAAACGCTGTTGGGCGAGGATTACGACCGGCCGGTGATGGTCGACCGCTACCCCTCCGCGATCAAGGCTTTCTACATGCAGCCCGACCCCGAGCGGCCGGAAGTGGCGCTGGGCGTCGATGTGCTCGCGCCCGAGGGCTACGGCGAGATCATCGGCGGCGGCCAGCGCGTCCACAACCTGGACCTTCTGCTGCAGCGCATCGACGGCCAGGGGCTGAAACGCGCGGACTGGGAGTGGTATATCGACCTGAGGAAGTACGGCACGGTTCCCCACTCCGGCTTCGGGATGGGCGTTGAGCGCGTGGTGGCCTGGATCTGCGGCCTCGAACACGTGCGCGAGACCATCGCCTTCCCGCGGATGCTGTACCGGACCAGGCCGTAGCGTGGGTGAGCGCATGGAGGACATGGAGTCGCAGCGCCGGTGGGAAGAGGAATTTGAGGCAGTCGCCCGAAGGCCGCTGCCCCAGCGTGTCCGTTACGCGTTTATTCACACATACAAGCCTGTCTTGGACGACGCCGCGTATCGCTCTTTCGACACGATGGAGCAGTACCGGGCGTGGTGCGAGACACTGCCAGACTGGCTGGGCTATGGGCGCGTTTGACTACAGGCAGGCGCTGCATTTGTGGCGCACGCACTCTTGCGTGCCGCGTCGAGACTCGTCTCGACGCCGGGTGTCTGATGGCTGATAGCTGACGGCTGAGAGCTGTTCCCTATGCGCAAACCGCACATTGCGATCATCGGAGCGCCGCTCGACTTGGGCGCCGGGCGCCGCGGCGTCGACATGGGCGTCTCGGCGGTGCGCTTCGCCAACCTCGGCCAGCGGCTGGCGGAGCTCGGTTACAAGGTGGAGGATCTGGGCAACGTCGCCGCCGAGCAGCCGGAGCGCGTCGCTCCAGGCTCCGGCAACGCACGCTACCTCCAGCACATCGCGCACACCTGCGCGCGTCTGGCCGAGTGCGTCGAGGCGGCGCTGGCCCGCGGCCGCCTCCCGCTGGTAATCGGCGGCGATCACTCCATCGCGGTCGGAACCGTTTCCGGCGCCGCCAGACACATGCGGCGCGCCCGGAAGCGCCTCGGCTTGGTCTGGGTCGACGCGCACCCGGACATGAACACCCCCGAGACCAGTCCCAGCGGCAATGTGCACGGTATGCCGCTCGCCTGCATCGTCGGAATGGGGCCGCGCAAGCTGACCCACCTGGGGGGCTTCTCCCCCAAGATCGATCCGAAGAACGTGGCGCTGGTCGGCATCCGCGACGTGGACGCGCTCGAAAGGCCGCACGTCAAGGACTCCGGCGTGCATGCCTTCACCATGCGCGATATCGATGAGCGCGGCATGCGCGCCGTCATGGAAGAGGCGCTCGAAATCGCCAACGCCGGGACCCAGGGCTTTCACCTCTCTCTCGACATGGACTCGGTGGACCCCCAGATCGCGCCCGGCGTCGGCACGCCCGTACGCGGCGGCCTAAGTTACCGCGAGGCGCACCTGGCCATGGAAATGATCGGCGATTGCGGCCGCATGACTTCGATGGACGTCGTGGAAGTGAATCCGGTGTTCGATGAAGCCAACCGAACCGCGCAGTTTGCGGTCGAGCTGGTTCTTTCGGCGATGGGAAAACGAATTCTATGAGCGATGGCAAGATCCGGGTAGCGGTGCTGTACGGCGGCAGGAGCGGCGAGCATGAGGTGTCGATCCGTTCCGCCGAGTCCATCATGGCCGCGATGAACCCGGACCGGTACGAAGTCACCAGAATCTTTATCACGCCGGACGGCCGTTGGGATCCGCAGCCTATCCGGCCGGAGCCGGGCGCCAACCCCGGCATCGACGTGGTGTTCCCTGTCCTCCACGGCACCTTCGGCGAGGACGGCACGGTGCAGGGGCTGCTGGAGCTGGCCGGCCTGGCCTACGTCGGCGCGGGCGTGCTGGCCTCGGCGGTCTCCATGGATAAGGAAGTCACCAAGCGCCTGTGCCGTGAGCGCGGTCTGCCGGTAGTCGAATGCGTCATCCTCACGCGCGGCCGCCTGGGGACCGAGGCTATCGGGCGGGAGCTGGCCTACCCGGTCTTCGTCAAGCCGGCCAACCTGGGCTCGTCGGTCGGGATCTCGAAGGCGCGCAATCCCGACGAGCTCGAGCGCGCCCTGCGTCTGGCGGCCGAGTACGACCGGAAGATCGTGGTCGAGCGCGAAATCGTAGGACGTGAGATCGAGTGCTCGGTGCTCGGCAACGAGAACCCGGAGGCCGCCGTCCCCTGCGAGATCCTTCCCTCGCGCGAGTTCTACGACTACGAGGACAAGTATTTGCTCGACCGGGCTGGCACGGTCGTGCCCGCCGATCTGCCGCCTGAAACGACGGAGGAGGTGCGGCGCCTGGCGGTGGAGTGCTATCGCGCCGTCGAGTGCGAAGGGATGGCGCGCGTCGATTTTCTCCTCGAAGCGGCGACCTCGCGGCTGTACATCAACGAGATCAATACCATTCCGGGCTTCACCTCCATCAGTATGTATCCCAAGATGTGGGAAGCGGCCGGCCTTTCCTACTCCGCGCTGATCGACCGCCTGATCGAATTGGCGCTAGACAGGCACGCCGCGCGCAAGGCCACGAAATTCAGCCGCTAGGGTTGCGGTCCGCGCGGCGGCGAATGGAAGCCCAGGATGTCGCGAAAGAACGCCCGGTCCGCTTCCGCGTCCTACTTCGCGCCGATGCCGCCCGTGCCCCATTGCATGTTCGGCGCCGGGCCCAGGCGGAATCGCAGCACTCCTCCCTTCAGGATCTCGCCGTGCCCGATCCAGGGCCGCTCCAGCGCCGCGCCGTTCCACGTCACCGACTGCACATAGAGGTCCCGCTGGCTGCTCCTATCCGCCTCCACCGTGAAGTCCCGCCCGTTCTCCAGGTGGATCGTGGCGCGGTCGAAAAGCGGGCTTCCCAGCGCGTAGATGGGCTGGCCCGGATTCACGGGATACAGTCCCAGCGCGCTGAAGATGTACCACGCCGACATTTGCCCGGTGTCCTCATCCCCCAACCAGCCGTCCGGCCCCGGCCGGTAGAACCGGTCCATGATCTCCCGCGCCCAGCGCTGGGCCTTCCACGGCTGGCCCGCGTAGTCGTACAGGTAGATGACGTGATGCACCGGCTCGTTGATGTGCGCGTACTGGCCGGTGCCTGCCATTCTGGCCTCGGTCATTTCGTGGATGACCTTGCCGTAACCGCCCACCTTGTAGTCCGAGGTCATACTGAACAGCGTGTCGAGCTTCTTCAGAAACGCCTCGCGGCCGCCCAGCAGGCCCATCAGCCCCGGCACGTCCTGCTGCACCGACCACAGCCATTGCCAGGCGTTGCCTTCCGTATAGACGCCGCCCCAGGCCAGCGGATCGAACGGCTCCACCCACGCGCCGTCGCTCGTCCGCCCGCGCATGAACCCGGTCGAGCGATCGAAAAGGTTGCGGTAGTTCTGGGAGCGCCGCAGGAACGTGCGGTAGTCGTCCATCTTTCCCAGGCCCCGCGCCACCTGCGCCACGCAGAAATCGTCATAGGCGTATTCCAGCGTGCAAGCGGCGGATTCCTTGACCTTGTCGGCCGGCACGTAACCCAGCCGTATGTAGTCTTCGATCCCCGCGCGCGCCTGGTAGCGGCCCGTCCCCGGTTGGGTGGCGTCCTTGCGCAGCGCCGCGTAGGCCTTCTCGACGTCGTAGTCGCGGATGCCCTTCACAAACGCGTCGGCGATGACCGAATCCCCGTGCGTCCCGATCATGACGTTGGTGTAGCCCGGGTTTGGCCACTTCGGAATCCAGCCGCCTTCATCGAACGCGT
>Ga0265316_10002594_pt1 | contig 18653 bp, 17 predicted proteins | sample 4522metaG_FD_202092 | JGI IMG/M metagenome (GOLD analysis project Ga0265316, IMG submission 202092) | Rhizosphere microbial communities from Carex aquatilis grown in University of Washington, Seatle, WA, United States - 4-5-22 metaG | ecosystem: Host-associated > Plants > Roots > Rhizosphere >... | reverse complement strand
GCCTCAAGGTGGGACTCCGATGGCGGGCAGGAAGCGCTAGAGGTTCAGAATCTGCGGAACTCGTTGGCCGCCGGCACTCCCGAACCGCCGCCACCCGAGTGGGTAACTCTGTTGCTCGCAGGCTCCTGGCAGGATGCCCTGGCCCTCTTCGGCGGCGACCCGCCAGCGCCCGAGTTCAAGCCCCTCGCCGTCCTTCTCGCCGACGCCTGCCAAGCCGCCGACCGGCAGGAGGCCGCCCAGTCCCTTCGCGCGAAGGTGGAATAGTCGTCGGCCCTGGCCGAGCCTCGTCCGCCGTCCGCCGGGCGGTTACCGGCGGCGCCGGAGCCGGTCGATTTCGCGGCGATCGCGTTTCGACGGCTTGCCATCCCGGAAGCCCTCGAAATGCGGCATGGCCCGGCGCTCTTCCGCCACTTTCAGCCGCGCCTCGCGGCTCGCCTCGGTCTCACGGTAGAGCGTCTGCGCCACCGGCGCCGGCCCGCGCATCTCGCTGAGCGCGAGGACGTCGATTTGAAACTCGCCGCTATCGTTCTTCACCCGCAGCAGGTCGCCCGTGCGGACCTCGCGCGCAGGCTTGGCCGGCAGTCCGTTGGATTCGATGCGGCCGAGCTCGCATGCCCGGGCGGCGAGCGATCGCGTCTTGAAGAATCGGGCGGCCCACAGCCACTTGTCCATTCGCACGCCGGTCATGATTCCATTTTCCCTGGCGACAAGCGCGCGCGCATCATTCGATGCGATCCCTCCAATAGCCCGGGCGGCGGCGTCCGTGCGCCACAGCTACGATTTCCATGCCGGCTGCGGTTTCCCAATTCGGGGAACCTGCGGATGATCGCCAATTCGGTCGACGCCGCGGTCAAGCTCATCCAAGAACATTGTCGCAGCCCGTATACTACGCTGCCGATACCATTCGGTGGCGGCTTCGGCCTCCTCCAAAGCGGCGGGGTGTACTCGGACCGGCGCCAATACGAACCTGCACGAATCTCTGAAGGAAGGCGCGCGCGGCGCCGGAGGCGGAGGTCATCGCACGGAGAGCGTCTTCGTCGCCGTGGAAATCGGCGTGGCTGTTGTCCTGCTCGCGGAATTGCCGGAGGGCTGGTCGCGGCCCTGGCGCTCACGCGATTCATGGAGGACTTGCTATTCGGCGTCCGCCCGGCGGACCCGGCGACGCTTGCGGGGGTGACGTTGCTGCTGGCGGGAATTGCGCTGCTGGCGTGTTACATCCCGGCGCTGCGGGCCACCGCGGTCGATCCGGTGACCAGCCTGCGAGGCGAGTGAGGGTTCCGCGCGATCTACGCCAACAGCAAAGCGCGTGCCTGGGCCACCAGACAGAGGGCGTGCCCGGCGCCGCGAACCAGCGCCAGCGCGGCTGCGATGTCCCGTGCGGTAAGCAGGTTGGGATGGCCGGAGATGCGGTGCATGAACACGCCGCAATCTGTCGTGTTCACCGCACCGGGCCGCACGCGATCTTCAAGGCTGCGCCTGAAGCTGGTGAGCATCGCGATAGTCGAGGATGGCAATGATGGTGTCGAGGCCGGCTTCCGGGTAACAATCGAGCGTTTCGGCCACGGCGGAATCCGGCGGTAATCCCTCATCGCGAAAGGCGTCGTAATTTCCGATGATTGCCTCGACCGGCAAACGTGTGTTTTTGAGCAGCGGCGCGCCGCTGACCTTGCCGGGAATCACTTCAACCAACGGACAATCCGACCAATCCATGCACCAATCTTAGCCGCTTTTGATATCGGTGCGAGTGGGGCCGTTCGGCGTCCACAAGGCGGTTTCCCAGCATCGCCGCGCTGGCCGCCTTCGACCGCCCTCCAGGCACGCGTCACCATCGCGGCGCCGGCCCGCCCCGCCCTACCCCAACAGCAACGCGCGCGCCTCGGCCACCAGGAACAGCGAGCCGGTCACGAAGATGACATCCTCTGGCGCGGCGCCGCGAACCAACGCGAGCGCGGCCTCGATGTCCGGAGCGGTCAGCAGGTTGGGGTGGTCGGAGATTCGGTGGATGGCCTCCGGCGACAGGGCGCGCGCCTGGCGCGGCGCGGTGACGATGACCTGCTGCGCGCGCGGGAACAGGACGCCGCTGATTTCTTCGATGGCTTTGTCGCGCATGGCGCCGTAGATCAGGCGCACAGGGCGGCCGGAGTAGAATCGCTCGATGTAGGCGGCCAGGGCGCGCGCGCCGGCGGGATTGTGGGCGCCATCGAGGATGATCTCGGGGCTCTCGGCAACGCGCTCCAGGCGGCCGGGCCACTCGGTGCGGGCGATGCCGGCTTCGATGGCGGCGCCGGGGACGCCCAGGCGCGCCAGAGCCACGGCGGCGGTGACGGCGTTCTCCACCTGGTGCTCGCCGGCCAAGGGGCAGTGGATGCGCAGGTATTGCTGGGCAGGCGGCACCGCCTGCCCCACCCGTGGGGGCGGCGCCGCCTGCCAACCTCCCAACCCGGCTCGGTTCGGAGCCACCAGCACGAAGCGGCTGCCGCGAGGATCTAGCGCCAACTCCCGGATGGACCAGTCTTCGGTGCGCACCACGGGCACGGCAAGCGCGGCGGCGCGGTCTTCCAGCACCCGCGCGGCTTCGGGCCGCTGGCGGGCGAAGACAGCCGGCACAGCGGTTTTCAGAATGCCAGCCTTTTCCCCGGCGATGGATTGCAGGCTCTTGCCAAGAAAAGCTTCGTGGTCGAAATCCACCGGCGTGATCACCGAAAGTTCGGGAACCACCACGTTGGTGGCATCCAGCCGGCCGCCCAACCCCACCTCTAGCACCACCACGTCCACGCGCTCTTCGGCGAAGACCCAGAGGGCCATGGCGGTGACGGTCTCGAAGTAAGTGGTGTGCATGTCGATGGCGCCCGAGTCCAGCAGCTTTTCCACCACGGCGTGGACGCGGTCGAAGGCGCCGGCGAAACGTTCGGCCGAGAGCGGAAGGCCACCGATGCGGATGCGTTCGGTGGGTTCGGCGAGATGCGGCGAGGTGAACAGGCCAGTGCGGCGACGGTCCGCGCGCAGGGCCGATTCGATCATGGCGCAGACGGAGCCTTTGCCGTTGGTGCCGGCGACATGCACGAACCGGAGCCGGTCCTGCGGGCGCCCGAGGGCATCCAGAACCGTGCCGATGCGCCCCAGGCCGAGCTTGGCGGTTTTGATTTCGTTGCCTAGCGCGTAGAGGAAATGGACCGAATCGGGGTAATTCATGCCGCCAGGAACTTGAGCGCGCGCGCGATGTACGGCTTCATTTCCAGGCGCGGCACCACGGCATCCAGCATCCCGTGCGACAGCAGGAACTCGCTGCGCTGGAAGCCTTCGGGGAGTTTCTGGCGGATGGTCTGCTCGATGACGCGCGGGCCCGCAAAGCCGATCAGGGCGCCCGGTTCGGCGATGTTCAAATCGCCCAGCATGGCGTAGCTGGCGGTGACGCCGCCGGTGGTGGGGTCGGTCAGCACGCTGATGTAGGGCACGCGGGCCTGGTCGAGTTTCATGAGCCCGGCGGAGATTTTGGCCATCTGCATCAGGCTGACCGCGCCCTCCTGCATGCGCGCGCCGCCGGAAGCGGAGACGATGATCAGGGGCTGGCGCCCGGCCAGGCAGCGGTCGATGGCGCGGGCAATCTTTTCGCCCACCACGGAGCCCATGCTGCCGCCGATGAATTTCGGCTCCATGACGCAGATCTGGACGGGGCGGCCGGCCAGGGAGCCAACGGCGGAGATGAGCGCATCTGACAGGTGAGTGGCAGCCCGCATGGCAAGGAGACGCTCGCGGTAGGGCTTGGCATCGACAAACCCCAGCGGGTCGGAGGAGCTGAGGTCGGCGTCGAACTGTTGGTATTGGCCATCGTCCAGCAACATCTTCAGGCGGGTAACGGCGTCGATGCGGGAGTGCCATCCGCACTTGGTGCAGACGTTCCAATTGGTCTCGAGGTCCTTCTTCCACATGATCTGGCGGCAGCCCTCGCACTTCTGCCACAGACCCTCGGTGCGCACGCGGCGCTCGCCGTTGGCCACCGGGGGGAGTTTTTCATCGGATTGTTTGTCGCGTCTGAACCAAGCCATGCAATGATTCACGTTAGCGCGGGTAGGGATGGCCCCGCAAGGCCGCCAATGCGCGGTAGATCTGTTCGGCCAGCATGGCGCGCGCCAATTCGTGTGGAAAAGTCATGGCGGAGAGGGAGATCAGAAGGTCGGCGCGGGCCGCCCAGCCGGGGGGAAGGCCGTCGTGGCCGCCCACCAGGAAGACCAGGTCGCGGCCTTCCATTTCGGCGCGAGCCACCAATTGGGCGAAGGCCGGGGAGTCGATGGGCTTGCCGGCGGGGTCGAGCAGGATTTTGCGGGCCGAGGGATGTTTGGCCCAGAGATCGGTGCGGCCGGGCCGGATTTCCAGCATGGCGGCGGGGCAATAGCGGCCCGCGCGGCCCAGGAAATCCTCGGCGATGGCGTTCGCGTGAGGATCTTTCGGTTTGCCGATAAAGTACAGGAAAATCTTCACTCGGGCGGGATCTCAACCAATTTGGAGTTACGCCAGAGACGCTCCAGCCCATAGTATTCGCGGGACTTGGGCGAGAAGACGTGGACCAGCAAGTCGCCGTAATCCGCCAGGATCCATTCGGCCTGCTGGTAGCCTTCGATATTGGTAGGCAACTCGCCCGCCTGATGCTTCAACTGCAATCCGACTTCGTCGATAATGGCCTGGACTTGTTTCTGGTTGGCGCCGGTGCAAATGACGAAGTAATCGGCGAACGAGGTAACGCCGGTGAGGTCGAGGACCACGAGATCGGCGGCTTTCTTGGATTCGGCGGCGCGGACAGCAACCAGCCATGTTGGGGGATTTGTCTTGGTGGCGGGGGATGGCTTGAGATCGGCCTTGGTCAGAACACGCTCCTGAAGGTATGGTAGCAGAGGCGGAAGGGGGAAGGCTTCGCGCACCTTCCCCCGGTAAATCCTCGTTCTGCCCCCCACTCAAAAGTGATACAGCTTCAGGTGCAATATGTGCGGCGCATCGCCAGCCAGCCGAAAGCCCTGTCCGGACTGGTTCTTCACGGCGTGGTTGGTGTTGTCGTAGTTCATCATGATGTCATCGCCGTTCAGGCGGCGGCCGGGGACCCAGCGGCCGTCCACGTACGTGCCTTCCTCCAGCGCGCCGATGCCGGCCGCGGCGGGCGCCGGGCTGCTGGCGCTGAAGGTAGCCTGTATTCCGTTGCCCACGATCACGTAATCGTCGGGTCCGGTGCTCATGATGAGCGCGTAGGATTGCGACACGGCGGCGCCGCGGCCCGCTGGAGGGGCACCGGCCGCTGCGGGCGCGCCACCACGGCCTCCGCCGGGCGCCGCCGTTCCGGCCGCGGGAGCCGGGGCTGGAGCCGCGGGCCCGCGCATTCTGCCCATGCTGAAATCGAACGTGTAATTGCCCAACTGCACGGTTTGGGTCGGAGCCGCGGCGGTCAGCACAACCGCGGCAATTGTGCCTTTGGCCTGCGTTTCCAGAATCACGGGGGCGGCCTGCGCCAGCGCGTCGTACGCCTTCGCATAGGGAGTGGAGGCGTCCGCCCCGCGCTCGACGCCAAATGGCGAAATGCCCATGGCCATGTGCTTTCCGATGGCGTAGAAGGCGTTGGCGGCGTTCTGGCTGGTCTCCGGAATCCACAGCGGATTGCCCGACCGGTTGTAGAGCGCGCACCATTCGGCAAAGTTGGGCAGGTAGATGTCGGGGCCGATCACGTCGAGGCTGGGCGCGCCCTGCTGCCAGACGTTCAGCACGATGGGCAGCGCTCCGCCGCTCGAATACCCTCCGATCTGCTCTCCCAAATCCACGTTGATGTACATCGGTATGTCGTACTCGGCCTTGCCCGCCTTGGTGACCTGATCCACGTAGAGGGCGTAATTCCAGGCCATGAAAATCTCGTTGGTCATGGGCTCTTTGCCAAACACTTCCTGCCAGGTTCCCGAGGTCTTGCCGCCGGCGGCTTCCCAGTATTTGCGGAATTCCGGCACCAGAGCTTCGCGGTTCTTCGTCATGTAATCCAACAACCGCCGGGGCACGGGAGCGTCGAACGCGGCCAGAGCGGCGGGAAGATGGTCGCGAGTCCCGCCGGGGCAGCCTACTTCGTTTTCCACCTGCATCATGAGGACGGTGTGGGCCTCGCCATCCACTTCGCGGATGTGGCGCATGAGCGCCGCGTACGCCGCGGCATCGGCTTTCCAGTTGACTTCCTGGAACACGGAAAGCACGGCCAAGCTCTGGCCATTCTCGGCCTGAAACAGGGGGAAGCGTTTGGGATCGTGCTTCACCCACAGCGGAACATAAGTGGAGACACCGTTCTTCCAGCTTCCGAACCAGAGGAAGACCAGCCGGACGTGATTGCGCCGCGCGGCGCTGATCATGCCGTCCACCAGCGAAAAGTCGAAGGCGCCTTGCTGCGGTTCGATCAGCTCCCAGCTCACCGCCGCCAGAACGGTGTTCATGTTGGCCGCCACCAGCTTGGGCCAGAAGGGCGCGAGATATTCCAGGTTGGAAGAGGCGGAATTGGTCAATTCACCGCCCAGCATGAGGAACGGGCGGCCATCGACAATCATCTGCGTGGCGCTGCCTCGTTTTTCGAGATGCGGGATGCCGGGCACGGCGCCGGACTGGGCAAAAGCCGCGGTGAAGCCCGCGAGCGCGAGCGCGTACGGCAAAGAAGATAACGTTTTCATAGTTCCTCCAGGTGCGCCGGCACGCACACATCGGGAAGAGGCAGGCGCCCCGTGTCCGCTGAAGCGATGATAGCGCGTGGCGCGGGGTGGGGGTATGGGGGCGGCCCTATGCCACCCTGCGGGACTTGGTCCGCTTCGGTTTCGCGGCCGGGACGAAACGAATCTCCACCCTCTTGCCGAACGCCGCCGCGATGCGCCGCAACATCGCCACGGAGTGTCCCTCATAATCGGCGTCTTCCAGACGACAGATCACCGAAGCCGTCGTGCCGACTTTCGTCGCCAGTGCCCGCTGGCTCAACCCGGCCTTGGCCCGCAGGTTATAGATCAGCGATGCGACTTCGGTGTCAAAAAGCGCCTGTTCGTAGGTATCCTCCTGCTCCCGATCGCCCGCGACAAAGCGGTCGTACGAATATTGCAGGGTCTCCGAATCGAACTTTCTCTTTGCCGCCACTCGGTTACTCTCCTTTCGCAGGGATGAAGATGTGGTTCCGCGGACTGGATTGGAACCGTTTCATCCTCCGGATCGCCCGTTCTATTTCCACCTTCGGCACACTACTCTCCTTCGTCAAGCCATGTGAAACCACGACGGCCTCGCTGCTGTGAAAGAAATAGAGGATGCGATAATGGACACCCGCAAGCGAGGGTCGCAATTCATAGAGGCCATCTTGCAGGTAGTCGCCGATCGGCCTTCGCAATTCGTGCCCTTCCCACTCCAACCGGGCGAGATACGCGAGGCACTTGGCCGACGCCTTACGGGGCAGCCGGTCGAGCCACTCCACGATCGGGACCGTGCCATCCTCTTCCAAGTAGTAGACAAGTCTGGTTTGGGGCACGCCATCGTCCTAATGTTCGCCAATTTGCGAACACTTGTCAATCCCCCCGCCGCTATTTGCGGGTGCCCGGCGCCGCCGCCTTCCCCAGGGCGAGCAGGTTGGCCAGGAGCTGGTATGCGCCGTCGGTGCCCGCCGGTAACTGGCGCCACAGACCCAGGCCCAGATAGAGCCAGCGTCCTTTACCGACTTTGCCTTCGACTAACGAGCCGAGCTTCTCTCCCGGGTTGTCCTTGAATGAGTCTGTCATAGACACTAAGTCGACATACTTCTTATCTTTGTCTCCCAGGAAGTAGAGGCCGCGCTCCTGCACCCAGCCATCCCAGGCAGCCGGACCGATCTTATTCGGGTAGTTGAACAGGGGATGCTCCGGGACCAAAACCTTGACTGGCACCGTCTCGTCGGCCACGCGGTTCCCGCTGACCTTCGCGGGATACGGGCCGTAGTCCTCGCGGTTGAACTCCATTTTGTTGTACTGCACGATCACCGTTCCGCCGTGCGCGGCATAGTCGAGCAGGCGCTGGTTATAGGCGCGAAGATCGGCGCGCCGCTCGTAGGCCCGCACGCCGGTCACAATCACGTCGTACTTCGAAAGGTCGCCCCAGGCCAGTTCGTCCTGCTCGATGAACGTCAGCTTCGCGCCCAATTGCTCGATGGCCGGCGGCACCTGGTCGCCCACGCCGTCAATATAGCCGGCGCGGATGTTGGGGACGGTCTTCACGGCCACCACCTTGAGCGCGGTCTCGGCCGGCTTGATCGCCTGGCGCCGCTGAATGTGCGGATATTCGATCTCCTGGTATCCGTCGGCGAACCGCTCGCCGGCGAAATCCGGCGACGTCACCACGGCGCGCAGCGTGTACTCGCCCACTTTCGCGAGCGGCGGCGCAGTGACCTGGAAACGGGCCGAGAGCGATTCGTCCTCATAGCCGAAGGCGAGCGGCACACTCGCGGGTGCGGCCTTCCAGCCCGCCGGCAATTCGAGCGCCACGGAAGCCTGCGCCTTGCCCTTCGCGCCATTGGTCACGGCCACGAAGATCTCCCGCACCACAGGCTTCGCCGCAGGCCCGGCGGCTGCTGGAATCACGGCCAGCGGCGGAGTGACCCGCACCGAGAACGCCGGAACCACGTTCAGCTCCATGCGTTTCTCGCCGAAGTAAGTGTCCTTCATGTAACGGAACTGCACCGGCAGCTCCTTGGTGACCTCGCTATTGCCGGCCTTCACATCGAGCGTGACGCGGAACGGCGTGGGAGCGAACGGAACGCCGAAGGGCACATCCGGATCGAAGATGTTGATGGCCTGGTTGGCCGGGTGCTTCCAGTAATTGTCCGTGAAGTATGGGGTGGTCGGCTTGGCGTTTTTCGGCACATGCACTTCGGCGGTGCAGGTGTAGACGGCGTCTTTCTTCAGAGCGCCCGCGGCGCAGTTGCCCGGCGTGTCGAAGCCCGCCAGCGCGACGGCAGTCACGCCCACGTCCGATGCGCCCCGGTTGGAAGCTATCACAGTTACTCTTACGGGCTGCCCGCCCACCACCAGCCCGTCGTCCGCCACGGCATCGAAGGTCAGACCACGGGCCGCCAGAACGGCGTCCTGATAATCGCGCTCTTTGATCTGCAGACGGAAGTCGATCTCATAGCCGGCCGAATCGGAAAGCCCCAGCGAAGGGAGCTCGGCGCGCAACGCCCGGACGCCTGCCAGCCCGGCCTCCACCAGTGGGGCGGCACCGGCGTCGTTGCCGGAGTCAAACGCCCGCTGGGCGCGCTCGGCGGCGGCCGCGATGGCGGCGAGCCCGGCAGTGAGCGCCGCGGGCGGGTTCGGCGCGGCAAACTGGGCCAGCCCCGCCAGGCTGATATCGATTCCGTCAAACAGCGATGTTTCGTCCTTGTCTTTCTGGCTGGCGATGGTAGTGGCGACAAGCTGATACCCGCCGCCTCCGAAGCCGCCGCGTCCGCCGCCGCCGCCGGGCAGGGCCGCCATGCCGCCCACTCCCTGGCACTTGTGATTGCTGCGAGCGTCGGCGCCGATTTCGGCGTAGGTGCGGCCGAGCAGCGGGTCGTACGCGGCGGTATTGACCCGGGCGAGCTTCGCCGCGGGGGCTGGGGGAGCGGCGGGTTGCGACGGGGCGGCAGAAGCCGGCGCTGTGCCGGCAGCCGGGCCGGGACCGGCAGCGGCGCTGGGGCGGGCTGCGCCACGACCGCCAGTGGCGTTGCGGCCTCCAGCCCCAGCCGCCCCGCCGCGCCCTCCCGCCGGGCCGCCTCTTCCCCCCGGCGCGGCGCCACCCCCTCCGCCGCCCGAGAAGTACAGCTTCCGGGGCTGCCAGGGCCGCAGCCCGTCGCGGATCTGCTCGGGGTACATAGACGGATCGCCGGCTGCCTGGTAGGCCTCGCGCACCAGAACCGTCGTCGCCTCGTGCGCCCGGTCTCCGCCGCGGCCCTGGATGTTCATGGTCAGCACTACGTCGGGGCGCAGCGTGCGGATGAGGCGCACGTAGTCGCCGACTATGTCCTTGCGGCCCCATTTGCCGATCACTTCCTCGGGATCGAACGAATAGCCGTAATCGATGGCGCGCGTGAAGTACTGCTCGGCGCCGTCGAGGCGGTGCGCCGAGAGCAGTTCGGACGTGCGCAACACGGCCATATCGCGGAAGAGCTCGGGGCCGATTTCGTTCTGCCCGCCGTCGCCGCGGTTGTTCTGCAGGTCGATGGAACGCAGGCCCATGCCGTGGGTGTAGAGGGCGAACAGCGCGTTGGTTTCGTCGTCGGGGTGCGCCGGAGCCTGCATGAAGGTGCCGGAAACGGCCAGTTTGCGCAGCGCCAGGCCCAGAGCGACGTGGCCGCTATCCTGCGCCACCAGCGGGTAGTTCATCCTGTTCTGCGCCCGCGTGTGGAGGCCGCCTGCCGCGATCAAGGTGAGAATGAGGCCAAAGGTGATGAGTGGTTTCATGGTACGTCTGCTCCGGAGTCTCCAGAAGTGCAGTTTATCCCATGCGCGGCCTGCTCCGTGGGGGCCGGTGCCGGCGGCGCGAGCGGCAACAGGCGCCGGCGCGCTCAAGGTGGGCGGATGCCGGGGGCCTTCGGCGCGGGCCACCACGTCCCTCAGTGCGGCCGCGCGGTGCGCAGCCGCGTGCTCCATTCCGCGCTTGATGGTCGCGCCTGATAATCCCTCGTCCTTGAAGATCGTTTTGCACCCGTCGCGCTTCAGCGCGGCGAGTTGAAAGAGCAGGGGACTGGTCGGCAGTCGAGACGCGGGCATAGCCGTATTTCATCGGTTCATTTTGCGACAGACTTTTGAGACGCGCAAGGGCCTGCTTTTAGGGCCTTCGCGTTTCGTCGCAATACTTAGCGTTTGTGAGACAGGGACAAGTGGCCACGCCTGCGCCGTGGAAGGGGGCTCCAATTTCGCCATTGCGGACCGACATATGGTAATTTCTTTGATGGAGGCGCTTATCGCGATGTTCTGTGCGCAGTGTGGTCAGCAGATCAGCGAAAATGCCCGGTACTGCCATTCATGTGGGGCCAAGGCTGTATGCGCTCAGGAAGAAGAGCGGGCAGCGCCTCGTGTGGCAGCGAAATCCACTGGTGGACGTTTCAGGAGTATGGCGGTTTTTCTGGTCCTTGCGGCGGCGGTAGTAGCAGGGCTGTCCGCATGGGCGGTTCTTAGCCTTCGTCACACCTACTCTGGGTTCGATGAAGACGCCACCAGAGACGCAATCTCCGAGAAGGCGATCAAACAACTTGATAAGGACGACGCGAGATTCCGGGAGTATGTTCAATCCGATCAGTATCGTAAAGCCAAGGAAGCTGCGGCACAGGGCAAACCAATAGACACATCTGGAATGCCTCAGGAACTCCAGACATTTCTTGGCGTGGCCTCCGGGACGAAAGACCCGAATCCCAAGACCAAAGTCGAGGGAACACCACGCCAGAACCCTGCCCCTCGGCAGCCGTAGCATTTCGGAAATGCCGTCGCAAAACTTAGAACATTTGAGACACGGGGGGCCTCGATCCACTGGGGGAGAGCGCTGGGCGGGGGGCCAAGAACCTCAATTTAGCGGTATTATAATAGCACCGCGTCCGAAGGAGAATTCCTTTGCGCCTTCGTCCGCTTACTTTTTTCCTTTGCGCCGGACTCGCTCTTGCAGCCAGCGCTGCAAACAATCCGCGCTTTACCTATGCCTTCCCAAGCACCGGTTTCAATTCGCGAGGGGTCGCGGTCGCAGTAGACGCGAACGGCAACACTTACCTCGCCGGGACCGTGAATGGCAACGCCTTCACCGCCACGCCAGGAGCGTATCAAATGCAGTACCCGGTAGGTGGCACGTGCTACGTCAGCGGAGGGTTCGGTATACCCATGCCGGCCCCTTGCGCCAGCACGTTCGTGGTAAAGCTCAATCCCCTGGGCGTCCCGGTATTCGCCACTTACCTGGGCGGAAGCGCCGGCGCCAGTCCGACGGCGATCGCGTTCGATTCCCAAGGCAACGTCTATGTGGCGGGTCAGGGCGCAATTCCGGTCACGGCCAACGCGGCGTTCCCGAGTCCGGCCGCGGGCTTCATCGCCAAATTCAACGCCGCGGGCACGCAACTGGAATACGCCACCTATATCGCAGCCAACGTCTCCGGGCTGGCTGTGGACACCGCCGGCAACCTCTATTTCGCCGGAGTAGATATTGAGGGTGTCCCGTTCCCCACCATCCTCGGAGCCTACCAGCCGTCTCCCGGAAGCCCCACGGAAAACGCCATCGTGGGCAAGCTCAATGCCGCCGGCTCGACTCTGTTGTACGGGACCTATCTGTCGGGCACGCAGGGGTTTTCAAACGCAGCCGGCATCGCGCTGGATGCGGCTGGCAATGTCCTGATCAGTGGGGAGACGAACGCTGCGGATTTCCCGGCTACCGAAGGCCAATTCATCCGGGGCGCGTCGGCGGACGACATCTTCCTGGCCAAGTTCAACGGCGCCAGCGGCGCCCTGATCTACAGCTCCTTATTAGGCCCCGGCGCGCCCTCCCCGTTAAGCCTGGCGCCCGGAGGCGATGTGATCTTCGGTATTGGGGCCGACGCAGCCGACTATCCCTCGGCTTCGGCGCCCTTCGGCGGAACTGCCCCAACCACGGGCGGCGCCGGCTATCTGTTACACGTGAGCTCCGATGGCTCTACGGTGCTCAGCCTCGTGTATCTGCCATTTACTCTAACAACGGCAATGGCTGTCGATTCGGCCGGGAATGCTGACATCCTGGGGACCGGGCTCGTGTCTACCACCCCCGGCGCATTCCAAGGCTCGGAGCCCAGCGGCGGTCCGTACATGGTGGCGAAGATCGCGCCCGATGGACAAGTCGCCGGGGCCACCTATATGAACGGGCTGGCCGGCGGGTACCTGATTGCGGCCGAGCCCGACGGGTCGGTCGTGGTGAGCGGAGGAATGGGAACCTTCGCGGCTATCAACTTTTTCCCGGCCCTGACGATCGAGAACGCCGCCAGTTTCGCGGCGAACTTCGCCGTGCCTGGCGAACTCGTGGCGATCCAAGGATACGGTCTCGGACCCGCGGCGGGAATCGCATCTTCACCCACCGTCGGACTCGCGGGCGTCGAGGTGTACTTCGATAGCTTCGCCGCTCCCATCCTGTACGCGCAGGCGAACCAAGTCAATGTGCAGGTTCCGTGGGAGATCGCGGGGCAATCGTCGACCAAGCTGCAGGTCTCATACAACGGCGCTCCGGTGGCCGCTGTCAACGTGCCGGTCCAAGCCGCTCTCCCGGGGATTTTCTTTATCGAAAACTCCGACGGGTCAATCAATTCCCCGACGAATCCTGCGCGTCCGGGAGATTTCGTCGCGCTTTACGGAACGGGCGGGGGCGCGATGAAGCCACCGGGGTCGACCGGCGGAACCTGGCCGCTCAGCCCACTGTCTTACCTGACGCAATCCGCGTCCGGCACGGTGGGAAGCGAGACGGCGCAGGTGTTGTACGCCGGCTCCGCGCCTACCCTCTGCACGGGATTTTTCCAGATGAACGTGCTGCTCCCACCCGATTCGACGGCCGCGACAGATTCCTTATCCGTGAGGATAGGAGGCATCTCCAGCGCACCGGTATCGATCGCCATTCAGTGACGGCGGGTGCTAAGCCAGTTGCAACCGTTTCAGCTTTATGTGGTCACGGCGGACTTGTGCGAGGTCATACTGCGCCTGTTGGACAAGCCAGCCTTGCTCGGTTCCGCCAAAAACCTCCGAGAGCCTCACGGCCATTTCGGGAGATATGCCGCGCTTCGCATTGACGAGTTCCGAAAGCGTGTTGCGCGTCACTCCCAAGGCTTCGGCTGCTTGGGTTATGTTCAAGCCCGAAGGCTCAATGCACTCCTGCAACACGACAACGCCCGGGTGCGGGGGATTTTTCATGGTCATGGGCTGCTTCCTTTCAGTGGTAATCGACATAATCTACGTCCTCCGCGTCACCGTCAAACCGGAAAATCACCCGCCAGTTGGCCCGGACAGTTACGGCCCAAAAACCTTTCATCGCGCCTTTGAGCTGATGCAACCGGAACCCCGGCATGTCCATATGGGCAACGGTTGGTGCAGCGTGAAGCGTCGCCAGAATATTCCGCAGCTTGCCGACGTGTTCCGAGTTTACGCCGCTCGGGTCGTCCTGTTCAAAAAGCCTTTTCAGTCCCTTGTGGCGGATTGTCCGAATCAACCCGCACCGTAACGTGCCACGTGGCGCATGTCAATGACAATTTTAGCATCTTGCCCTTTCCTTTGCTGGCGTCCGTGAGGCCTAAAGCCGAACGGGTGATCTGCACACCCGACTACGGCGTATACGGCCATGGGCACAGATCGGCGACCAGCCCAGTTGGTCGGCCTAGTCGCCAGATAAAACCCCGCGCCGGAGCAGCGGCCCGGCGCGGGCATTGTGCGGGTCGGGGTCAATATTCAGAGGCAAGCATGATCGTCAAAACCCGGACCGTCTGTTTCGGGTCGCTCGGGTCAAGCGCCCGCGCTCCAAGCTCGGCCCAACGTTCTTTTCTGTGTTCAAGCGGCCATCCTGCCCGAGCAGACACGCGGGGCGCGGTATACTTCGCCAAGGAGGATCCCGGGTGCGCCGGATGAACCTGTGGCCCCAGAGGAAACATGAAACCTGCCCGCCGTGAATTTCTCAAATACCCGCTGGCCGCAGGCGTCGTCGGAACTATTGCGGGTGCCCCGCCCGCCGTGGCTGCCGCGCCGCGAATCGACGAATACTCTCCGTCGAACACCAAGATCGCTACCGTAATCAGCCCCGACGCCAGCGACGACCAGCTTCTTTTCCTGCGACAGATCGGTCTCGGCTGGGTGCAGGTTGCGTTCGGCCCGAATGCGCCGTTCGAGTACATCAGGAGCACCCAGGAGCGCGTGGCCCGCTACGGCCTCAAGATTCATTGCGCCTATCAGGAAAGCGCCTACCGTACCGGGAAGATTCAGTTGGGCCAGCCCGGCAGGGATGAGGACATCGCGAAGTTCCAGACTTTCCTCGGCGATCTGGGCCGCCTCGGCATTTTCTGCACTAAGATCGATTTCCACCCAGGCAATACTTACACGACTAAGGAGATTGTGTCGCCGCGCGGTTACCGCGTCCGCGAGTTCAACTTAGACGACTTTCATAAGAGCGTGGAGAAACAGATGTTCGACCGGGTATACACGGCCGCCGACATCTGGGCTAACTACACTTACTTCATCAAAGCCGTGCTTCCGGTTGCCGAGAAGGCCGATGTAAGGCTGGGGCTGCATCCGGACGATCCTCCCACCGCCGCATCCAGCATGATGAACGGGGTGGCCAAAATCTTCGTCGACTACGAGGGCATCCGGCGCGCCGACGAGCTCGCCGGGCGCAGCCGGCACTGGGGGCTGACGCTGTGCGTGGGCACTTGGTCCGAGGGCGGCAGCCAGATGGGAAAAGACACCTTCGGGATGATTCAGGACTTCGGCGGCCGCGGCAAGATATTCGCGGTGCACTTCCGCAACGTCAGCTCCCCGCTGCCGGTTTTTCACGAGACCTTTCAGGATGACGGGTACATGGATATGTACCAGGTCATGAAAGCCCTACGCCAGGTGAAGTGCACCGCATCGCTGATACCGGACCACTATCCCACCATCGTCAACGACCCCGGCCATCGCATCGCCGACACTTATAGCATTACTTACATGCGCTCCCTGCTGCGGCGGGCCAACGAAGAGGTGGGATAGTGGCGCGCCGCAGATGGGCGGTGGTTCGCGTCCCGCGTAACCGCGCTCATTTGTTCACGGGCTCGGGCGCAATCGAACGGGACTTAACCAATTCAAAATCGCTTCGCTTGAAAATGCGGACACCGGCGCACACCGCGACCTGGACGGCCTGTCCTTCGATGCTGGCGGCCCTCAGAAACCGCACTTCGGCGCACGGGATTTCATTGCGCGGCATACTATGGCTGGACGTTCGGATGGAATCCCCATCAACGTCCACGATCACGATTGCGCCGCCAATGTCCTTGTAATCGCCGAAAACGACTGACCGGCTGTCTGGTGTCCAATAAAGCGATGTTGCTGAAACGCAACGTGCATGGCCTCGTCCACCCCGGAGTCCGCGGCTTTGTGCAAAACTAGCGGCTTGATGCCCGGCGGAGGATGATCGAATGGGTAGACAAGTGTGCCAACGATGGGCTTCCATCCGCATTAAGCTGTCGATTCTCCTTCGAGCCGCTCGTCAGATCGTAGATGCAGTAACTCTTCGGATGCTAGAGAACCACTGGGATAGAAGCGGCGGTAGATCACCCACTTCCTATCCGGCGAGACGACAGGATCGTACGCCAGAAACTCGTCTATCAGCGACCACTTTGCTGCCGGTCCGCAGAATCAGGACGTCCGACACGCCCGTCCGGCTTCCGCCGAACAGCAGGTATCTCTCTTTGGGACCGGCGCAGTTGTCTTGCCAGCGGGTAATGACATTTCCGTTGTGTAAAGGCAACTCGTCAACGGATGTAACATGACCGTGCAGGTAGTCTTCGAGACGCAGTACGTAACTTCCCACTGCCCTTTTTTCGACCGAAGCGCCGTCAAGGAGATCGGGATACCCTTGGCTGCACGGATTGGTGTAGCCGAGCTCCGCGGCAACACCGGCGCCGCTCGCTGCAAACAGCATCGCTAGCATCGAATTGTGAATCACCCGTCTCACCTGGTCTTGGTATAGCGAATCCTGCCCTGAACTGCAATGGGTCAACGGCACGCCACGCCGCGCACCCGGATTGCCGCTGCCATTCTCATGCCATCGCCGCCGTGCCCCGTGAGAGGCCCACAGCACGGCTGCCGGTCCCAGCGCCCCACACCCGCCAAGCAGCAAACTGGTTCTTCCCCGGCCCGCGCGGGTGTATGCTGGGCTTGTCGGGATGCCGCAACCATCGGGTAGCTTCTTGTTCTATCGTGCCTCAAGCCATCGCGGATTCGGCCTGGTTCTCGCGCTCACGTGCGCGGCGCTCTGCGCGCAGACGCCTCTGCGCCCGCAAGCCCCCGCCCAGCCCACACAGGCCGACATCCTGCGCGGCGGCTACGGGCCGTATCGCGCCAACAACGATCTGCTCTACTACCATCTCGACGTCCGCGTCGACCCGGAGAAGAAGTTCCTCAGCGGAAAGAACACCATCCGCTTCAAAATGCTGCGGGACGGCACGCGCATCCAACTCGACCTGACCGCGGCGCTCCACATCGACAAGATCCTGCTCGACACCGCGCCGCTCCAGTATAAGCGCGATTCGGGCGCGGTCTTCGTCGACTTTCCGGAGACGCTGCGCGCCGGCCAGGTGTACAGTATCGACTTCTACTATTCCGGCAATCCGGTGGAGCAGGGCCGCTTCGGCGGGTTCGCCTTCCGCAAGGACTCGTCCGGCCATCCCTGGATCAATACCGCGTGCGAAGGCATCGGCGCCAGTGTATGGTGGCCTAACAAGGACCAATGGCGCGACGAGGTGGAGAACATGGAAATCAGCGTCTCGATTCCCAATCTCCTGGTGGATGTTTCCAATGGCAAGTTCGTGGGCAAGGAAGACCTGGGCGACGGTTACACGCGGTGGAACTGGATGGTGCAGTATCCCATCAACAACTACGATGTCGCGCTGAACATCGGTAACTACCGGCACTTCGCCGACCGGCTCGGCGGCCTGCCGCTGGATTTCTACGCGCTGCCCGAAGACCTCGAGAAGGCCGAGAAACAGTTCGCGCAGGCTAAGCGAATGCTGGAGGCGTTCGAGCATTACTTCGGCGAGTATCCGTTCGAGAAAGACGGCTACAAGTTGATCGAGGTGCCATACGCCGGCATGGAACACCAGAGCGCGGTGGCTTACGGCAACCATTTTGCCAACGGCTACCTGGAGCGCGACTGGACCGGTGTCGGCATCAGCCCGCGGTTCGACTTCATCATCGTCCATGAAAGCGCGCACGAGTGGTTCGGCAACAGCGTCAGCGCGGCCGACATGTCCGACATGTGGATCCACGAAGGCTGGGCAACTTACCTGGAGTGCCTCTATGTGGAGTATATGTGGGGCAAAGAGGATGGGCTGAAGTACACCAACGCGTATAAGTCGAAAGTGCGCAACCTGCAGCCGATTATCACCGCGCGCGGCATCAACCGCGAGCCGCCGCAGGACCAATACTTCAAGGGCGCCCTGTTCCTGAACACGCTGCGCAGCGTGCTGGACGACGATGCGCGCTGGTTTGCGCTGATCCACGATCTCTACCAGCATTTCAAATACCAGAACATCATGACCGAGGACGTGGTCGAGTATTTCAACCAGCAGACCCGGATGAACCTGACCCCGGTTTTCGACCAGTATTTACGCCACGCGGATGTGCCGGCGCTGGAGTTGAAATTCGACGCGCCGGGCAGAGTCTCTTACCGGTGGAAAGCCGACGAGCCGGCATTCGCCATGCCGGTGCGCGTGGGAACGAGTGACCGCTGGCAGACGATTCAACCAACAACCACGTGGAAGACCCTCGCAACGCCGCTGACCAAAGAGGAATTCGAGGTAGCGACAGACCTGTACTACATCGACGTCAGGAAGCGGTAGCGGCGCGCCCCGTGCCCTCGCGTCCGCCGCGCCCCGACCCTCGCCCCCGCTGTCCCCCCGGCCCTCGCCCCCGCCGCGCACGGGC
>Ga0265316_10002591_pt1 | contig 18670 bp, 10 predicted proteins | sample 4522metaG_FD_202092 | JGI IMG/M metagenome (GOLD analysis project Ga0265316, IMG submission 202092) | Rhizosphere microbial communities from Carex aquatilis grown in University of Washington, Seatle, WA, United States - 4-5-22 metaG | ecosystem: Host-associated > Plants > Roots > Rhizosphere >... | reverse complement strand
GCTCGGGAAGCGTTTTCCTAGCGAAGTCTTCCAACTGCTGCTCCGCCAGATGAGGTCCACCCTCGTCGATCTTCACCGAAACTGAGAACGCTCCGATCATCATCAGATCTGTTTATAGTCTATGCGGCCTTCTTGGCCTTTTCAAGCCTAACCAACGTCCTACGATACTGTTACCTCAGTCTGGTCACCCGGCGACCGCACGCCACGCCCCATGAGAATGCCAAGCGCCGTTTCCCACTACAACAGCGATGGGACATGTGATCGGCGCATTTGCGGGAGGCGTGATCTTCGGGACGACAATTGGGATCCTGCGTCCGGACCAGTTGACCACGATCACCGGGGGCATGGCGGGGACGGAACGCCTGACCCTGGGCACGAACTCGATGCTCACGCTGCGGGCGACCGCGCAGAACCGGCTGGCGAACGGGACGTTGTCCGACACGCGCCGGTCGGTCGCCGCGCTGGTGGAGCTCATCGACCGGTCCAGGTTCAACGAGCCGTGTCACATCCTTCGCTGGTACGACAACGTGTGGGTGCAATGAATTCGGACTTTCCAGAATTGCGAAGACTGCTGGCCATCGGCACCGGCGTGGGCATCGAGATCGAAGACGACGTCCTGCGCGTGGCCGCCGTTGGGGTGCGGCCGGCGGGGGCGCGTCTGCTCGGGGCGGCCACCATCAACGGTTTTCGCGAACGTACCGCCGGCGGTTGGGGTGCGGTGTGCGCGGATTTCCTGAAGCGCACCGGGGCGGAGCACTTGGCGGCCACGGTGTTGCTGCCTCGCCGCGACGTTGTGGTCAGGCTGCTGGCGCTGGCCGGAGTCAAGGACCAGGACATCCAGGCGGCCATCGACTTTCAGATCGATTCGCTGCACCCGTACCCGGAAAAGCAGGCCACATACGCCTGGGCCTGCCTGGGCGGCGGAGCGGTGCTGGTCGCCATCACCCGGAAGGACACGCTGGAGCGCTACTTCGGCATGTTTTCGGAAGCGGGAGTGAAGGTGGCGGCGTTTATCTTCTCGGCCGCGGTGCTATATTCGGCGACAAGGCTTCTGGGGCGGCCGCCGGCGCGCGGCGTGCTGGCCTTCTCCGCAGGACCGGACGGCCTCGAGGCTTACGGCGAGAGCGAAGCGCGGCCGGTGCTCTCGGCGGCCTTCGACGTGCCGCGGGAGAGGGCCGCCGAGCTGGCGTGCGCGGAGCTGCGACTGGATGCCGAGGTGGAACCGGTCGATATCGCCGCGCTGCTGCCGATCCCGAGTGGTGCTCCTCCGGATTACGACTCATCCCGCAACGCACTGGCGTACGCGGCGGCGCTGGCTGGGGCGTGTCCCCGGCTGGCGCTGCCCCTGAACCTGCTGCCGGTCGAGAACCGCAGTTCGAATTCGCGTGATTTACGTGCCCACGGTGGTCCTGCTGGCCGCGGCGCTGATATCGGCGGCGGCGCTGGCCTCGATTTCCCTGGTCGAGGATCGCGAGTATCGGCGTGGGCTGGAGGCCGAGACGGCGCGGTTGCAGCCGCTTGCCCGCAAGGCGGGCGAGATCGATCGCGCCATCGAAGCGACGCGGGCCAAGACCAAACAGCTCGACGATTTCCGGCGCCGCTCCAAAGCAGCGCTGGACGCCCTGGCGGAAGTGAACAAGCTGATCGAGCCGCCTGCCTATCTGACCACCCTGGATATGGTGGCCGATTCCATCACGGTGGCGGGTAGCGCCGAGCACGCCGAGCCGCTGTTGAAGGTCTTTGACAGTTCGCCCATGTTTCAGGGCTCGGAGTTCACGGCGCCGCTCAGCCCCGACGGCGATATGCAGCTGTTCCGCATCCGCACGGCGCGCAAAGGGGTGACGCCATGAAGCTCACTAAGCGCGACCGGATTCTGCTGGTAGGCCTGTGCGTCGTGGCGGTGCCAGCCGCGCTCTATGAGATCTACCAGTTCACGTCCGTGAGCAGCGGAGTCCCGGCGGCGCAAGCGGACAATATCCCCGCCGCCGAGAGGCGTCTCGAGCGGGTGCGGCAATTGGCGGCCACCGTGGCCGGCAAGCGGCAGGTGCTGAACCAGGTTTCGGCGGAACTGGCGCAGTGCGAGAAGGGTATTCTGCAAGCCGAGACCGCGCCGCAGGCCCAGGCTGTCCTGCTCGACATCGCGCGCCGCACGGCCGGGGCGCAATCGCCGCCTGTCGCGCTCGGCTCGGTGGAACTCCAGCCCCCTTCGAAATTCGGCGAATACGGGGAGGTGCGGGTCGGGGTGCCCTTTACCTGCCATATCGAGGAGCTGCTGAACATGTTGGCCGACCTGGCGAACCGGCCCGAGGCCATCTCGATGGAGGAACTGCGCATCGGCGTGCACGATCCCAAGCAGAAGACCATTGGCGTGCGCATGGTGGTTTCGGGCGTGGTGCCCAAGCGGCTGGTCCCGGATAAGAAGGGAGGCGTCAAGTTCTGAGGAAGAAACTGCTGTTGCTCGATTTGGCACTGGCGGCGATGGTGTTAGTGCTGGGAGACCAGGTGAGGGACAGGTGGCTGGAAGCGCGGAAGCGGTCCGACGTGATGTTCCGGCATGCGCTGAAGCAGCTTCCGCCGCCGCCCTATTCGGCTCTGCCGCCGGTTCTGGGCGTCACCGCCGCGGCCTACAGCGCGGTGGCCCTGAAGTACCCGTTCAGCCCCGACCGAAATCCGACCGTGATCGTCGAGCCGCCCAAGGAGCCGCCCATGCCGTCACTGCCAATCTACTACGGCATCATGACTCTGGCCGACGGCGAGACGGCGATCATGAGCGCGAAGGCGGGCGATCCCAGCATGGGAGTCCATTTCGGCGAAAAGGTGGGTGAGTTCACGCTGCTGAGCGTCGAGGACGATGTCGTGACTCTGGGATGGAACAGCAAGACCGTGACCAAGAAGGTGTCGGAGTTGAGGCCCCACGGGGATACGGGCGCCGCCCCCGCCGCTGGCCGGCCCGCCGAAACGCCCCGGCCGGCGCAAGTGTCGGGTTCCAAGGTCGAAGCCAGCCCTTGGGACGAGATAGGACCCGACGTCAGGGCCTGCCGGCCCGGCGACGATTCGCCCGCCGGCAGCGAGGAGGACGGTTGGCGCAAGGTGCTGGTTCCGACTCCGATGGGCTCGACCTGCCATATGGAGCGAGTCAACTGAGATGGCGCCGGGGAGGAGCAATTCTGAGCGTGTTTCGAGTCGTGATCCTGGCAGCATTCGCGGGCGCGCTCGCCGGGCAGCAACCGCCGCGGCCGCCGAAGCAGGCCCCGGCGCCGCCCATGATGTTCCCTGGGCCGCCGCCGGCGCCGAAGCAGTCGCCGCCCCCGATCCCCGAGGTCCCTACCCAGCCAAAGGACAAGGACAAAGCAACTCCGGCGGCCACCCAGGAGACGGACGCGGACAAGCTTGACGCTCGTGCCCCGCGCCAGGCGGGCGGCCAGTCTTCGGCAGGGGTGCTGCTGAATGTCCAGGGCGCCTCGCTGATCGACATCGTGGACATGCTCGCGCGGCAGCTCCGAATCAACTACATTCTCGATCCTCGTGTAAAAGGATCCGTGATCATCAATACATACGGCGAGATCCGGAACGTCGGCGCCCGAGCGCTGCTGGAGGCGATCCTGCGTATCAACGGCGCGGCCATCATTCAGGTCGGAGACGTCTACCGCATCGTGCCGGTGGCGGAGGCCGGCCGTCTCCCGATCGAGCCCCAGGTGGACGCCAAGGCATTTCCGGACGACGAACGGATGATGTTGAACCTGGTCTTCCTTAAGTACGCCACCGTGGGAGAGCTGTTCAAGCTGCCTCAGCCGTTCGTCAAAACTCCTTGAACTGTTCTTCAAGTGGAAGGGCTTCCCTGCTCGCGCCGCGGGCCGCAAGAACCGGCGCTCCGTGGTCCGAGGATTTTGGTTGGTGCGACGCAGCCACGCGCAAAGCCGAGCGCCCCGCGGCGGCTTCGCTCGCCCGGCGCGGAGGATTCCCGGTGGCCGCGGTTGGTCGACGATGGCTTTGGCGGGTACCGGCGTGCGCTGCCCCGCCGCCCACCATGGTCGTCAGCCGCCCCACGATGTCTTTCAACGTCTCCGACTGCGCATTCAGCTCCTTGGCCGCCGAAGCGCTCGCTGTTCTTCCGGGCCATGGAGTTGATCTCTTCGGTCGAAGCCGAGGTCTCTTCGAGCGACGCTGCCTGCTCGGATGACCCTTGCGCCAGCGACTGGCTGGAGGAAGAGACCTGCAAGGCGGCGCTGGCCACCTGCTCGGCGCCATCGCCCAACTCCCCAGCCAAGCGGCGCAGCGCGTTGCTGACGGCGCGCACGGCCCAGGCCGCTACACCGCCGACCGCGAGGCACACGGTAAGTAGAACAAAGGCGACCCAACGGCTGTGGGAGGACGTCGCCGCCCCTTCCTTCTCCGCCTCCGCCAGATGGTCTCTTTGAAGCTGCCGCAAAATCTCACAAGCGCTCTGTATCTGGTCGGCGATGCCGATGGTCTGATGGTCTCGTCCACCACGGCGTTGATCTCGGCAGAGTGCGATGCGAATAGCACTTTGCTCTTCTCCACCATCGCTGGCTCTTTCAAGACGGAGTACAGGATCACGCCTCGCTGGGCAGTCCTGAGATATGCCCCCGATGTCTCGATCTGTCCGGCGAGTTCCGTTTTCCGGGCCGTCACGCTCGTGGCAGTGTTCAATTCGTCACTCAGGGTACCCAGGGAGGACAGCGAAGAGTACGCCAAGCCCAGCACGAACAGGACTAGACATCCAACACACAGCGTGGGCTTCGACAGCCCCGGCACCCGCAAGGTTTTTCCGGCCCGCTGCGGGCCCTCAGCCCCTCCCCGCCGCTCATCGGGGAGACGCGGAGAGGCCGCCGGTGGTGAGGCCGTTGCCGCCGGCCGCGCTCCACAGATTGGTACTCGATCGGTACCACCACAGGGCGTTGGCCGAATCGCGGCCGACGATGTAGAGCTGGCCGGGCGTCGCGGCTGCCGCCAGACTCTGGATCGTGTAACGCGCCCAGGTCCAGGCCCCCCAAGAGCCCGAGGCGCCTTCGGTGCGGCCGCGATACCAGACACTTTTCCATTGATCGACCATGGCGACCCAGATGGTTCCGTCGCCGGCGGCCGCTATCTTAGGGTCCGCGGACATCACGCCGCTGGCGAAGACCCAGCCCATCCAGTTCTTCCCCTGCAAGCGCCCTTCGTAGAGATAGCCGTAGCTGTCGCGGACCGCGATGTAGGCGTACGCGTCGGTTCCCACCGAGACGGAAGGAACGCCCTGTATGCCGCCGGGTAGGAACTTCCAGCCCTGGAATCCGTTCCCCGGAACATACCAGGCGCTCCACACCGCGCCGTAGGTGTCGCGGCCCAGCATGTAGACGGAGCCGTCCGGGGAGGCCGCCATGGCGGGGTCGGAGGCTAGGAGCCCGCCGATGAAGAGCCAGGAGCTGAACCCGACCCCGGGCGTGTACCCAATCAGACGGAAGGAGCTGGTGGTGTCGCGCACGCCGATGTAGACGATGCCGTTGCGGCCCACCGCGATGGCGGGCTGGCCCTGGATGACGAGGCTTCCCGCGGGTTTCCAGGTGGCGGTGCGCGCCACGGGGTCGACGATCGCCAGCCAGACGAAGTTGTAGTTATCGCGCGCCGCGATGTAGACCATGCAATTCGCGCTTTGGGCGATCACCGGATCGCCGGCCAGAAGGCCGCCAACAAACTGAACGGAAGTGGAGCCGTAAGAGATCAGCCGGATCGCGCCATTCGTATCCCGGAACGCCGCGACCGGAGTGCAGGCTTGAGATCCCGGCAGGAATATCGCCATGTTCCAGGGCAGGCCCGACCCGCCCGCGGGATCGGGCGAGTCCAGATACGACGGGGTCACGCCTGTAGCCACCTGCACCCGGAGTTCGAAATACAGCGTGCCCGCCGTGGACGGCGCGGTGTCCGAAAACGCCACTGTGTACTGGCCCGCGGAAACCTTGGTCAGCGGATGCACGCCCAGCAGAGAGCCGCCCGTTAGCGGATTGAACGACGAGCTCCCGGTGTAGAGGTACGCACTCGCGCTTTCGAGAACGTCCCCGGGATCGGCCACATTGAACCCGAGCGTGACGGAGGCGCCAGCCTGCGCCGATGCAGGCGTCGAGGAACTCAGCGTTACCAGCGGCGCCGAGACGGCTATCGACGCGCTTCGCGTGCCTGTGGCAGGGACAGTGACGCTGGTCTGCCCGGTGGCAACGATGTTGCCGGCCGCGGCGTCCGCCACCGCCCGCACGCGGTAGGTGCCCGCGGGCAGGCTCATGCTCAGCAGCGCGGAGCCGGCCGAGGGCGTCACGGCCTGCACCGCGTAGATGGGGCTCGATACAGCGGCGCCATCGGCGATAGCGACGATGCGTGTGGCCGTCGCGGGAATGTTGCCGACGGTCACGTTCAAGACCGCTTGGGGATCGAGCACCAGTTGCGCGTGGGTGCCGTCCAGAGGCGCCGTGACCGTGGCCGTCACCCTGCTCGACACCAGACTGGTGCTGACCTGGAACTGAGCCTGGCTGCTTCCGGCCGGGATGGTCACACTCGCGGGAACCTGGACCGCCGCGTTGTCGCTTGCCAAGGCAATGACCGCGCCTCCGGCCTGGGCGGGGACGCTCAGCGTGATGGTGCCCGTCGTCGATCCTCCACCGGTCAGGCTGGCAGGATTGAAGGCCAGACCGGCCAGATGGTCGCACGTGAAATTCGACAGCGGGAAATAAGTGATCGTCGGCGTGGTGACATCGAGTTCCGCGGAGCCGGCGCTGACCCCGACGGGAACGGAGGTCGTGATCTGGGTATCGCTGTCCACCGAGAACGAAGGGGGGGCCACTGTCCCGAACAAGACTCCCGTAGCGCTGGAAAAGCCCTTGCCCGTCAGGGTCACGATGGTTCCGGGATAGCCGTGCGCGGGGGAAAACGAGCGCGTACCCACGATCACGAAATCCGTGGTCGAGGTGAGAATGACATCGGGTGTGACTACTACGAGCGGTCCGGTGGTGGCTCCGATCGGAACCGACGCCCAGACACTCGTATCGCTGTTGACTGTAAAGACGGGCGCGGACGCTCCATTGAAGCGGACGTCGGTTGCCCCGGTGAAGCCCGCCCCCGTCAGGGTCACACCGTTTCGATAGCCGGACTGCGGCGGGGCAAAGCTGGAGATGCCCAGGATCGCGAAGTTGGCTGTCGAGTAGGCGCTCCCGGCCGGGGTCGTCACCGCGAGCGGGCCGGAGCCGAGTCCTGCCGGCGCGACCGCTGTGATCTGGGCGTCGCTGTCCACACGGAACGACGCCGCCGGATGCCCGTTGAACAGAACTGCCGTGGCCCCGCTGAACCCGGTGCCCGTCAGCACCACGGAAGTCCCTGGCGCGCCGCGCAGGGGTGTGAAGCCGGCAATCCTCGGCGATGCGGTTCGGCTCCCGTCGTTCAGGACACCGTGAAAGACTACCTGCCAGGTGGTCTGTCCCGAGTTGTCCTGGCGATAGTTCGTGAAGTAGGCAGTGTCCGTGGCGTATCCGGACCAGGAACCATTTGCGAGCGCAGTCAGCCAGCCGTTGGCACGGGAATCCATGTCCTGCCAGTCTGCCAGGTACGAACCTTTCGTTGGTCCGGCCGCATAGGTGCCGCGCAGCGTGTAGGTATCCCAGTCCGTGCACCCGGTAGTCGTGGTGGCGCTCGCGTCAGAGAGGCCGGTGGCCGCCTGGATTTCGGCATAGACTTCGGAAGGCGGCTTCGCCGGCGGTGTGCTCAAGTAGTCGAACGACGTCGAGGGAGTGAGAAACGTCGATGCATTGTCCGACAGGTACTGCAGGAAGTCCCGATATCCGGCGTTCATCGCGGGGTCCGCCGCATCCTGGGCTGCAATGGCGCTGAACCCGTCGCTATCGTTGGCCATCAGGCGGGCCAACATGCTGAGGTAGCTGTCCCAGTGGTAGTGATACAGATAGCCGACAAAAGCGTCCGCGTAATGATAGAACACGAAATCGCCGTAACCGGCGTTGATGACGTCCGGGATGGTGTACCAGGCAGACTGGCCGTCGCCTTCCACCAGTTGCGCCTCGATCAGCCGGGGCAGCACTCCTTCGGTCCGCGTCGAGCCGGCGAAGAACTCCGCGGAGCCTTCGTCGATCCAGGTGACGCGGTTGTTATCGTATAGGGGCGAGCTGCCGAAGGCCCCAGGTTCTTCGTAGCGCCCCTGCAGGTAGTGCACACCCTCGTGGCGGAAGAGCTCCTCTAACGTGTAGTAGCTCTCCGCAGGCGTGCGCTCGTAGGAGAAGAATGTCCCCATCGACTCGATGTACATGCCGCCGTTGTCGGTGGCCAGCCCCCAGGCGAAGCGGTTCATGCGGTACGCGTCGGGGCTGTCATAGAGGTACAGCGTGAGTGTATCGTCGACATGACTGTTTGGATCGACGGGCACGTCGCTCGCCAGCGCGCGGAAGAACTGGGCCCGGGTTTCCTTGTGGGCCCAGATCAGTTTCTCCACCTTGACCGGATCCACCTGCGCTCCCGCGTGGGTGTGAAAGAGACCGCAATCGAAGTCCGCGCTGACCGGAGTGTACTGCGCCTGAATCTGCGTTTGGACCTGCGCCCAATTCTCGACCTGCCCGTTGCTGTCGGTGTCCTGGTACAGGTAGTGGATCGTCTCCGCGCCCTGTGCCGAAGCGTACACCCAGGGGTTCCGGCCGTATTTCAGCACGGCAGCGGTGCTGGCCGCCAATCCGAGGTTCGGCGTGCTGCTGAAGCGCCCGTCGTAGCCCGCGTAGTAGACGGCATTATCGATGATCCAGGCGGTTCCGCCGGGGTCGTAGTCGAAGCTGGTCGCCAGGCGCGCGACCTCGTTCACATACGCGTCAATGGTCCCGGCGTAGGCGCCTGCCAGTTGAGGAGTGTACGGCTGCCCCTGCAGGACGGCGATCAGGACGTAATCGACCCCGTTCATGGCGTAGTAGACCGCGTTACCCTTGCTATAGTCGCCGGCGTACGTCGCCCAGTGATCGTTGAAGGCCTGTATGACCGGCGCGAAACCGTTGATCCCCTGCGGATCGATCGTGGCATCGTTCGCCAGCAGGCCCATTTCCTTGACGACGTTATTCTGTATGCTGGTTCCCAACCCAAAATCGGGATTGGCCTGGACCGCGTGGATGGCCGGAAGGCATTTGCCGAGATACGACGCCCCACGCAGCGACCCTATATCCGGGTAATAGAACGCAAGATAGAAGCCGGCGCGAATGATTTCCGCAAGCGGCGGGATTCCCTGATCGTTATTGGCGGTGTAGGTGGCGCCCCGCGCCTGGAGCGCGTCGAGCAGATACTGCACGCGGGCGCTGTCCAGGTAAAAGGCCTTGGAGTCCGCGTTGAATTGCCAACTGTCGGTGATCTGCGGGGAGGTTACCAGCAGCGCGACCAGATCGGGGTAGCTCAGTGCGTTGAGATCGGCGAAGCGGTAGCTCCCGCCCTGGGCATGCGCGACCGGTTCGCGTTGCATGCTCCGCAGCGGACTGCGCCTCGCCTCAGCCTCCGAATGCCGCAGAGTAACGTACGCCGGGATGCGCGGCGCTCCCACCGCCGGCGCATCGGCCAGCGTGCGCTCGTGCGCGGAGCGGAATTCGTCCGCGGTCACGAGTTGTCCGATCGGCTTGCTAGCGATTGGTTGCTGCGGCCAGGCGGGTATTGCGGCCAGGGTCAGGAGCGCAGCCAAGGCACACACGACATCGGGAAAGGACAGGGAAACGGGTGAGGTAGGGCGCATGTTAGCCTCCGTCCTCTTCTTATCGGCATGCGCGGAGGACCGGTCGGGACTATTCGCGACCGTCAGTTTCTTGCCAACAGTCATTTCCAATTTCACGTTCGTATCCCCTTCTACTCCTGTACAGAGGTCGGCACCAATCCGAGATATCTTTATGTGTACCTGTAGATTCGTCCCAGGCGTGACCGCAATGGCGGATGAGTGTGGCAGATGCCCGCGAAACAGTCCGTCGGGACGCTCGCTACAAACGAAGGGGCCATCTCCCTGAGAAGCGAATCGTCTACCTGATTCAGTCCTCATCGCCGTACCCGGGCGCCGCAAGGCGGGCCGAAACAACAGCGTGACGAACTCCGCCGGAACCGCAACCAGCCAGGACACGCCGTTGAGATTATGGCCGGGCAACGAGTCGGATGTAACAACACCGATGGACAGCCAGGAGAGGAGAGGTGTTGACGGTTTGTGGTGCCCTCAACTCGCGAGCAGCGACTTCGGTGCGGGCAAGGCGCAGGCCACCGGCTTCGTAGGCGCCTGTCCGCAGGCTAGTCTGAGAATCCGCAGCACTTCCCTGGCGTCGAAGGGCTGTGCCAACATGTCATAGCATCCAAGATTGAGTACTTCGGCCCAGAATCGGTCATCCGCAAAGCGGTGCGTGACGATCACCGAAGGAGAGGTCCCCAGTTCGCAGGCGAGGCTCAGTACATCCTTCCAGTCACCGTCCGGTAGGAATGCCTCGGTCAGGACCGCTCCGCAAGATCCCTGAAGCAGGCTCTTTCGCAAATCACGGAGATTGGTAACATGCTCAAACTCGATTGCCGCGAGCCCAAGCACTCCTGAGAGTTTCGCAGCGTCCTCATGATCTGAGGACAGGAACACCACTCGGCGGCAAACCATTGGTCCCAGCTCCATCGACCGGCACTACTAAGTGTAAGACCGAACCGAATCCCCAGCAATTGCCTTAATCTGTGATGGTGGAAACAAACAAGAACCGATTGCCCTCTTAACAATCATGTTCCAGGCCCCTCTCCGCCGCGCCGTCGGGGGAGTCGTGAATAGCCCCTTCGGTCCAGAGGTGATGTCCAGCTGTCGGGGCAGTCAATCCCTCCATAGGCGTATGCGCTCGGCCACGCGGTTGTGGATGACCCGGATCGCGTCGCCGTCAGAGACGTGAACGACGCGGCCGGCGAAGGTAGTTGAGGACGCCGAGGATCAACAGGAAACGAAGGGCGCCCTTGGGCCGACCACCGTAGAAACAGGATCGGCGCCCGCCATCAGCGACCGCCGGACGGCGAATGATTGCAGATCCAGTCCACGCGCTGGATGCGTTATCAGCGGCGCGTCTTGCTACCGTTCCACGAACACGCCGCCGCGATCAGCGATGCGCCACCGAGTGCGGCGGTGCAAGGCTCCGGCGCCGGTTGTGGACCGTCGTCTCGGAACTCGGGACCGGCCAACATCTGGGCGGGAGAGCCACTCTCGTGCGAGAAGGTCTTATAGACGAAGGCGAGGTTGGAGGACATACCCGCGCTCTGATCCAAATAGAAGTTAGCCCAGTTGAAGACGTCCGGATCGGTGGGGTTATTCGGATCGCTAGACGCTTCGACCTGCCCGGCCGAGAACCCGTCTCCTCCATCGACAACTATGTCCCAGATCGCGAGTTGAATGCCTGCTCCTTGTGCTGGCGAATATACCCAGTCTGTCTTGTCGAATGCCGAGAGAATCGACGTGTTCTGTGTAGGGAGCAAGGCGTTGTCGACCAGCCAGGACACTCTGTTGAGATTGCGGTCGGGTATCTGGTCAGGAGCGACAACGTCCGTTCCATAAGTCAAGCCGACGTAAATGTTGGTGTATAGGTCCACACACAGCGTATCTCGGTAGTAATTAGAGTTGTTGGCAGCAACTGTAATGGAGAGGACTCCCGCAAAATACGCCTGGGTAGCGCCGCCATTCGCGCCGTGTTCATTGAACCACACCGAGTACTCGCCGCGCGAAGGGTCCACCGTGGCCACGATTGCGGCTGCTCGCGATAGCGTGGTTAGCAGAATCAGGAGGCCGAGTAACCGACTTGTCATTAGAATGTGCACCTCTGCCTGTATCGTGGGGGCTCGGCCTCACAGTCTCGCCGGCATCGGCTCACGCACTCCTGAACGCGTACTGTGAGGCACAAGGTGGTCGAGGTCAGTACCAGCACGGCCTGCGTCGACCGCTCTTTTGGCGATGCGCCCTCGGCTGGCTCTCCATCGGTGTGGCGACAGGATCGCCGATCCAAGCGGATCACAAGGAGGAATCCGTCGGCGCCGCCCAGAGATGCCGATCCCCGAGAAGAACATCCGCGCGAGCGCTCAGTGCACCGTCTGCAGGAGGCGCTCTACGCCGTGTCGCCAGTACTCATGGCTGTTACTTTGAGGCCGGCTACCTGAGACACTTCAGCGAACGGTCACACTAACTATCTTTCATGGCACAGACCGCTGGTATCGTCGCACCGGTCTCCGTTGGCGGGATGGGCCTTGCGCTGCTGTCGGTGCGACTGTCTCTCGGAGCCCTGCGGTCCGGGATGCAGTCTCGAGAAGAATGACGCGACCACGCGATGCATGGCGCGGTTCCTCTGGGAGCCATGCAAGAGGGAAGGGCGGGAGCAGCCCGAAGGTGCGCCACTCCCGCCGGTGCAGAGGACATCTTGGAGGATTAGTGCGACTTTGGGTGGAAACCTCTCAGTTTTCGTGAGCAGCTTCTTGCAGGAGAACGTCAGCGGCATTGGCGTGGCGGGCACCGCACCACCGCAGCTCCCGTTCGCCGGCCCGGTTCTTGCCCATCGTCCGCTAGCAGACCAGCCTGAGGAAGTGGCCGCTCCGGAGCGTGGCTGGCGACATAGATCCCGACTGCCGCCCCAAAGAAAAGGCCAAGAAGGCCTCACAGACTACAAACGGATCTGATGATGTCTGAGTGGCTTTGGGTTTCGGTGAAGATCGACGAGGGTGGACCTCATCTGGCGGAGCAGCGGTTGGAAGACTTCGCTAGGAAAACGCTTCCCGAGCCGGCGTTGGAGGCCGTGGAAGAACATCTGCTCGTCTGCGAACTGTGTCGCCGCCGGCTAGACGAGATCGACCGGTTCATGGCCGGTCTGCGGGCGGCCCTAGACGCCCTCGGGCGCTTCGAGGAGCTTCACGTAACTGCCGAAGGCCCGATCCATTTGCGGGCGTGAAAACAGGAAGACGGCGCCTGGCGTGCGGAGGTGTATGGGGCCAGTATCGAATTGGGCAGCACATTCAATACTGCTGAGGAAGCGGCCACGCATGCCAGAAGCGTGTTCTACGAGATGTTTCCAGAACATTCCTGTGGCACTGGCTGCAGCCATGGGGAGCGCAAGATCGCCAGACCGCGCGCCTTGCGGACCAGAAGTCTTCTCCCCAGCCGGCCAGACTCGTCCTCAGCCCGGATCTTGAGCTGTCCGCGAGGCAACGCCCGGCCTGGAGCGTCCAACTCCTACGGCCGCCCAAGACAGCATCGTTCAGTACGCCGCTCCAGGTCGAGCGACAGTGGCGAACGTCGAAGTGCCGCTAATCGATCCAGGATCGGACAAGCTGCACGTTAAGCTACGCTCGGACTGGGACAACGTGGCCCGGCCAGACGATCGAGAACTGCTCGCTGCTGTTGAAGACGACTTGCGCGCGAAGGCCGATCAGATAGGGGCATCCGCTCTTATGGCCTCGCTTCAGGACAGGCGGTCTAACTCGCTGCGGGTCACCAACCGGCAAAGCGTCGAGGTCAGCGACTTCGACCCGGCCTTCGCGGGTCGGGCACCTCGGCCCGGGCCAGTAGTCCAGGCTGAATAGAGAATAAGCGGCGCCCGGAACCGCGGCGATTCGACGTCCGGGCGCGACAAAAGCCGACCCCTAAGGCTTTTGCGGGCGTGATCTAACATCATAGCTCCCCCCTTTCCCGCCGAAAAGAAACTCGAGGCAACCGTAGCTTATGAAATGTGAAACCAAGTATGGCAGGGGGCAAGTTGCATATTCGGCCGGGTCCATTCCCGGCGGCGTCGGAGCGGCTGGCGTGCAGGCTAGTGGCGGATCCAATCAGACGAGCTGCTCCGGAATCCGCGGCGAGGTGCGGGTGTACTGTGTGCATCGAGGGGCGAAGGGTATGAGAGTCCATTTCCTTACAGGCTTGGTCCTGGTTTTGCTAGCGGCCGGGCAAGCCTCTTCCCAAGTCAGCGGGCTTTCGATTTCGACGACGGCCACGCAAGCCATCCTGCGGTACTCGTATCCGATAGGCCAAGGGTGTAGCTTGAGGGCGGCGGACATGAACCGCCAGATCACGATTACGAGTGGGGTCTTGTCGTCCGGCGTTGTGACCGTAACGACGCTGTCGCCGCACGGATTGTTGCCGGGTTCCGTGGTGTACATCGAGCGCTCTGGGGTTAACGGATGGAACGGGTGGCAGACGGTCAGCGCCGTCCCGGGCCCGACCAGTTTCTCTTTCCCGAGCGCAGTCGCGGGCTCCACGACGTCGGGGAACGTAGGAGTTTTGATCGACGATTTGAACCCGAACCTTTTCCCCGGGGCGGACCAAGACACGAGGACCGGGAATCCGAACAGCGGACAATACCGGATCTTCGTGATCGGCAAAAGGACGGCGGATGTAGCGGTGGACGGGAACCGCTACGCGCGAGCGCTCCAGGTTAACTCGCGCCACCACCACACTCTTACCTGCGGGACAAAGGGCCCGGTCGGTGCTACCGGAGCAACGGGACCTAGAGGAGCGACTGGACCTGGCGTTTGGGATGCGGAGTTCACCACGCAGAACCTCCAGGTAGGCGACACGCACAACGAGGCTCCCCCGGTGGACCGCACCCAACCGGGGCAATACGCTTACCCCACGGTGCAGTGGGCAAACCGGGCGCAGAGCCTGATCGACCCGCTCACGGGCGTGCGCTCAATGCGCGCGACGGGCCTAGCAACGACCGCTTCGACGGTGCAGGGCTTTCAGACCGCGATCGACCTAAACGGAGTATGGCAGAGTCCGTCGGCACCGCTTAACGGCGGCGGGACCGCCACATTCACGGGCCCTTGCCTGAGTGGGAGTTGCGCGTTGCTGCTGCGGGCAGACAGCCTGTCCCTGCCGGGAGGTGCGACTTACACCACCGGCTACGGCGTAGGTTCATCCCTGGATTGGGTAACGGTGACGATGTCAAAGGCGTCGATCAGCAACGCCTCCTGCACTCCGGGGAAGAAGGGGTCGGACTGCAACGTCGTCCTATGCCTGACCGCAAATGGAGTTACCTGCGCCAGCGCGGAACATCAAGTGGGGCTCACCACTACACCTTCCAGTTACAGCGTTGGAAGCGGGACACCGATGGATCTGTGGCAGAGTTCGGGCGCGCCGTCCATAGCCCGTCCCGATGTTTCCATGGCCAGCGGGAAGGTGAATTATACGTATGCCACGCGACGAGTAACCTGGGTCAGCGGGAACAAATTCAACACTAAGTGGACCGCCGGAAGCTGGATTATGGTGGCGGGAGCGGAGTATCAGATCGAGTCCATTCAGAGCGAGCTGGCCCTGAAGCTATCGGCGCCGGGTCCAGTGGGAGACCTCCAGCAGGCGCCCTACTCGGCCAATAACTTTGGGGTGCTGATCCGAAAGAAGACGGCGTCCGCGGACCAGGTGTCGGTGGGATACACGACCTTTCAGTACGGCAGCAGCGCCGTGCCGGCGTGGCCTGCGTTATCGCTACAGTTGTGTTCTCCGACGGCCGTTACGGCAGGCAGTCTATCGGGGTATAACTGTTTCACCGACCGCGAACTGTATTGGGTATCGGGGGACGGTACCGATGTGCGGGATCTCGGCTACGTGGGGACGTATCCCAGGCGCGACACAAAGGGCAACCTGCTGTGGCAGGCGGGTTACGCTTGCGGCGATAGCAGCTATCCACACTTCGATCCGCTCGACGGCGATACCTGGTACTGCATGCTGCCGTTCTATTTTTCCACCGATTCCAGGCAGGCGATCGTGAAGGCCCACTACGAGGGCGCGCATGGCGCTTACACGCCGGGAGGGGTGATCCCAGATTGTGACGTGAACGGCGGGGTTCAGCCGTGCATCCGATTCACGCCGATGCAGCCGAACAAGGCCGATGCGGTGAGCGTGGCAGGTCCAGCCTTCAACCCGGAGTATCTAGCCAGTGTGTACAAAGCGACCTATTTCGAGTGGGGTGGCGTCTCATCCGAGGGTGACATAGTGGCCTACACGCGGGAAGCGGGCGGTCAGGACACCAAGGGCTGGACGTTCGTTTTCACGCTGGGCGACAGGACGCCGACGGGGACCGGGCCGAACAGCATGCGAATCGTGGCTGCTGCTTCGAGCTACCGCCATGCTCCGGATACATGGTGCTCCATTCATTCGGGTTTTCCACCGGAGGGTGCCTGGGAAAGTTTGTCGCACAACGACTTTTTGACGAAAGGCAGCACCTATCAATACACGACCAGGCTGACCAGTCCGCTCCTGAACACTACCGCGGGGCTCCCAGGAGGCCCGGACACCTGTCCCGCGAACGGTTTTGGCGTGTCGGGCCGGAACTGCACGGACATCACCACGGTGGGGGAGCCGACGCTCGTAGCCGACGGGAGTTATCTTCAGGACGTACAGCCAGGCGACGTCATCAGAGCAGATAACGAGTACATGAGAGTGGTTGCGAAGGCCGGTCATACACACCTGACCTTGCAGCGGGGTTATACCGGGGTCATGGCGTCGCACTCTGGAACCACGCTTTACATGAACTGCGGGCTTGTGGGAAAGATATGGGGGCAGGGCGGTTATGGGATGTGGAATTTCCGTGCCGACCCCTATGGGCTTAATCAGGACGGGAGTACGATTCTGGTAGATTGGAACAACGTCGGAGGGCACGGCTGCTCCGTCCCGGACGGAGTACACGTCAATTCCGCCGGGATGCCGAGCCGAATCGGAGAAACTGCGTGTCCCTCCGGTGCGTTGGGCGGAACCGGTGCGAATTGCTATCAGATACGCACCGGGACTCTCGCGACTATCATCGGGGCACCCGGGTGGGGAGTGGCGGCAGATCCGCCCTTTGCGGGCGCAATCGGAATCGGTACCGCCAACACGGTTGATAGTCACCCCGGCCCTTGCCTGGGCGCTTTGTGGTGCCTGGACGCCAGGCCGATGAATGGCGGCACTTCCGACGGAGTGGCGAGCATGGCAGGTTCATCCGGCACGCCGTTCACTCTGCTGGCGGGTCAGCTCTGGAAACTCGCGGGCGGGGGGACGGTCCTGAAACGCAAACAACTCGCGACGATGGCTTACGTGGGCCGGTCGCCGCTGGTAGACGTGAGCGGCCCGAGCAGCAGCATTCCGATCGATGCGACGGGCTCGTACACCTATTGCGTGGCGGTGGCAGCGGGCGAGTGCTACTCCGGTTCAGCGGCAAACGATGTGTTCGTGAACGCGCCTATCGTGAGCTATGGCTACTGCACATATGCGGGAATCGCGGTGCAGGCCGATGACACCAACTCAATTTGCATCGGCCCCCTGGGGCCCTTCACAGGGAACCTGACGCAGTTCAGCGTCCTGCAACAAGACACCTACGGCGCGTACGCCCGCAGGCTTGGGCCAACGTTCTCCCGATGGAATCAGCAGAGCGTGTTCTGGAACATGTCCATGACCCCGAACGGCGAACTGGGATTTTCGCAGGCGCGATGGCTGGACGGCGTTCGCAGCGACAATCTGGTGACGGTTCTGCCTCCTTACCCGCCGGTCGACAACATATCGCGGAGCACGTTCGTCCCGATCACGGTGGATATCCCTCCGCAGGGAGCCGGCAGTTCTATGGTCGTAGAATTCGGGTACGCCGAGAACGGGCCCTTCGACAGTTTCTTCTGCACTTCGAGGCAGGAGGCCTGCGTGGCGGCCGGCGCGAACAACCAGACGACGCCGTTCTATTTCGCACAGTCGGAGCGATATAGCGGCGTCTCTTGTGCATCCGGATGCACGATCGCGATTCGGGCGCTTTCCCAGCGGGTTTTGTACTACCGATGGGGTCAACTGGACACCTCAGGCAAAATCGCCGCCGTTAGCGCCACAGGCGTCATTGTCACGCCGTAAGGTCCGGATTCCACCGAAGGTGAACGCTGATTCCGGAGGGAACACGAACGGCCTTCCGGGCTGAAGGCGAACAGTTCTCGGAGCGCAGCGACGCTGGCACTTCGATTGTGCAAGAAGTGTTCGGCTTCGTCAAGAAATAGTTGTCCGGAGCGCAGCGGAGGTAGGCGGCAGCTGCGGAGAAAAGGATGCGGGGAAAGGGGGGCACTGAACCCTATTCGAGTTCCCGCAGCCTGGCCTTCAGCGCCCGCTCGCGCGGCGACTTCCCATTGCGGTCGAGCCACGCTGAACGCGGGGACTGCACGGACCTCTGCTGGCGGCCGTGCTGTGATTCTTAGCCGCGTCGCCCGGGCGTACGCGGATTCGGATAGCCCGACGCGCCGGAACCGAGCCAGCGCCAGAGCCGCCCCTCAAACAGGGAAGACGCCCGGACCTCAACCGAATGGGAGATCCGACTCGCAGAAGGAGACCTCGCAGCACGTCTCGGGCACCACACCAGTATAGGCGAACCAAAGGCGAACGACGGCCCGCCCCTGGTGCCTCCGTTGGGGTACTGGGGCACACCCGGAACGGACGAACGGACGCCACAGGCGCGCTCCTGCGCCAGCGGCGGCGTTCGTGTTGGCGAACGCGCGCCGGCCTCCGCCTAGGCGTCGCGGCCACGGCCGCTGCAAGCTGGCAAGTCTATGAAAACGTGCCGGCCATGCACAGAATCGAATGCCAGTTCGTGGTTCATGCTGGAGTTGCAGTTACTATCTGCACGGGTGTCCGTGCGGCTATTACGGCGACCCCACGCGCGAGTGCCGGTGCACG
>Ga0265316_10002589_pt1 | contig 18673 bp, 16 predicted proteins | sample 4522metaG_FD_202092 | JGI IMG/M metagenome (GOLD analysis project Ga0265316, IMG submission 202092) | Rhizosphere microbial communities from Carex aquatilis grown in University of Washington, Seatle, WA, United States - 4-5-22 metaG | ecosystem: Host-associated > Plants > Roots > Rhizosphere >... | reverse complement strand
TCGGAAGGGCTACAGCTTGTCCACCAGGATCGAGCATTTTCCCGAAGGAATGGGCAGTGTTTTACTCCGGGCACCGAAAAGATCGATGGTCAGATAGTAGAGTTTTTCGCTTTCGAGGTGGACTTCCCAGCCGCGGCTGCTTTTTGCGCTTAGTATGGAAATGAGATTCCGCTTCAACGCAAGGTCCCCGATGCCCATTGCTTCCAGTGTAGGAATGGTCCAGTCAACGGTCTTTCGAGGCAGGGAGATGTTCAGCCCGATGATGTTTTCCAGCATCAGCGAGACAGTGGTCAAAGCGGTATAGGGCACGAACATGGTCCGCGGAAAGCCCTTCTTGCCGGGCCATTTCGCCGGGCCTTCCGTGTGGGGCGCATACGCCTCGTACAAGGAGCCCTTCTTGCCGTTGCTCGTGTACAGCCCGTCCAACACGTGATAGAGGTGCCGGATGGCGAACTCACGGGCGAGGTCGTGCCGTTTGTACTTTTCCAATCCCTTTATCACCATGTAGTTGAACGGCGGGTACACGGAGCCCCTGTAGCCGGAGCCCTGGACATCGAAACGCTTGTCCTTGACAGCGAGCGTGGGGAACGGATTCTCAATGCCGAACTCGTGAGGGTCCACCAGGTGCTCGATCAACCATTCCCCCCTGGCTTCGTTGGGAATCTCGGCGATGAGCGGCCAGAACGAGGCAATGGTTTTCACCTTGAGGCGCTTCTCCGAAGCGTCCAGGTCGTAGTAAAACGCGTCCCGCTCGTCCCACATGAGGGAATTGATCTTGGTCTTCAGGGAGAAGTACGCCTTCTTGTACGCGTAGTTGGTCTCCTTGTCGTTGATGATGTCAGCAAGCTCCGACATGTAGAACGCGGCAAGCGCCATCTGCGAGTTGAAGTCGATGGGGTACCGCATGTCTTCACGGGGCGAGTTCTCCATCATGGTTGCGGCAAGCGGCACGGAGTAGAGACCGTTTTCAGCCTTGAACGTGGTCTCGATCCACCTGAAGTACTTCTCCAGCACCGGAAGGACCTCGCGGATGCGTTTCTTGACGCCCAGCTTATGGTAAATGTTGAACTCCGCCCACGCGAAGAGCGGGGGGAGAACTCCCTTCGGATTTTCCCGGGAATGGACAGGCTTTCCGTCAGTGGTTCGGTATTCGCCTCGAATAGCCCCCGATTCCTCCTGCTTGGTGTAGAAGTTGTCCAACGCGGACATTACGGGATAGATTCGGTTCGAATAGACGAGAAAGAACGATGAAAAGCACGCATCAAACTGGTTAATGCGCGTGCTTTCGGGATGGCTGAAGAACCTGCTGTGGAATCCGTTCGCTGCCGTTCCTTTTTTCCAAAAGTCCTTGATGAGGTTCCATGTTTCATCATAGAGGGATACAAGATCCTGATCGTAAAAATGTATTTTTGGAAAGTCCTTCTTAACCACTCAAGTTCCTCACTGTTTTGCACCGTATTGTAGCATGCCAGCGCACGACGTCAAACGCAATTTTCAAATTCGGACGGGAAAGAGTATCTCCGCGCTGCTTTGGAGGTCCTCGACTCGACATTTTTACTCTGCGGGGGCACAAATCTCCAAAATGAAATGTACGGACACCGCGCCGCATTCGTCAAGCGAATTGGTTCCGGCGATGCGAATCCGGCCGACGCACCCCCGAAGATCGGACGCGTTCCCTGGCTCTCCTTGACACGGCGGGGAGCGCCGGATTAACTACCGACATGGACGCTGGTGAGCTTACCGAGACCGCCCGCATGGCCCGCCTGAATCTCTCCGAGGAAGAGCGGGAGCGGCTGCGCGCGGCCGTGGAGCAGATGCTGGCGTACTTCTCCCACATGAGGGAGATCGATGTAGCGGGCCTCGAGCCCACCACGCATGCCCTGCTGCGGGAAAACAGGCTTCGCCAGGACGTGGGCGCCGATCCTTCCGACTCAGACACGCTCCTCGGGAACGCTCCCGAGCGCGAAGAACGTTTCATCGTCATCCCGAACGTACTGTAAACTTGAGAGGGCGCCCGACGAATGGGCGGAGGTGCAATGGACTGGCACGGCACAGCGACATCCGAAGGACCCCGGCAGAGGTGGATTGACTTCGCCAACGCCCGCCAGAAAGACCTCGGCTGTTTTCTCCAGATCGATCCTGCCCTCGGCGCGGTTGAGACGGCGCCGAAGGGCCCGCTTGCCGGTGTCCCTTTCGGTGTGAAGGACAATATCGCTGTTCGTTCCTTCCGCCTCACGTGCGGCTCCCGGATTCTCAAGGACTTTGTCTCCCCGTACACTGCCACGGCGGTACGTCGGCTCCAGCAGGCAGGCGCTGTGGTGGCGGGCAAGACAAACCTGGACGAGTTCGGTATGGGCTCGTCGACCGAGAACTCGGCGCTGATGGAAACAAGGAACCCCTGGGACCCCCGGCGCGTTCCCGGCGGCTCCAGCGGCGGCTCCGCCGCTGCGGTTGCCGGTGGCCTGGTGGCCTTCGGACTCGGGAGCGACACCGGGGGATCTGTACGCCAGCCCGCTTCCTTCTGCGGCGTCTACGGTTTGAAGCCCACCTGGGGCTCGGTCTCGCGGTTCGGCCTGGTGGCCTACGCATCCTCCCTCGAGGTCATTGGAGTGATGGCCAAGACCGTGGACATGACTGAGGCGGTCTTCACAGTCATGCGCGGGCAGGATTCCATGGATCACTCCTCCCTCCCGTGGCAGCCGCCTGCAGAGAAGACAGGGCCTTTGCGAATCGGAGTGCCCTGCGAAGTGGCCGATGTCCCCCTTCATCCAGACGTGAAGAAGACCTTTCTACGGACCAGGGGCATGCTCAAGGACCTCGGCTACGAGCTTGCCGAGGTGCCGTTTCCCACGCTGGATCACGTGGTCTCTTCCTATTACGTCATCGCCATGGCGGAGGCCAGCGCGAATCTTGCGCGGTTCGACGGGGTACGGTATGGCTATCGCACGCCGCGAGCGGACAACCCGGAGGCCATGACCATCGCCTCACGGACAGAGGGCTTTGGTGACGAGGTGAAGCTGCGAATCCTGCTGGGCACCTATGTCCTGCGTTCGGGCTTCCAGGATGAATACTACCTGCGCGCCCAGAAGATCCGCACTGCAATCCGGCGGGACTTCGAAAGGGCGTTTGCCGATGTCGACCTCGTGTTGATGCCCGTGTATCCCGTGCCCCCCTTTGAACGGGGGGGCGCCGAGTCCGACCCGTTCTCACAGAAGCTTGCAGACATATTCACCTGCGCGGCAAACCTGGCCGGGCTTCCCGCTCTGTCATTCCCCGCGGGCCTGGAAAACGGGCTCCCCATAGGCATGCAGTTTCTCGCGCCCGCCTTTGCCGAAGGGCGGCTGTTCGCCGCGTGCCGCCAGCTGGAGAAGGTCTTCCCCTCTCCCGACGCGCCGGGATTCCCGACGGGCTGGAGGTAGGGGTGTACGCTTCATTCCTCGGTCTCGAGGTCCACACGCAGCTTCTGACCCGCACCAAGGTGTTCTGCGGGTGCAAGGCGGCATTCGGCGACGAGCCTAACAGCAACGTCTGCCCTGTCTGCCTGGGCTACCCCGGGGTGCTTCCTGCGCTGAACGAGAAAGCAATAAGCATGGGATACCTCGTGGCCCGCGCGTTGAACTGCACGCTCTGCCCATCCACCATGTTCGAGCGCAAGAACTACTTCTATCCCGATCTTCCCAAGAACTACCAGATCTCGCAGTTCCGCTCCCCCCTGGGGACCGACGGAAGCGTGGAAATCGAGCTGCGCAAGCGGAAGAAGCGTGTCCGCATCCGCGAGGTCCACCTCGAGGAGGACGCAGGAAAGATGATCCACGCCGGCGAGATTACGCTGCTCGATTTCAACAGGGCGGGCACGCCGCTCCTTGAAATCGTCACCCAACCGGACCTGGAGGTTGGGGAGGAGGCGGAGGTGTTCCTTCAGCACCTGCGCCGGCTGGTGCGCTATCTCGGGGTGTGCGACGGGAATATGGAGGAAGGTTCCCTGCGCTGTGACGCCAATGTCTCGGTGAACATCGAGGGGCGCGGACTGGGAAGCAAAGTCGAAGTGAAGAATCTCAACTCGTTCAAGTTCGTGCGAAAGGCCATCTCGTTCGAGATCGAACGCCAGACTGAAATTCTTGAACGGGGCGGCAGTGTGACCAGCGAAACGCGGTTGTGGAACGAGAACCGGGATGTCACCGAAAGCATGCGCACCAAGGAGAGCTCTTCGGATTACCGGTACTTTCCCGAGCCGGACCTTCCTCCTTTTGCGCCGGACAAGGAGTTCCTCCGCCACGTTGAAGAGTCGCTGGTGGAGCTTCCCGAGGCCCGTACGCGCAGGCTGATCGATTCATTCGGGCTGAGCGAAGAGCAGGCGGATTTCCTCTGCGACGAAAAGTCCACCGCCGACTACTTCGAAGAGACCGTGCGTCTGGGCGCGGACGCCAAGAGCGCCGCGCTCTGGCTGGCCTCGGACGTGAAGAAGCATCTCAATCGCTCCTCCGTGACCCTGTCGGAAAGCCCGCTGACGCCGGGCAGGTTCGCCGAGCTGCTCTCCCTCCTGGCGGCAAAGCGCATACACGGAAGAATCGCCAAGTCTGTCCTGGAATCTGTTTTTGCGGAAAACAAGGATCCTCTCGTCATCATCAGGGAAAAGGGATGGGAGCAGATCACTGACCCGGCGGAACTGGGCACATACCTCGAAAAGGTCCTGCAGGCCAACACTGCTGCCGTCGCGGCGATCAGGGCGGGTGACCATCGGCCCACCACGTTCCTGATCGGTGAGATGATGCGCGAGACGTCGGGCAGGGCGGATCCTGCGCTTGTGCAGGCGCTCGTGAAACAGAAGCTCGCTGTTTCGGTCATCCAGATCCTTTCCCTTGGCGGAGCCATTGCAGCAAGGGAGACTGAGCAAGGCGACGTGGTGGCGGGTGATCCTTCCGAGATCATGCGCCTCGTGGAAGCCGAAGGCGGGTTCAGCCGCGCCATAGCCTTCGAAGAGGGAGAGGTCGGACGGATCCTCAGCGAGGAGATCACCCCTGAAGACTGGGCCCGCCTGGCCGCCGGAATCGACGAGCGCCTCCGCGGAGGAACGGTATCCGGAATCGTGATCACCCATGGGACCGACACCCTGGCGTACACCGCCTCTCTTGTCTTCTGGCTTTTCCCCCGGCCGCAGGTGCCGATCGTTCTTGCAGCTTCCCTGCAGCCGGCGGGGAAGCCCGGCAGTGATGCCATTGCGACGCTGCGCATGGCCATTCGCACGGCCGCGGAGAGGGAGCCGGGCGTCTACGTGGTGTTTGGCGGAAAGGTTCTCTCCCCTGTCAATCTCAAGTTCGAGCGAATGGCGCCTGACGGATTCAGGAACTGGAACATGACCACACCCTGCCACGTAGGCAACCCCCTGTTCGACGATCTGTCTTTTGCCGGGGACAGGGAAAAGCTGAAGACCAGGTTTGAAACCGCCATCAACTCCACGCTGATCCTGCGTGTCTACCCCGGTATGCGGGGGGACCATCTCATTGAGCTCATGGACAGGGGCGTGAAAAACTTCGTGCTGGAGCTCTACGATACCGGGACGGCCAATCTTCGTGACTCGCCCTATTCGCTGCGCAAGGCGCTTCTTGCCGCACGGGAGAAGGGGGTGCACTTCTTCTGCACTTCCCAGCAGGAAGGCATCGTCGATTTCTCCCGCTATGTGACGTCCCACGCGTTGTGGCGCGAGGGGGCAATTCCGATGGGCTCGCTCACGACCGAGTCTGCCTGGACCCGTCTGGTGATATGTTCCGCATTTTCCGAGACTGAGGAAGAGCTGCTGGCAGGAATGGAGGTGGGTAATGCGGACGCTTGTCTCTGAGCTCGCCTCGAGGGTCGGCGCGGAGGTCACTCTGTGCGGGTGGGTCCACAGGATCAGGGACCTGGGCGGGGTTTCGTTCGTCGTGCTGCGCGACCGGAGCGGCAGCGCTCAGCTTGTGTTCGACGCCAAGCCCGATGTGACCCTTGAATCGGTGATCCGGGTGCAGGGCAGCGCCGCGGCAAATGAAAAGGCCCCCGGAGGCTTCGAGGTGCGGGTGAAAACGCTCGAGGTTATTTCCGCTGCCGCCATCGACCTTCCTTTTCCCGTGAACCAGGACCCGGGCAAGACGAACCTCGAGTCGATTCTGGACAACAGGATGATCTCAGTGCGCAACCCATCCATCCTGTCGATTTTCAGAATCCAGTCCACCGTGCTGCGTTGTTTTGCCGAGCACCTGCGCAGCGAAGGCTTCAGCGAGATAAAGACCTCCAAGCTGATAGGAACGGGCACAGAAGGGGGAACAGGCCTGTTTTCGGTGGAATACTTCGACACGAAGGTCTACCTGACCCAGTCACCGCAGCTGTACAAGCAGGTCATGATCGCCTCGGGTATGGAGCGCGTGTTTGAAATCGGTCCCGCCTACAGGGCGGAAAAACACGACACTCCCCGACATATCAACGAGTTCGTTTCCCTGGACGTGGAGATGGCCTTCATTGAAAGCGAACAGGAGCTCATGGACCTGGAGACCAGGATCCTCGCCGCCATTTTTCGGGGGATCAGCGAATCGAACCAGCGCGACCTTGATGCATGGAATGCCGCGGTCCCGGATCCTGCGCTATGCGCCGCCATCCCCCGGGTCTCCCACGACGAGGCCCGCGAGATCGTCTCGCGGGAGACGGGCAAGAAAGTCTATGAAATCACGCCCGAGGCGGAGCGGTCGCTGTGCGAATGGGCCTTGAAGAACCACGGTATCGAGGCGGCTTTCATCTACGCTTACCCGCGAAAATCTCGTCCCTTCTATACGTACCCTGCGGAGAATAACAAGACGCGCGCATTCGACCTGCTCTTCCGGGGACTCGAAGTCACCTCGGGGGGGATGCGGATCAACCAGTACGAAATGCTGGTGGAAAGCGCGAAAACCTTCGGGCTGGATCCGGTCGGGCTGGCCGACTACTTCTCCATATTCAAATACGGGTGTCCGCCCCATGGAGGCTTTGCCATCGGAATGGAACGGCTGACGCAGAAGATCCTGGGGCTGGCGAACGTCAAGGAAGCCACGCTCTTCCCGCGGGACAGGAAGCGCGTCAGACCGTAGCCCTTCGGCCTCCAAAGCGCTTGTGGCAGCCCTCGTGAGTATTGTATACCTAACCGGAAGACGTTTCGTGCTTTCCTGAGAGCACGACTCGGAAAGGAGAAGGAAAATGCGCAAGTTATTCAGGCTCTTCCTGTTGCTGGCGGCCGTTGCTGTTGCCGCGACAGCCTACGGGCAAAGTGCGCCGCCGGCTGCGGGCAGCAGCCTTACTATCGGCCTCCTGCTCGTCGGTCCGTACAACGACCACGGCTGGAGCCAGGCCAACTATGATGCCATGCAGTACGTCGTAGCCAAGGTCCCCGGCGCGCAGATGATCTACCTGGACAAGGTCAATCCCGCGGACCGCCCGGGCACGACCGCGTCGCAGCTTGCTGAGAGCCTCGTGGCCAAAGGCGCGAAGCTCGTTATTTTCAGCTCGGACGACATGAGCGACGAAGCGGTGAAGTTCGCCCAGGCACACGATGACATATTCGTCATCATGAGCTCGGGCAGCCAGGTGTGGAAGGACGGCAAGGACTATCAGAATCTTCCGAATATGGTCAACATCATGGGACGGATGGAGTTCGGCAAGATGATCGCGGGCGTAGCCGCTGCCATGACGACCCAGACCGGCCAGATCGGTTACCTGGGTCCGCTCATCAATGACGAGACCCGTCGTCTCGCCTCTTCGGTGTACCTGGGAGCGCGCTACGCCTGGGTCAACTACCTGAAAAAGGATCCGGCGAAGCTGAATTTCAAAGTTACCTGGATCGGGTTCTGGTTCAACATTCCCGGCGTGACGTCCGACCCATCGCAGGTCGCGGATGACTTTTTCAACAGCGGCTACGATGTTGTCGTATCAGGTATCGATACCACTGAAGCAACCACGGAAGCCGTGAAGCTCTCCGGGCAGGGCAAGAAAGTGTGGGCGATTCCTTACGACTATGCCAATGCCATTGATGAAGGCCCCGGCGTGGCCTTGGGTGTGCCCTATTTCAACTGGGGCCCCGCATATGCAAAGACGGTCAAGGCCGCAATGGCCGGCACCTACCGGTCCCACTTTGAATGGAACGGCCCGGATTGGTCGAACATCAACAACCCGGACACGTCGGCAGTCGGGTTCAACAAGGGCGCCGCATTGTCCAAGCCAGCCGCGGCCGCAGTGGACAAGTTCACCTCCGAGCTCGCCAGGGGCTTGAATCTCTGGAAGGGTCCGCTGAGCCTGCAGGACGGGACTGTCTATCTGAAGAGCGGTCAGGCGGCCACAGATCTGCAGATCTGGTACCTGCCTCAGCTCCTCCAGGGCATGGTAGGCCAGAGCGTCTCCAAGTAGTTCCAGACTCTGTATCGTCTCTGAGGGGCGAGGCATCGGTCTCGCCCCTCTGTCTAAGAAGACCCATCATGCAAGTTGAGCTGCAAAGCATTCATAAGAGTTTCGGCCCGGTTCATGCCAACGCCGGCATCACCGTGACTATACCCCCGGCCACGATCCAGGGAATCCTCGGTGAAAACGGGGCCGGCAAAAGCACTCTGATGAAGGTCCTCTCCGGTTTCATCGCTCCTGACAGCGGCACAATCTTTCTTGATGGCAGGCCGGTCGTCATCCAGTCACCGGCGGACGCTATCGGCCTGGGTATCGGGATGCTTCACCAGGATCCCCTGGACTTTCCTCCCATGAGACTGCTGGACAATTTCATTCTGGGCCGAAAAGGAGGGCTGTTCCCGGATCGGCGAACTACGACGCGGCAGTTTCTCGAGCTGGCAGCCCGATTCGAGTTCCATCTTTCACCGGACGCGTATGTCGACACTCTGACGGTGGGCGAACGCCAGCAGTTGGAGATCCTCAGGCTTCTCTGGTGCGGTGCCCAGGTCCTGATCCTGGATGAGCCGACAACCGGCATCAGCCAGCCGCAGAAGGAAAAGCTGTTCGATACTCTGAAAAAGCTTGCGTCTCAAGGCATGACCATCATCTTCGTCTCCCACAAGCTGGAGGACGTCGAGTTTCTCTGCAGCCGGGTGGCTGTACTGCGCCAGGGCTCGCTGACGGGCGTGGCCCTTCCTCCCTATGTGACGAAAGAGCTCGTGCAGATGATGTTCGGAAGGGAAATCGCCCTTTCGGCCAAGCCTCCTGCCGGGCCGGGCGGCGCCGTTCTTTCCCTGACCGGAGTATCCCTGGAAGGAGCGCGGCTCCTGATCAAGGATGTGACATTTCAGGCCAGAGCCGGAGAGATCATAGGACTGGCTGGGATGGAGGGTTCTGGACAATCGATCTTCCTGTCTGCATGCGCGGGTCTGCACCGCCCCGTCTCAGGGAGCATCGCCCTCGCTGAGCGCGACGCAACCGGCCGGTCGCATCACTATTTCAAGAAACACGGTGTGGCTTACCTGCCCGCAGCCCGCCTGGAGCAGGGCCTTGTTCCCGGTCTGAGCTTGAGCGACCACTTCGTGCTGTCCGAAGGGATCCGCGGCTTCTTCATCGACCGACGCAGGGCCACCCGCCTGGCCGAGGATCGTATCAGCTCATACAACATCAAGGGCGGGCCATCGAACACAGTCGAGTCCCTCTCCGGCGGCAACCAGCAGCGCATGCTGCTCGCCCTTCTGCGCGATCCCCTTTCCCTGATACTTCTGGAGCATCCGACCCGCGGCCTGGACATCGAATCAACGATATACGTCTGGGCAAAGCTCAGGGAACGCTGTGCGCAGGGCACGGCGATACTGTTCATTTCCGCCGATCTCGACGAGGTGCTGCAGTACAGTGACCGGGTTGTTGTCTTTTTTGCCGGGCGGGTCTCGCCTCTGCTTCCGGCAGAAAGCCTGTCAGTGGAGAGCCTGGGCGAGCTCATCGGTGGAAAAGGCTGGGACAGCTTCGGGAAAGGGGCGGCCGGTGGCTGAGGCGCGCGTCTCACATGCACTCGTACAGATCGGGGCCGTTCTTCTTGCCCTGCTCCTCACGACACTGGTCCTCCTCGCTTCCAAGGCCCCGCCCTTTGCCGCGTACGCGAACATCGTTCTCGGCGCCGTCGGTTCCTGGGAGGTAATCGCAAACGTTCTTGTCTCCTGGGTGCCCCTGCTCCTGGCAACGGCCGGCCTTCTCCTCACATTCACCGTCGGGCTCTGGAACATCGGCATCGAAGGGCAGATCACCCTGGGCGCCATCTTCACGACATGGGCGCTGCGGGTTCTCCAGGCAAGCGGGATGAATCCGGCGCTGATCATCGCGGTCAGCTTTCTTGCCGGCATCATGGGGGGAGCGCTCTGGGCCATGCTGGCCGGTGCGCTGAAGACCTTCGGCGGAGTAAATGAAATCTTCGGCGGGCTCGGGTTGAACTTCGTAGCCACGGCCCTGAACCTGTGGCTTATTTTCGGGCCATGGAAGCGGCCCGGCGTTGCATCAATGTCTGGAACGGTCCCCTTCGATCATTCCCTCTGGCTGCCAACCCTGACAGCACAGTCCCGTCTGAGCCCCGCCGCCCTCCTTGTCGCAATTCTTTCAATTGCGCTGGTCTATTCCCTCATCCAGGGCACATACTTCGGCCTGCGGCTCAAAGCCGTGGGAAAAAACCCGCACGCCGCTTTTCTTCTCGGTGTTCCCACATGGCAGTACATGATGGCCTCTTTTGCGCTCTGCGGCGTGTTTGCGGGGCTTGCCGGCGCCGTGCAGGTGACCTCGGTGTACCACAGGTTGATACCCTCGATATCGAGCGGATACGGCTATCTGGGTCTCATGGTGGCGATGCTGGTCAATTTCCGCGCATCGCTGGCAGCACCGGTTGCACTCTTTTTTGCCGCGCTGAATGTCGGCAGCATCCAGCTTCCCATCGTGCTGAAACTGGATTCCTCCCTGGCCGGCGTCCTGCAGGGGACACTTGTCCTTTTCGTGCTGTTTGCGCAGGGAGCACGGCAGCGGCTGCTGAAAGGGCGCAGTGGATGAACGGCGAGCTCATACTCGTAGGCCTTGCCGGGGTCCTGACAGCCGCAGCGCCCCTGCTTTTCGGCGTGATCGGAGAGACATTCTCTGAACGCGCCGGCGTAATCAACCTTTCGATGAATGGCACGATATTGTTGAGCGCAATGGGCGGCTTTGCCGTGGCTCTGGCCACGGGAAGTGTCGTCCTCGGTTTCCTTGCCGGGGCAGCCATTGGCGGCCTCGTGGCGCTGATCGTTGCTTTTGCAAGCATCACCCTCCGACAATCACAGGTGGCAGTCGGGTTCGTGCTCACCCTCCTTTGCAGGGATCTTTCCTATTTCCTCGGCAACCCCATCATGGGCGAGACAGGACCCCGGCTCGGAACGATTTCCCTGCCGGTGCTGGGCAGCCTGCCGGTCGCTGGAACGCTGCTGTTTCGACACGACATCATGACATTCCTCAGCTTTCTCCTGACTGTTGTTGCCTGGATATTCATCTTCCGTACGCGCCCCGGCCTGAAGCTGCGGGGCATCGGGGAGAGACCGGCAGCGGCGTACGTCCGTGGCGCGAATGTCAACCTGCTTCGCTACCTCTATACCGTGCTGGGTGGAGCGCTTGCCGGTCTTGCAGGCCCGATCTACTCCTTGTCGGTGAAAGCGGGCTGGAAGGGAACCATATCAGGGCTCGACGGGATCGGCTGGATCGTTCTGGCCATCACTATTTTTGGCGGATGGAGCCCCTTTCGCGTCGCTCTCGGCGCCTATCTCTTCTCCCTGCTCCAATGGTTGGGGCTTGTTCTCCAGCCCGCACTCCCCGGGATTCCGTCCCAGGTGCTGCAGGTGGCGCCTTTCCCCTTGATGATCCTGACGCTCCTCCTGGTCAATATCGGAAACGCCGAGTGGGTGGAGCGCTCCCTGGCCCGATTGCCCGCTCCTGTCCGGCGCGCGGTTGCGCGGGCTCTCCGCGCTCTCAACGTCACCCCGCCCGCCGCGCTGGGGATCCCTTTCCAGAAGGAATAGGGCGCCGACGTACCCGGCGGATTAGGGCGCCGACGTACCCGGCGGATTAGGGCGCCGACGTACCCGGCGGATTAGGGCGCCGACGTACGGAGTACCGCTTTGGCCGCAGGGAGCGGACTTCGTCCGCTGTGGGCGTCCAGTACCCGGCGGTATTCCGAGGTGCTCCCATCGACGACGACGTCAGATTTTTGTAGATTTGCCGCAGTTGCGTGTGGGCGATGGTAAGCAAAGACACTCGGGCCCGCACGTGGGCTCCCGGCGCGCCTTCCGCTCCCTTCTGCTCCTGGCCAGAGTTGGCGGGGTTGCGCGCCTGCCGCCCTACGGATACCGCGCCCTTCGGGCGGTGCTTGATAGCCCAGGAGGCGCGAATTGGAATACGTACGGCTGGGGAAAACAGGGCTCAAGGTTTCACGGATCTGTCTGGGAACAATGACGTACGGTACGTCGAAGTGGCGTGACTGGGTCCTTGACGAGCAGGACGCGCGCCCGTTCTTCAAGCGTGCCATCGAGCTGGGCATCAACTTTTTCGATACCGCAAACATGTACTCGCTGGGAATGAGCGAAGAGGTCACCGGGCGCGCGTTGAAGGACTTTGCCAGGCGCGACGAAGTCGTCGTCGCGACCAAGGTCTTCAATCCCATGGGACCGGGGCCGAATGCGCGCGGGCTCTCGAGAAAGCACATCATGGACGCGATTGACGGCTCTCTTAGAAGGCTCGGGACGGAGTACGTGGACCTCTACCAGATCCACCGCTGGGATCCCGACACTCCGCTCGAGGAGACCCTCGAGGCGCTCAACGATGTCGTGCACGCCGGCAAAGCCCGCTACATCGGGGCATCAAGCATGTACGCATGGCAGTTCGCGAAGGCTCTGCTGGTCGCTGAGGCGCACGGGTGGACGCGGTTCGTGTCAATGCAGAATCACTACAACCTCGTCTATCGGGAAGAAGAGCGGGAGATGATCCCCCTCTGCGTCGACCAGGGCGTCGGAGTCATCCCCTGGAGCCCGCTCGCGCGCGGTTTTCTTGCGGGCAACCGGACGCAGGAAAAAAGCGGCGTCACCACCCGCAGCAAGTCGGATGAGTTCGCACACCGCATGTACTACCAGCCGGAAGATTTCACTATAGTTGATCGGGTGAAGGTCGTGTCCCAGACAATTGGCAAGACAATGCCCCAAGTGGCGCTGGCCTGGATGCTTTCAAAGCCATATATCACGGCGCCGATCGTGGGCGCAAGCAAGCCCGCCCACCTCGAGCAGGCAGTCGATGCCGTGTCGATCAGGCTCACCACTGAGCAGCTGAAGACTATGGAAGAGCCTTACAGGCCGCATCAAATCCTGGGCCACTAGTCGAAGACGCGGATAATGTTGAAGCGGCGTACGTCGATCAACCCCAGATCGGAAAGCCTGAGCTCGGGGATGACGACAAGTCCGAGGAGGCTGAGCTGCATGTTGGGATTGTTCAGCATGCACCCGCATTCCCTGAAGCCCGCGAGCACGGTGCCTGCTGCTTCCGCGACGCCCGGGGCCGGCAGATTGGACATGAGCCCCGCTATGGGAAGGGAAACCTTGCCGATTACCGTCCCATCCTTCACGACCACCTGGCCGCCGTCACAAGCGGCAAGCTCGTTGACTGCCTGGGCCATCATGGCATCATCCGTGCCCGCGACGATTATCTGGTGGCAGTCGTGAGCCACCGTGCTTGCAACCGCGCACAGGGCGCGGAAGCCGAACCCCTGCACGAGACCGACCCGTACGCTGCCTGATGCGTGGTGACGGTCCAGCACAGCCAGTTTCGCGATGTCCCGCGGGATGTCTGCGGTCACCTGGCCGTCCTGCGTGCGCATCGTGAGGACGATGTGGCGTGTCGGTGCCTGGTTTTCAATCACGCCGATCACATGCGCCGTGACTTCCTCGCCCCTCATCCGCACATCCAGCCTGAAGTCCGCCGGGGCTGAAGGATGCAGCAGGTGGACCGAATGCATGGCCCATTCCGGGTATGTAACTGAAGGCATGTCCAGCACGAGCTTTCCGTCTTCTGCGGCGATTTTCCCGCGAACGATGACCGTCTGAGGTCTGAAATCGCGCAGGTCGCTTACCAGGAGCATGTCGGCATAGCGCCCGGGGGCAAGCTGTCCCATGTCGCGGCTGACACCGAAGTGCTCCGCAGTGTTGAGCGTGGCCATCTGGAGGGCCATCAGCGGGTCGAGCCCCTCCCCTATGGCGTGACGCAGCACGCGGTCCATGTGACCCTCGCGGACAAGGGTCTCCGAATGAGAGTCGTCCGTGCAGAGGATGAAGTGGCGCGGGTCGAGGCCAAGGGCGTTGATTGCCGGCAGCTGGGCTGCCACGTCGTGCCACGCGGACCCATACCGCAGCATCACGCGCATCCCCTGCCGGATACGCGCAACCGCGTCTTCCAGCCGCGTCCCTTCATGGTCGTCCTGCGCTCCGCCTGCCGCATACCCGTGGAAAGGCAGACCAAGGTCAGGGGACGCGTAGTGGCCGCCAATCACCTTTTCCGCCTGCCGGGTGGCGGCCATCTCCGCGTGGACCTTGTCATTGCCGGCGCATACGCCGGGAAAGTTCATCATTTCCCCCAGCCCGATGATCCCCGGCCAGGTCAGGGCTTCCTCGATTTCCGCCGGCCCGATGACCGCGCCGGGAGTTTCCAGTCCGGGGGCGGAAGGCACACAGCTGGGAACCTGGACAAAGACGTGGATCGGCTGCTGGGCTGCCTCGTCCACCATGAGGCGCACGCCGCGCAGGCCGAGGACGTTGGCGATTTCGTGCGGATCGATGAACATGCCCGTCGTGCCATGCGGGATGACGGCTCGGACGAACTCCGTTACCGTGAGCATGCCCGACTCTACATGCATATGGCCGTCCAGGAGACCGGGGACCATGTACCGCCCTTTTGCGTCCATCACCAGGGTATTTGGGCCGATTGCGTGCCCGGCGTCAGGCCCTATGTAGGCGATGCGGTGACCGGAGACTGCAATGTCGGTGTGGGGCACTATTTCGCCGGACTGCACGCATACCCACGCGCCGCCCCGCACGACAAGATCCGCGGGTTTACGGCCCATCGCGACATCAACAAGCTTCCGCGAGTCCTTCAGCCAGAACGTCTCCATGCCCATGATCGGCTCTCAGTACGCGGCCATGCCGGAGTTCGAGATTTTCTCATGTGCGGTGATGTCCTGCGCGTCCCAGGGGTAGCAGATCCACTTGTCGTCGAGCTCCTCTCCGGCGAAGTAGCGGTGGACCTCGGGAGGGATCTTTCCCCTTTTCTCCTTCTTCTTGTTGTGAAGTACGGCCACCGCGATTTCGGCCGGCTTGTGCCGCAGCAGCTCGCGCAGGCAGTACTCCAGGGTCACACGGGAATCGTCCACCTCGTCGACGAGCAGGATCCGTTTGCCCGAGAGCTTTTGTTCCACCTCGTCGATCCATTGGATCGTTCGGGGGCTCGTGGCAGGCTTGTTGTCCGGTCCGTAGTAGGAAATGCCGACCGTGAGGATGGGCTTTTTCATGAATGTCTTGAGAATCCGTGCGGGGATGAACCCGCCCGTTCCGATGGCCACTATCAGGTCGGGCTCGAAACCCGATGCGGCAATCTGGCCGGCAAGTGCCCGCACGCTCAAGTGGATGTGCGCGTATGAGAGGAAATATCTTCCTTCAATGTCCGGATGAGCCACGACGCTTTTCAGAATAGAGGGATTCGAGAAGGGTTGCAAGCGTAGTCAAGGAGGACGAGGTGCGAAGTACGCGCGGAAGGGGTGCGGCCCGCTAGTTGTCCTTCAGCCTGTACGTGTTCCGTATCGTGGTGAACAGGGCGACAAGGAACGGATTGTCGGGGTTGCCGATCATTGCATCCGCCAGGATATCCTTCCTTTCACGGGCCAGCACGGTGAAGAGCTGGCGCAACGCCTCGCTCTTGGTTTCCGCCGCATAGCAGATGCGGACGAGCTGACGCATCTCCTCGGGCGTCATGACTTTCCGCGCTCTTCCCAGCGTGAGGAATATGCTCTTGCCGTCGTCGGATTCTTCGATGGAAACCGTGAGGGGCGCTTCCCGCACCTCCCTGGCGGTCTGTGGTTTTCCCCCTTTCAGCTTTGTTGCTTCCTGTTTGATGTGGCCAACACGGGCGTTGTAGATCAGGACCTGCGCCTGGCGAAGAAGGAAGAGCAGCCCTTCTTCGTCGATCTCCGCCAGAGATTCCCGAAGCTCTTTTTCGAGCTTCGCGCGACCGGTATCGATCTTCTTCTTGCCTTTCACGTCACGCAGTATACACCCGAAGCCGTTCCGCGGTACCCCGCGGAGTTGGATGGCGAGGGGCGGTCGATCCTGGCGACATTCGTGTTCTACGTCTTGACAGCAAAGTTTGGCCGTCAGTACCATGAAGGAAGTCAAGGAAGTTCGTCATGAAAGGATGGAAAGGGTAGACATATGGCGGAAGGGTTCCGAGAATACAATCCTGATCTTCTTCGCGGTAATACCGACTCCCTCCTGCTGTTCCTCATCAACGAGCGGGGCCAGACCTACGGCTACCGGTTGATCAAGGAAATTGCGGAGAGAAGCAAGGGGTATTTCCGCTTCAAGGAAGGGACGGTGTATCCCGCCCTTCGCAAGCTGGAGAACGACGGGTTGATTCAGGGTGAATGGAAGAAGCTGCCCAACGGGCAGGAGCGGCGCTACTATTCAATGACGGAAGCGGGACGCGAGCTTCTCCGACAGAAACTGGTCATGTGGCAGAGCTTTGCGAGCGCCATGGCGCTCGTCATGAAACCAATGGAGCTGTAGGAGCATCTTGATGCAGCCCGAGGTGCGCCTCTACCTCGACGAAGTGAGGACACATCTTCATCTCGACCCCCGGACGGAGGGGCGGGTGATCTCCGAGCTGCATACCCACTTCCAGGAAAAGCTGTGCGATCTGGAGGACCAGGGTATGCCCCGGGCAGAGGCCACCCGCGAAGCGCTGTCTTCATTCGGCGACGCCCGTTCCATTGCCCGGGCTATGTACGAGGCGTACAGCGGGGGCAGCTGGACGGAAGCGCTGATCGGCTGCCAGCCCCATTTGATCGTGGCAGCGCTGTTCGCCACGCACGTCTGGCGGCACCCGCTCTTGCTGGGTATTGCGTTCGCGGCCATCGCTATCATCGCGCTGCTGGGCTGGCGCAGCGGGACACCGAACTGGTTGTACTCCTGGGTCGGCTACGCGGTGGTCCCGCCGCTTATCACCAGTTATGTCTCCATGGACCCTGTGACCCGGACTATTTCCTTCATCGTGCAGGGGGTCGGCACACCCGCGCCTCTCTGGGAGCTCGCCGCTCTTGCCGTGCTTATTACCTTCACAATCTGGGTGCTCGCATCTACGGCGGTCACCATTGCCAGGCGCGACTGGATCCTCGTCTCTCTCATGCTGCTGCCCCTTCCCGTCCTGGGCATATGGATCATCAGCGTCACCCAATCCACGGGTTTCTTCCTGAATGCGCTTCAAAACCTGGAGGCGAGATTCAGCCGCTGGGACTCGGCAATGGCCTATTTCTGTCTTGTGCTTGGAATCACAACTGCCCTGTTCGTCCGCATCCGTCAAAGGGCGTTCAAGGCAGTGGCGCTCATCGCGGTGGGAATCGTGGGCGGCGCCATTGCGGCAGGCAGCATCTGGGGTGACATGGGCCTTTTCAAGCTCATCGCAATTTCACTCTGCCTGTTCCTGTTCTTCACGATTCCTTTGTTTCTCCACGCCTTGCTGGACCGCGACCCCCGGTCGGAAACACCGCTGCCCTCCTGAGCCTTCTCTCTCCGCGCTTGACCTCCGCCATGGCCGGCACTATTTTCTACATAGATTGCCTATGTAGATTCGCAGATGGTGGCCAGGTATTTTTTCAAGGCGGTACGGCTCCTCCTTTTCAATTCACGGCTGCGCGGAACCAGAAAACTGTTGAATGACGAACCGGTGATCATGGTGGCCAATCACGTCGGCTCATTCGGGCCGGTGTCCGTCATTGCATCATTGCCGATTCGGACGTACCCGTGGGTCGCGCACGAGGTGACCGACAAGAAGACCGCTGCTCCCCGGATCCAGGCCGAGTTTCTCGAGCAGGAGCTGCATCTGCGGCCCCCGTTCAGCACGTACCTGGGAAAAGTCATCGGAAGAGTATGCGTCGCCCTCATGCGGGACATCGGTGCGATTCCGGTATACGCAAGAAGCAGGAAAATCAGGAACACGATGCGCTGCAGTCTCGGACTCCTGGAAGAGGGTAAGAACATCATCGTATTCGCCGAGGACGCATCGAAGAAAGTCAATGACGTCCTCTGCGAGCTGCGAACGGGGTTCATCCATGTGGCACGCCTCTACTATGAAAAGACGAGAAAAGCCATCCAGTTTCTTCCCATTGCCGTCAACCGAAAGGTCCATGGCATCAGCATCGGCGCGCCAATTCGGTTTGATCCGAGCCTGCCCTTCTCCTGCGAAAGGCAAAGGCTGAAGAGCGAGCTGCAGAGAACCATTTACGCCCTGTACTATGAGCTGGAAAAAGATCTGGAGAACTAGCCCGGATTTCTCACACTCGTAATTGAAAAGGGCCTCCCGCTCCGGTATAAGTGTTTTGCCACAAACGCTTTACCAAGCAACGGAGAGGCCGGTAGATGCAAACAGACTGTAGCTTGAGCCAACTCTC
>Ga0265316_10002588_pt1 | contig 18678 bp, 14 predicted proteins | sample 4522metaG_FD_202092 | JGI IMG/M metagenome (GOLD analysis project Ga0265316, IMG submission 202092) | Rhizosphere microbial communities from Carex aquatilis grown in University of Washington, Seatle, WA, United States - 4-5-22 metaG | ecosystem: Host-associated > Plants > Roots > Rhizosphere >... | reverse complement strand
TCTGCTCCATCAGCACCGCCCCGACCAGCCGCTTGATGCTGGCCTCGTTGGGGAAGATGCCGGCCACGTCGGTGCGCCGCTTGACCTCCTGGTCCGGCGCCCGGCGGGTTGGTGGAGCGCAGCTTGACGCGGTGCGCCGCCGGGAAGCCAAGGTGCGCCAGCAGCTTCGGGATCGCCCGCTCCAGCGTCCCTAGCCGCGCCTCCAGCGTCCGCTCGCGGTAGCCTGCGCAAAGGCTGTCCGCTCCCCGCTGCGCTCGTGCCGCCCGGCCCCGATCCGCTCGGCCACCTCGAATTCCATCAGCTTCGCCAGCGTCGCCTCCGCCAGCTGGCGCAACAAATCCTGGCCGCCGCATTGGCGGACCACGTCAATCAAGCTCATACTACGTTCGGTCATCGGTGTTCTCTCCGTCTTGGCCATGTCTTCGCAAACACAACCTTACCGGAATCCGCCCATGGCCGCCTCTGCGGCCTTCCAGATTTACACCACTCCGGCGGACTCTACCGCTTGGAGCCACCCGAAACGGTGGCTGAAGCGGCCCCGGGTTAGGGGGCAACTGCCGGATTTAGGATTATTTGGCAGGCGGCCAGCTGTTTCGATGACATAAACGGCTCATTTTGTTGCCAAAACAACTATCATAAGTCTGGGCCTGCCCTTTGAAGACGCGCTTGAGGATCGCAGGCTGCGCGCGTCGGTGCGAAACCCGCCAACCGCCCCGGGCGGTTGAAGTCCCCGGCGAAGCGGAGCTTCAGGCGGCCATGAAAGCGGGTAAAAACCTCCGCCTGGCACCCTTCCATCGGGTGCGGCGCGGCGGTTTTCAGATGGCCGCGGAGGGAGCCGGGCGCCTCGACGTCGCTTCCGCCGCGCCTGCAAAAGTTGCTGATTCGTTTTAGGAGAAGAGAAATGGTCGATATCGTCAGCTCACCCGTCAGCGCTTTATTACAAAGCCGCGACATCTGTTTCGAACACATTGTGATTCCCTTGTCCCCGGACAAAAAACCGATCCGCGCTTTGGAGGAAATCCTCGGGGAGCGCGGCTACCCGCCCGGTTCGGTGGTGCGCAGCATCCTGTTTCGCACCGACGCCGAAAACTATGTTCTGCTCGCCATCGCCGGGCCGAACAAAGCCGACTGGGGCGCGCTGCGCAAACATTTGAACGAGCGCCGCTTGACGCTCGCCGAACCCTCGGAAGTCGCAGAACGCACCGGTTACGTGGTCGGCGCGGTGCCGCCCTTGGCGCTGCCTGCAAGCGTCCGCGTGCTGGCCGACGAATCGCTCAAAGCGTATGAAAAATTGATTGTCGGCAGCGGCGTGCTCGGCCACGCGTTTGGATTGGGCGGCGCGGATTTGTGCGGGCTCATGGACGCGGCGGAGTTCGGCCGGTTTGGGAAAGAGACGGCATAGCACACTTCGATGATTTTCGCCTTTGACAACACCTACGCGCGGCTGCCGGAGCGCTTCTACGCCCGGCTGGCCCCGGTTCCCGTCGCGCGGCCGCGCCTCGTCAAGCTCAACGAGGCGCTCGCCGGTGAGCTTGGGCTGGACTGTGGGGCGCTGAGGTCGCCCGAGGGCCTGGCCATGCTCGCGGGCAACCGGGTGCCCGAGGGCGCGGCCCCTTTGGCCATGGCCTATGCCGGCCACCAATTCGGCGGCTTCGTGCCGCAACTCGGCGACGGCCGGGCGATTCTGTTAGGCGAGATCCTGGCCCCGGGCGGCGGGCGCTTCGACCTCCAGCTCAAGGGTTCCGGCCCCACGCCTTTTTCCCGCGCAGGCGACGGCCGCGCCTGGCTCGGGCCGGTGCTGCGGGAATACATCCTCAGCGAGGCCATGCACGCCCTCGGCATCCCGACGACGCGGTCGCTGGCGGCGGTCGCGACCGGCGAGCCGGTCTTCCGCGAAACCCCGCTGCCCGGGGCAGTCCTGGCGCGCGTGGCGCGCGGCCATGTGCGGGTGGGCACCTTCGAGTACTTCCAGGCGCGCCGGGACATCGACGCGTTGCGGCGGCTGGCCGATTACGTGATCGCCCGCCACTACCCCGGGGCGCAGGACGCGGAGCAACCCTACCGGGCGCTCCTTTCGGCGGTTGCCGCCCGCCAGGCGGAACTCGTCGCCCAGTGGCTCGGCGTCGGCTTCATCCACGGCGTGATGAACACCGACAATATGTCGATTGCCGGCGAGACCATCGACTACGGCCCCTGCGCCTTCATGGACGCCTACCACCCGGGCAGGGTCTACAGCTCCATCGACCGCCATGGACGCTACGCCTACGCCAACCAGCCCGGGATCGCCCGCTGGAACCTCGCCCGCCTGGCCGAGGCGCTGCTGCCGCTGCTGGCCCCTGACGCCGGCCAGGCCGCCGAGGCGGCCCAAAGCGCCCTCGGCGGCTTCGACGCCTGTTTTGAACGGGCCTATCTCGCCTGCTTCCGGGGCAAGCTGGGCTTGTTGGAAGCGCGGGCGGGGGACGCGGGGCTAATCGACGGCCTCTTGCGGGCAATGGCGGAGGCCGGCGCCGACTTCACCAACACGTTCCGCGCCCTGTGCGGCGCGGCCGCGGGCGATCCCGGGCCGGCGCGGACGCAGTTCGGCGGCAGCGCTGCCTTCGACGCTTGGCTGGCGCGCTGGCATGCCCGCCTGGCCGGCGAACCGGCCGGCCCGGAGGCGCGGGCGGCGGCCATGCGCCGCTCGAACCCGGCCATCATACCCAGAAACCACCGGGTCGAGGCCGCGCTCAACGCGGCGGTCGCCGGCGACCTCGACCCGCTCGAAGCGCTGTCGCAAGCGCTCGCCAAGCCTTGGGACGAGGATCCCGATGTCGGTTATTACCGGCGGCCGCCCGCGCCGGACGAGGTTGTGCGGGAGACGTTTTGCGGGACATGAAGCCACAGGCTGCGGCCTTGGGCAGGACGCATTCCTCAGCCGCTGGGTTACCTGCGACGTCGGCGATTTGCCGCTTTCGGTCTGCTTCGTTAAGAAGAGGCTCGCAATCGACCCAGAGCATTAGCGTTGCCTTTTTTCTAGTGTTTGCGGGTATCGGGTTAATCGAACCTTAGAATCGGCCGAAGCCTTGCACGATGATGCGGGCTGCCGACGCGACAACGTCTCGCGCCATTTCGCATCGGCGTGTTCTTGCGTGTAATAAACGGCAAGGACGACGGGCTCCCCTTGCGGCGGCCTAAAGTGCCAAGGTCGTTGGTGGTGCCATAGTCACCCGAGCCGGTCTTATCGCCCACTTGCCAACTGGAAGGCAAGGCGGCGCGGATTCGCCTCGTCCCCGTCGTGCTGCCAAGCAGCCATGCATTGAGCTGTTTTTTCAGGGCGGGCGGCAAGGCGTCACCCAGGGTCAGCGCCCTCAGGCTCTGAGCCATTGCGGCGGGGGTTGAAGTGTCGCGGACATCGCCGGGCAAAGCGGTGTTCAAATCGGTTTCGAAGCGATCCAGGCGGAAATCACGGTTGCCGATGGAGCGCGCATAGGCGGTCAGCCCAGCCGGCCCGCCTATGGCCTTAAGCAGCAGGTTCGACGCCGTGTTATCGCTGAATTGGACCGCCGCCCCGCAGAGTTCGGCGATGGTCATGCCCTGGTCGACGTGCCGCTCTGAAATGGGCGAATATCCGACGAGGCTGGAGCGCGGGTAATGGACGCGCCGCGACAGGAGTCCCTTGCTTGTAGTGCTACGGGCCAAAACCGCACTGGCCAAGATAAGATTGAAAGTGCTGCACAAGGGGAAACGCTCGTCGGCGCGGTGGCTAATGCGATTCCCGTTGGCCGTGTCGATGGCGTATACGCCTAACCGGCCGCCCGAGGTTTTTTCGAGTTCTGCGAGCCTGGCTTGAGGCGGGGCTTCCTGTGCGGTCTTGGGCGGATTCGCCCGGGCGGAGAGTCCCCAGGGAAGGGAAAGTGCGGCGAGAAAAAATGTCCTGCGATTCATACGGAAGGCCAGATGTTCTAGCAAGAATTATACCGCCTGGCTAGGAATCGTCAAATTGCCGGGCGCTTTAACCAGCCTCCGCCAGCCAGCGCCGGCGGTACTGGGTTCGGTCAATGCGCGAAGGTCGCCTTCCCGTCGGCCACGTACACCAGCCGCGTCCCCGGCAACCAGCCGCCAGCTCCGCCATCCGCTCGTAGCCTTCCGTCTAGCGCCGGCTGCCGCGGCCAAGGGATGTCCAGTTGGCTGAGGACGGTGGCCTTCTCTTCCAAGGAGACCAGTTCGCCGGCCAGGCACCGGTGCTGGACGCTGTCGTCCAGGTAGGCGTCGCCGGACTTCAAACGCTTCCGGATCTGGCGGTAGATCCAATACTACAAAAGTTTAATGATGTGTGTGCTTGGGTCTTCGCAAACGGATTGGTATAGATTTTCAAAAGTAAGCCCATATTTGAATGGCTTGCCTGAATTTACCGTGGCTTTTGGCCAGGTGACATGAACAGTCACGCCATCGCTTTGCAGTTTACCCTCCAGTTTAGCGCCACTCGGAAAATACGGTATTTCCTAGTCTGGCAATGCTAATGGCGCAGGCTGCACACTGAAATTGACCCTAGGCATATCGACGGGGTCAAGCCCCATATACACGATATCGCGCGCCAAAGGATCGGCAGGGCTGGTCTGCCACAATCCATGAATTCCAGCGGTCAAGGTATTTTGAAAGCTCTGGGTTGACGGGGATTTTGGTCGTTTCATCATACTGAATCCCAGTGATTAAATAATCGATTCCACCGATTGGTCAGCGACTCTGTAGAACGCGGATGTAGCACCACGGCCTAGTGTATTGTTTATGCTGCTGTAAGCGGCCGGCATATGCCCGAATAGGTTGGCACTTCATTCAAACTTGAATAGATCAAGCGTCAACGGCATTTGCAATCTTCTGTTGCCAGCCCCCGACGTGTCGATGCTTGACTTTTTGCCGGTGAACAGCGCTTCGCCCACGGTATCTAGCGTCCCCTCAAAATGGCCTTGATAGTCCATCCGGCTGAAAACGAATGGCAGTCCATTAGTATTGAGGAAGGAAGCCGAATCGGTCACTTGAAAGTGCAAGTGCGGCCCGTCAGTGTTGCCCGAGTTGCCCAGTTTTCCCAGCACTTGCCCCTGCCGCACAGGGTCGCCCTTGCTGACGAGGATACTGCCCGGGAGTATATGGGCGTAGCTGGCATAATGCCCGCGGCCAATGTCGACAATCACGTAGTTGCCGGCGTACTCGTCGGCCTTGAGATCCGTGGGGCGCTGTCCCGGGATTTGGTCTTTCCTGCCGTCGACCACTTCGACAACCCTGCCGTCCGCCACGGAGAGGATATCAGAACCGTAATAGAACCAGTTTTTCAAGTCCGCCGGATCGCCGACATAGAGGTGGCCCTGCGCGTCAAGCCGGATGAAGTCGATGGCGAAATGCTCCGGCGGCCTCAGCCCGCCGTTGGTGGACTGAACCGTGTAGCGATGCGCCGCGACAATCTCTCCGCCGCCGTTAAGGTTCACCCAGTTGTCGCCACTCAAGGGAGGGGCGATGACCCGCGCCTGTTCGCGGCTGACCGGGATGGCTTTGCCGATCACCGAGTAGGTTTGCCGCTCTCCGCTCGGAAGCTGGAAGGAGGCGACGATGCGGTGGGTCAGGCTTCTGGGCACCTCGTGCGCCCTGCCGTAAGTCACATCGAAATAGGCCACGCCGCCTTGCCCCGGCTCCATCTGGTCGCTGTAGTCCACGGCTGTCCGCTCCTGCACAGGCAACGAGAAGGCGCGGACCTTTCCGGTCACGTCTTTCCCGTCGGTACTGAAGCCTTTATTGACGCCGGTGGCGCGGTGATGGCGGGCGTCGAGCACCTCAATGCTGTCGATGTGAACGGTGTAGCGCGACGCGTTGGCGAGGTGCAGCTCATATTGCAGGTGGATGCGCCCGTCTGTGCCTTGGACTGGATGGATAGGCTCGGCCAACACAGACCACGCGACCGGCCCGACCATCAACGGGTCGGTAGGCAACGGCCGCTCGCGGGCGGGCGCGGCCTGCTCACAGTGTGGCTGTAGCGCTTCCTGCCCCTCGGGATGGGCGTGGGCCGTGAGCGAAAACAGGACAAAGCCAGCCGCAGCCGCCGACAGCCGTGACAGGCCGGGTGTGATTCGGAACATGGGTTTTCCTTAGTATTTAAAGTTAAAGGTGACGACCAACCCCCAAACGCCCGCCGCCAGGAAAGCCGGGGTGGTGGGCGGGAGAGTGGCCCATTTTACAGTCTTATTGCTGGGCTAATTGATCCTTCACGGTTCCCCAGCTTTGCGAGTCTGAGGCAAGGCCCGCAACCAGCAAAAGCGGTGCTCCCTCACCTTGGATTTCATAATAAAGCTCTAGCTCATTGATTCTTAAAACCGTCATTCCGCACCCCCTTGTTACAATTGTGCGTTTCCAGCGTTTCCAATTAAATTGAATGATGTCATCTCCCGATTATCCTGGCGCACCCGATGCGGACGATTACGCGAGTCACACGCTTGACCATCATGGCCTGGTGGCGGGCCTGGTCGATGAGTTGGGCCTGGTCGAAAAAATCGACGCCATGATCCCGCAGGACCTCGGCCAGCGCCAGGTCTCCGTGGGGATGGCGGTCAAGGCGATGATCCTGATCGGTCTTGGCTTCGTGCAGCGGGCGCTGTACCTGACGCCGGATTTTTTCCGGGGCAAGCCGGTGGGGCGGCTGCTGGGGCCGGGCATCACCGCCGGGATGCTGAACGACGACGCGCTGGGCCGCGCCCTGGACGCGATTCATGCGTTCGGCGTGGAGGCGTTTTATTTCCTGCTGGCCGCCGGCGTGGTGAGGCAACTGGGCCTGTCCGGCGCGGGCGGCCACCTGGACTCGACCAGCTTCCATGTCGACGGCCAGTACAACAGCGGCGACGGGGCGGCGGCGGCGGGCGTGGTCCACATCCGCCAAGGCTACAGCCGCGACCACCGCCCCGACCTGAACCAGGTGGTGCTGCAACTGGTGGTGGAAAACCAGGCGGGCATCCCCTTGCTGATGGCGGCGGCGGGCGGCAACGTCAACGACCAGGCGGGCTTCCGCGGCCTCGTCCAGCGCCACAAGGCGCAGCTCGAAGACGGCGGGCTGCGCTACCTGGTCGCCGACAGCGCCCTGTACACCGGGAAGTCCCTGCGCGAACTGGGCGGCACGGTGTGGATCAGCCGGGTGCCGGAGACCTTCGGCGCGGCGCGCGAGATCGTCCAGGCGGTGGCGGGCGAGCTGGCTGACGGCGGCGAGGAGACGGCGCACCGGACCCTCTGCGTCACCGAGGCCGGGGTGCGCCAGCGCTGGCTGGCCGTGCACAGCCGCGCCGCCCGGCGGCGGGCGGAAAAGACCTTGGCAAAGAGGCATTTGCAGCAGGGCGAGGCCGAGCTGAAGGCGTTCGACCGCCTGCGGCGGCAAGCCTTCGCCTGCGAGGCCGACGCCCGCGCCGCCTTGGACGCCTTCGGGAAGGGGCTCAAGCTGACCCAGGTCCACGAAGGCCGCGCCGTCCGGCAAACAACCCCGGCCAAGCAACGCCGTCCGGCCGGAAACCCGGAGGCCGGCCCCGCGCACTACGCCGTCGAAGGCCGACTGGCCTCGCGCACCGATGTCCACGCCCGGCAATTGCTGCAAAAAAGCTGCTTCGTCGTCGCCACCAACGACACCGAAGGCGCCGTCCTCAGCGACGGACAGGTGCTGGAAGCCTACCGGAAAGACCAGCAGAAGGTCGAGCGCGGCTTCCGCTTCCTCAAGGATCCCCTGTTCATGGCGGCAACCCTGTTCCTCAAGTCGCCCCGGCGCATCATGGCCCTGATGGCGGTCATGACCCTGTGCCTGATGGTCTACGCCGCGCTCGAACACCGCATCCGGCAAAGCCTGGCGCGGCAATCCCAGTCCTACCCCGGCCAGAGGGGCAAGCCCACGGAACGCCCCACCGCCCGCTGGGTGTTCCAGTCCTTCATCGACATCCACCTATTGATACTCCCGTCATTCGCCGAGGTTGTGTTGAACCTCAAAACCCACCACAGGGCGCTGCTCGCCCTGCTCGGCGAACGCTATGTCGCCGTTTATTCCAATTCTGGATAGGAGGGGTGCGGAATGACGGTAAAAAGGGCATGGTTTTCCTATTCAGCGAGTGGCAGAGCGTAATGCCATTGTGCCCGGGTTGGGACGGCGATTGGGCGATACCGCCCGGCGATATAATCCCTGGTTTGACAAGCATCTGGCCTCTCCTATGGATCGCAGGACATTTTTCCACGCTGTTCTCGAACGGCAGGAACTGCCGCAGCCACGGCAGCTTGGTCCGCCCCCATAGCGCCACCCCGGCCCAGCCGTCCGCCCCGCTCAGTATCCCGTATATCGCCACCAGCAGGATTTCGTCCAAACGGTGCGGCGGCTCGCGCGTGCGGGGGGCCTCCAGGTCGGCAAAGTGCGCCAACAACGCTTTCTCTCATAGAATGCTATGGAATTTTCGTGCAGTTTGTTTAAATACACACAATTTTCTATTGTTGCCAGGAGATAAAGCGATGCCGCCTTCACTCCATTCCAAATTCCTTGCAGGGCTGATTACGGCGATCTTGGCCGTGACCTTGAATCTGGGCTTTTCATCGGCTTTCGCGCAAACTGGCGTTGCGCCGCTTCCAGGTGAAATTGCGGCGCTTGGAGACAAAGCCTGCAAAAACGCCCGTGCCGAAGACCCGACGGGGCGCGGTTCCAAACCGGGGAGCAGGAACGGCCCGCAATGCACTAACCAGGCCGGACACGAAGGCAAGGATCGCCCGGGCGCTTCCATTAATGCCCTCTCTTCGGAACCTAGGTTGGTCGATAGCAACGGGATGCCGGCGGCGGGTTGGTGGGCATTAGGGCTGGCACAGCCAAACCCGGGGGCGGTGTTCGTCCCTGAGATTACGGCGGCTTCACGCTGGGCCAATGACTCCGCTATGGGCTATGCCCGCTATGGCCACACGGCGACGCTGTTGCCTTCAAACCAGGTCTTGGTCGCAGGGGGGGGCTCCGCCCGGAGTAACGCGGGGTTTGACCCGCTGGCGAGCGCGGAACTGTACGATCCCGCCACGGCGCAGTGGACTCCGGCCGCAGCCATGCAAACGGCCCGCCTGCTGCACACGGCCACCCGCCTGCCCAATGGACAGGTGCTGGTCGCCGGCGGGATCGACACCCATTTCTCGCCGATGGCAAGCGCGGAATTGTTCGACCCCGCCACCGGAAAATGGACAGTGCTAGACTCGATGGCAAGCGCCCGGGCCGGCCACACCGCGACCTTGCTGGAATCGGGCGATGTCCTGGTCAGCGGGGGGTACGGCGGCGGGCCGGGGGGCGTGACGGCAAGCGCGGAGCGGTTCAGCCTGGCCGATATGACATGGGCACCGGCCGCGGCGATGCAAGCGCCGCGCTGGCTCCATGCGACGGCGCTGCTCCCCTCGGGCCAGGTGTTGGTGACCGGCGGAAACACCGGAGGTGCGGACACCCTGAGCGGCGCCGAGTTGTATGATCCTGGCAAGAACCAGTGGGCCTCGGCAGGCCAGATGGCCAGGCCCCGGGAGCAGCACACGGCGACGACCCTGCTGACAGGCAAGGTATTGGTGGCCGGCGGGGACACCACGCGCAACGACCCTGCCGGAGAAAGGTCTGGCAGCGCCGAACTTTATGATCCGGAAAGCGGATGGGGGGGCGTTTCGGAGATGGCCAGGTCGCGTTTCGCCCCCACCGCGACGCTGTTGCCCACCGGCCAGGTGCTGCTCGCAGGCGGGCATTCGGGGGAATATCCCGGGTGGATCGGCCCAGTGTACGCCACGGGCGTCCCTTGTGGCGACAGCGAACTGTTCGACCCCGCCACCCAGGCCTGGGGCGCGCCCGAATCTTTCCCGCAATATGATCAAGGGCTTTATTGGCACACCGCCACGTTGCTGCGCAACGGCAAAGTCTTGTTGGCGGGCGGGGGATCCGCGGACCCAGACATCCTGATCGGCACAATGGCTTATCTCGGGGTGCGGGCCTTGGCGTTGAACGTGGGCGCCGCCGCCATCGACGATGACGCCCTGTTCAGCTTCTCCAACCCCAGGCGGCCCATGGCCTACGTCGGCGGCGGGTTGCCGCTGAGCTTAGGCCCCACCGGCCCGGGCGGGAATTGGACGCTATTCGCGGGCAACGACTTTCCGGCGCAAGAGTCGTTCTTCGCCAGTGCGCCCCTGGTCGTCAGCGACCTGGGAAATTACACCGTCAGTCTCAGCGTGACGCACTCGAATGGCGCGACGGCCAAGCTGTCGCTGGAAAACGGCCAGTTTGTGGAGGATCGCACGGGCCATTCCAGCGCGGCGCAGTTCACGGTGCGGTTCCGCTATTTTCCCGACGGCAGCGCCGTCACCGACGACTCTCTCCAAGAAGGCGAAGTCGCAGTCTTTGAGAAACCCCAATATCAAGGGTGGGCGGCAATCTTCGCCGCGGACCAATCGGACTTCGCCAGCCTCGGCGGCAATCTGTTCACCTTCGGCCCCATCGGCTCCGTCAAGCTGGGCAATAACACGGGTTTGCTTGCCTATAGTGGAACCGGGTTTCAAGGCACTGTGAACACCGTCAAAATTGACAACCCTGCTTTGAACTTCACCGCGGGCAGCTTCAAGCCTACGCCGCTCGTGAAGATCCTCCAGGCCGGCGGCGATTGCCAGCGTTGCCGCATGGAAAAAGTCGATCTCAAAGCGTTTGATCTTAGCGGCAAAGACTTGACCCAGGCCGACCTGGTCGGCGCCGACTTAACCGGCGCCACCCTCATCAAAAGCACGTTGCAGGGGGCTTATTTGCACGGCGCCACCCTGACCAACGCCAACTTGACGGGCGCCAACCTGTCGGGAGCATTTTTCGGCCCCATCCCGGAGAAATTCCTTAAAAGCGCCAGTTTTAGCGGCGCCTACCTGAAAAATGCCAATCTGTCTTCCGCCGACCTGACCGGGGCCACGTTCGACTACTCAAACTTTTACGGCAGCACGGCCACCGGGCCTGGCACGACCTGCGCTATTTTGGCCGGCGGGTTCACCGACAACTGCGCCTCGGCCAATGGGGCGACACTCACGCTGGCCAATTTCGAGGGGGCTTTTTTGTATGGTGTGGATTTCGGCGGGGCCAAGCTCGGAGGAACCAAATTCAGTCAAGCGATCTTGATCGGGGCCAATTTCACCAATGCCAAAGCCACCAATCCCCAAGGCTCCCACACCGATTTTGAGGGTGCTTACTTGCAGGGGGCCACGTTGCCCGCCAGCTTGAGCGCAGCCGATTTCTACCATGCCCTCTTCGACTTCGCGAAAGGCGGAAACACCGTCACCTTGAGGCTGGATGGCACCCATACCTTCTTCGCGGGGTATTGGGGCGGGGTGGGGGAGCAGGCTTGCGTTCAAATGAGCTATGAACAATCGTTGGCCGTTCCAGGGACAGACTCTTCGCTGACCTGCCCGGACAACTCATCGGCTTCCAATAACAATCCGCCCGGCTGCGGCACGCCCGGCGGCAGGAATCTAGCGCCTGCCCATTGGAACGCGAGCCCCTGGACCATCGGCGCGTCCAACCCTGCCGGATGGTATAAAGACAAGGCCAGTTACGATAACGCCGCCACCGCCGGCTGCGCGAAGGATGCGCTCTGGTGGGCGGGCCGGCCGCCGCCTGCCATGACAAGACCCGATTTGCCGCTGAACCATTGACCATTGACCATTGACCATTGACGCAAAGGAGCGTTGCCGTGATTGAGACTGTTGGCGAGAACCAAACGACCACCCTGTTTTTTAATTTCTCTTATGACCCCAAGCATCGGGAAACCCAGTATTGCGTGAGCATCGGCGGCGAACTTTACCGCCTGGAATATTTGGAAAGCGCGGGGGCCTCCCCCGTGGTGCAAAGGGAGCGGGCCAGCAACGCTTTTCTCAGGGGGGTGCCCGACCATGCCTTCACCCATGTCCTGGACAATGTCCAGCTTCCGGCCGACTCGGTGCAACTGGTTCATGTGCGCAGCAGTTTCGAGCCGACGACGGGGGCCTGGAACATGGACCGTATATTTTTCCATATACCCATGCCTGCGGGGCCCGCCTTTTTCGAGCGGTTCGCCACGGCCGTCGGCAAGCCCCTTCCGCTGTCGGCGAAGCGGCAGCGTTACGGGATCGCGCCGGCCCTGTCGGCCGGGGAGCTGCTCGAAGAGCGCGCCCTGGTCGATTCGACCGACCATGCCGCCGCGCTGGTCGGTCTCCATCCCGAATTGCTCAGCGTCGACCCGGCCAGCGCCCACATCTTGCATTCTGGCCACATCACCACCAACCACATGCTCGATCCCGTGTCCAGCACATTGGAAGCGCTAGGCACGGCGGAGCCACAAGCATCGGCCAACCAGCCCAACCCGTCCGGCTGGGCGACCCTCGTCCCGGTCACCGACGACAACGGGGTGCCGCTTAAAAACACCACCGGCAAAAATTATAAGGGCTATAACCACTATAACCCGGAGTGGCACCCGGATGTTTTGCCGCTGCTAAGGCAAGCGCAGGGCAGCGTCATGCAGGGCGTGAAGGATGACGAAAGCCTGGGCGCGGATGTGACCGGGGTTCCGCCTGGCGGCGCGCCCCTGGGAACGATTTGGCATCGGCGCGACGGTTTGACCCACATCGACCAGAGTCCCGGGACATTGGCCGACACCTCTGCCGTGCCGTACACCCTGGTCAACAAGATCCCCCATTCGGGCTACCGGGTGACGCCTGGCATCACCCTGGCTAAGGACGGCTCGATACAGGTGACCTTGAATTTCGAAAACTGGTACCTGCGCTGGCTGGGGGTCTACATCCAGTTTCAAGACGCCAATGGCAATGTCGTGCCTGTCAGCCAGTTGCCGTCGCTTGCTTCCACGGACCTTCTGCCAGGGCTCAATACCGACACCGAAGTGTGTCTGGGCATCATCACGCCCGAGTTCACCATCTATGGGATTCCGGTGCAGGAATCCAAACTCCAGGTCAGCTTCACGTTCCCAACGTCCGTCGCCTCCGGCGCCAAGATTCTGGGCAGCGGCCTAGGCTGCGGCTCGCATACCTTCCAAGATACCGAGGGGGTGGGGATCGGCATGACCTCGGCCTTTAATCTGGCCATCCCCAGCCTTCTGCTGGGGATGGGCTTGGCCCAATCGATTCCGTTTTTCGTCAAAACCGTCGTCTTGCCGAGTGCCAATGTGATCGCCGTCGAAATCGCCGGCACCGTGAAGGGCACCCAAAAGGGCCAGTTCGTCACGATTTTCTGGCGGGCGCTGGTGCGGGCTTTGGCTGCGCCGGGCTCGGTAAACAAATTTCTGCAAACCCTGGTTCCCAAGCTGCTCGAGTTTATCGCCGAGCAGGCCACTGTGGACGCGGTGGAAGACGCCTTGCCCATAGCGGGGGTGATCATCCAGGCCGTGGGCTTGACTGGCGCCTTGGTCGAGTTGATAGAAACCGGTTGCGAGGTCATGAGCTCTCCTTGGACTTACGAGGACGACCTGAAACTCACCCACGACCTTTCCATCACCTTCAAGCCCAAGGGAGGGGCCGGCGGCGACAACACCACGCCAAAAGCCGCCAACCAATGGGTGGTCAAGGCGCTTTTCGACAATGGCGGCACGCCTTTGGTCCAAACCATCGCCCTGGAAAGTCCTGTGCCGGAGGTCAGCGCCACGTTCAGCAATGTCCCCCTCGGCGGCAAGGTCAACATCTCGGCGTCATTCCACCAAGTGCCCGCCGACGCCTCGGCCCCCCATGTGCTGTTGGGCAAGGCCACCACGGGGTTGATACCCAATGACCCGAGTGCCGCCCAGGACGCGCCCGTCGCGGTCATTGACGAAATCGCGCTCTCCATCGGCCCAGGCACGGTTTATGAGCACAAGCAAAAAACCGCGCTAGACGGCAACGGCCTGCATATTTGGCAAAACGGCCCGGCGCCTTCAGTCCCGGATCTCAGCACCCGGTGCACCGGCCCTGGAACCCTCTGCAATCACTACAACATCACCGTCCGGCAAGGCAGCGCCGACATTCCAGGTTACCTGGGCTATGCTTGGGAAGGACAGAACAGCTTCGATCCCGGCCAGCAAGACCGCCTGGCGAACCTCAACACCGGCGTCGACCCCGAACAAGGTTATCTGACGCCGCCGTTCCGGCTATTGACCCAGGGCGCCCGCCTGACCTATAGCCTGTTGTCGAATGGCCCGGGCAATTTTTATCTGGACACCAACAACAGGCTGCTCCGCCAAGTGGTGCTGGATCCGACGCCCCGGTTTGACGACCCCGCCAACGGCATGGCCTTCGGGAAATTCAACCTCAGCTCCGATTGCCTGCTGTTGCATCCAACGGGCAAGCTCGTGAGCGTCAACACCCAGACCAGCCTGATCGAAACCCACCAACCCCCGGCGGCGGGCCTGGCGGACGCGGACGCCGCCGACAAGCTGCAGGCACGGCTCCATGCCGGCTTAGGCACCCGCCCGGGACGGCTCGGCTCCCCTTGCGCCGCGGCGATTTCGCCGGATGGGGTTGTCATCATCCTCGAACAAGACAACAACCGTATCCAGGCTTTCGACACGGGCGCGAACCCCGTGAAATATTTCACGAAGCAGCAAAAGCCATACTTCCTCTCTTTGGACGCGACCGCCGACCCCGACACCCTTTACCTGGATCTTGCGGTGGAGTTCACAGGCTTCATCTATGTCCTTTCGGTGAATAACAACCTGTACCGCCTGGACATTTACCACCCGACCCAGAGCGACAGCCAGCCGATTTCAACCACCCAGGGGGTCAATGTGGCGCGGCTGGCGGTGGATTTTTGGCGGAATGTCTACACCCTCAACTACGAGGTGCTGCGCTCGCCCAATGGCAATGTGGAGCCCACCGTGAGCCTTTGGACGCCAACCCTCTCCTAATAAGTAACTGATGTTACGCACGGCGGTTGATACAGGCATAGAATGGCCTGTGTTGATTGGGTTCCTAATGAAGCGAGAGCCATGAAAAATCCTCTTCTGGAGTTGTACAGCGATTATCTGATCAGTTCGTTCGGGCTGATCACCGCGACGGGGCTGTCCCTGCTGTTGGACAACGAGTTCAGCCACGACCAGATCACCCGGTTCCTGTCGGGGGAGGACTACACCTCGCGCGACCTGTGGGCGCTGGTGAAGCCGGCCGTCCGCGCCGTCGAGACGGACGACGGCGTGCTGATCTTCGACGACACCATCCAGGAAAAGCCCCACAGCGACGAAAACGAAATCATCGCCTGGCACTTCGACCATTGCGCAAACCGCACGGTCAAGGGCGTGAACATCCTCAACTGCCTGTACCACGCGGGCGGCGTCAACGTGCCGGTGGCGTTCGAGATCGTCCACAAGGATTTGCAGTATTGCGAGATAGAAACCAAGAAGCTCAAGCGCCACAGCGCCATCACCAAGAACGAACACCTGCGCCAGATGCTGCGGGTGTGCCAGCAAAACCAACTGCGCTACCGCTATGTGCTGACCGACAACTGGTTTTCGTCCAAAGAGAACATGGCCTTCATCAAAGTCGACCTGGAGAAGGAGTTCGTCATGGCCCTCAAAAGCAACCGCACCGTGGCATTGGCCCTGGAAGACAAGCGCCAAGGCCGTTTCGTCCGCGTGGACGCGCTGCCGCCGGAGGCGGACACCGTTCTGCAGGTCTACATCAAGGGGCTTCCCTTCCCTGTGGCGTTGGCCAAGCAAGTCTTTACAAACAAAGACGGAAGCATCGGTGTCCTCTATCTGGCGACGAGCGACCTCCTGCTCGACTACGGCCGCATCACGGCAATCTACCAAAAAAGGTGGAACGTCGAAGTCTTCCACAAATCCGTCAAGTCCAACACCGGCCTGGCCCGTTCGCCGACCCATACCGTCAGGACGCAAAGCAACCACTTTTTCGCCTCCATCTATGCGTTCTCCAAACTCGAACTGCTCAAGCTAAAGCACCAGATGAACCATTTCGCCCTCAGGAGCAAGCTTTACATCAAAGCCTTGCAAGCGAGTTTTGCCGAGCTTCAACGGCTGGCTGCGTAACATCAGTTATGAATATGAAATCTGGCTCCGGCTTTGACGTGCGGCTGCTGTGGCTCGTGCTGTTGTTTGCCCCGGATCTGTGGGCCGCGCTGCCCGCGCCGACCCTGCCCAGCACCGCGCCGGGCGCGGACGACTGGCTGGCGATCATCAAAGGCTACATCAAGGACGGCTCCGCCATCATCGGCCTGTTCCTCAGCGTGGCCGGGTTCCTGTGGCTGGGCTGGAACGCCCTGTCCGTCCTCAACGAGGTGCGGATCGGCAAGAAGGAATGGGGCGCGGCCGGCCTGGGCAATGTCGCCGGGGCCGCGATCTTCCTGTGGGTTTCCTACATGCTCACCAAGGCGTCCGGGGTCATCTGACATGGATGCCCTGCTCGGCGAACGGCTTAACAACGAACCGGTGGTGTTCCGGGGCTACACCGACTCCGAGCTGTTGCTGGCCATCGCGGTGTCCGCCGGGTTTTGGTTCCCGGCGGCGCTGGTGGCCGGTTTTTTCGCGGGCAGCATCAGCATGGCGTTAGGCATGGCGATGCTGGCCGTCATCGGCTCGATAGTCGGCGGCGCGTCCCTGTACCAGAAGTGGAAGCGCGGCCGCCCCGACCATTACCTGCAGCAACGGCTGCGCATCTGGCTGGCCGACGCCGGGATCGTCAAGACCCGCCTGGTCCGCCACCACGGCGTCATGAGCTTGGGACGGGAGTTCCTCTGATGTGTTACCGCAGCGAAAACGGATTATGTTACAATTTTTGCCGTTAAGCCAGTCATTCCCTTTTTAGGGTAATTTACAACAAACAATCATGCTCCCCGATATAAGCCATGGCTGATTCCTACGATCTCTCCAAACTGGGCCCTGACGCATTTGAAAATATTAGACCTTATCGGAAACCATCTGCCGATGAAGCAGGGTCGCGACCACAAGCTAGGTTTCCGATAATGTCTATTGTCAATTTTCTTGCGCTCAAAACGCTAGGATTAGGTACTACTGGTTTTTGCCCTGGGGCTGACGGCGGGCGTGACGGGTATTTTGAGGGCGAAGCTCCCTATCCTAGCGAGACGCAACATTGGAAAGGAAAATGGTATATCCAATCAAAGTTCCACACACCTCATCTTAGTGTTAATTCACAAAAATGGCTTATTAACCAAGTAAAAAAAGAAATCGAAAAATTCGACAATAGCAATTCAGACCGTATTTGGCCTGATAACTAGACTTGTTCCCGGTGATAAGCTGATGATTTCATGATATTTTCAGGTTCCAAAGGCCCGCCGGAATCCAAAAAAGGGAATCGATGATCGAGTCCAGGTGGTTTCTGATTCGGTGCATCAGGCAGTGGAAGGTCTTCATCCCGCCGATGGCATGTTCCACGGGGACGCGGGTTTTCGCATGGTGCCGGTTATGCCTTTCCTGCGCGGCGGTGAGTTTGGCGTCGGGGTTTTTCTTGGATTTCCTCGGCCTTTTGTGCGGCAGGTGTATTTTGGATTTCACGCCGTAATCGTTCTGCGCCCCCTGGAAGCCGAGGTCGAGCCACACATTCACCTTGTGGAACCACTTGGACTTGGGGTCGAATAGCTTTTTCATGAGCGTGTAGTCGTGGACGCTGCCGGCGACGAAGCAGAAGAGGAAAAGGATTTGGCGGCGCAGGGTCGTGACGGCGAGCGCCTTGAGCGTGTGGCGTTTTTTTTCCGCTGTAGCGGGCCTCCTGGAGTTCTTTGTCCTGCGGCCTGACGCACGGGCACTCCAGCCCGTCGATGGCGATGTTTTCATATTGCTCAACGAGTTGGGCGAACTCCTCGGGCGTCCCCGGCATCCGCGCCGGCAGCACGCCGAGGTCCGACAGGCTCCGCAGCAGGATCGGCAAGAGACGCTCCAGATGGTCGTGGGCATGCCCGGAACTGAAGCCGAAATGGAAGCCCAGCACGTCGGAAGGTGGGGTATGTCTTGAGGTAATACAGGACGAAGAAAAGCCGCTTCTCCGGCGTGTCGAGGTAGCCTTTCGGCCCGCCCGACGGAACCTGCTTTATTTCCCCGTTCAGGAGCCGTTCCTGTTGGATGGCTTGGCAGGCCGTTGTGAAGGCACCGGCCAGTTTGTTGAATTTGGCGCGGCCCATCCCGATGAGCGACTTGATAATGCGGTCATGCTTCTCGTCGTCTAGCTTCTCAAACTTTTCGTAGATCATTGGCGGGCTATCTTGTGAGGGGATAATACATTATTTTAGGGTAGCATAAAAAGGTCGAACAGTGTTGGGTACAAGTCTATTAGATAAGTGGTTAGGTTATGGCTTTCAAACACCACCATACGCAAGATACTAGCCAAATAATGGCCTAGCCTGCGTAACCAAGATGAAGTTCAGTGAAATCCTGGAAGATTGGAACTATGAAATCCTATTTTCCGTATGGACTCCATGTACGAGAATTCCTTCAATACAAGGTACGGCCATGATAATCACCGTCACCCCAAGCCATACCATTCCAATACCCGATGAAATTAGCCGCCAGTTTGGCATCCAGCCGGGTTGGCGGCTGGATTGGTTGTCTGTTGAAGGCCGGGATGAAATTCTGGTGCGCGTCATTCCAGGACGCGGGGATTTGGCCCGGCGGTTGCTCGGAGCTGGACAACGGTTCTCGCCAGAACGGGACAGCATCGCTGAATTGATTGCGG
>Ga0265316_10002587_pt1 | contig 18680 bp, 16 predicted proteins | sample 4522metaG_FD_202092 | JGI IMG/M metagenome (GOLD analysis project Ga0265316, IMG submission 202092) | Rhizosphere microbial communities from Carex aquatilis grown in University of Washington, Seatle, WA, United States - 4-5-22 metaG | ecosystem: Host-associated > Plants > Roots > Rhizosphere >... | reverse complement strand
TAGTATTTTCATATCAGTATATATCAATTAAATCAATTATTTACTTACATTCTTTCATATAACGCGCACCATCTGCGTTTCCCATTTTAGCTGCTGATTTCCAGTCGCTGCATGCGCCATCTAAATCGCCTGTGAGCTCTTTCACCAGTCCCCTGTTTAATATCGCGATCGCAAAATCAGGATTTATTTTCAAAGCTTTATTAAAATATTCAATAGCAGTTTTGTAATCCCCAAGTTTGGCAGTATCATTGGCAAAATTGTTGTAAGCTGAAGAATATTTTTCATTTATATTTAAAGAAGCCTTAAAATCTTCTGCAGCTCCCGGGTAATCGCTAAGTTGATATTTTGCGCAGCCTCTGTTGTTAAATGCCATAGCATTATTTGATTTTTTTGCTATTAATTTGGTAAGATCATTTATGGCACCCTGGTAATCGCCTGTATATGTTTTTGCATTGGCCATGTTGTTGTATGCGGCAACCAGGGTAGAATCGTAATACAATACCTGTCTGAAATCATAAATAGCTCCCTGAAAATCATTTGACATAAATCTTACACACCCTCTGTCAAAGTAAGCAAAAGTGTAATCCGGTTTTTTCTCGATGGCCGTGGACAAATCATTAACCGCACCCTGGTAATCTTTTTTATATGCTTTTAGAACACCCCGGTAATAATAAACAAACGGCTCGGCAAATCCATTCTGGACGGCTTTGTCAAAATAATCGAATTTTGCGTGGGTAGAATCAGATACAAGTTTCGTATAACCTAAACAAAAGTAGGCTTCTCCCATATTACCATTTATTTGAAGTGCTTTGTTAATATCTTCCAGTGCTCCTTTATAATCAGAAAGCTGAAATTTCACCTTACCTCTTTGAAGATAGGCCAAATCAAATGAAGGATTAGCAGTAATTGCCGCAGTAAAGTTAGCTGCAGCTTCCTGATATTTTCCGGCTCTGACATTATCTATACCTTTATTATATGCCAATCCTGCATTTTTCTTTTGCAGAAAAGCATTAACGTCGCTATTGTTTTGTGCGGGTTGTGCATGTACAAAATATGGCACAACTAGCAGAAAACCAAAGACAATGAGAAACTTTTTGTACATAGTTGTATTTTTTAATAGTATAAAGCTATGAAGCAATACCAAATAAACTGCGCTTCCTTTCATAAAAGTAAAAAAATTAATTTATTTTTAGGTAAAATTTTGTAATCAACACTAAATAATTATTTTGAAAAAGCTATCTTTATAATTGAATTTGCATTAGATATAAAAATATTATGATAACAGATCTTACCTATCTTAAAAATATGGCCGGTGGCAATGAAGAAGTTATTAAAGAAATGATAGGTATTTTTAATGAACAAGTTGCAGAATTAAGCCGTGATATGATGCTTGCAATGAAGGAGGAAGACTGGTTAAGCCTCAGCAGACTTGCTCACAAGGCCAAATCTTCAGTAGCAATTATGGGAATGTCTGAGTTAGCTGGAGATCTTAAAAAACTGGAACGGATTGCTGGCGAAGGAAAAGAAATTACTGTTTTCAAGACGCTTGTTGAAAAGTTCAATACGGACAGCCAGATAGCAATTGAGGAATTAAAAAACTTTGCAAAAGTCAAATAGTAACTTTAAATATTTATAATATGCTAAAGACAGAAAAAATAAACAATATCATAGTAGTATCATTTAACAACGTATCGAGGCTTAATGCGTTGGTTTCAGAACCTATTAAAGAGGAATTAAAAGGTTTTTTTAACAAGGCCAATACCAAACTTATTCTAAACCTCGAAGGTGTTCAGTTTATTGATAGTTCTGGATTTGGTGTTTTTCTTTCTGTAATGAAAGTCGCAAATAATAATTACGGATCTTTTAAAATATGCAATGCTTCTCATGAAGTTATGGAGCTATTTAAGCTTTTGCAATTGCACAATGTATTCGAAATTTATACTAACCTGGATGATTGCGTAAAAAGCTTTACTTAACTCAAAAGCTTTTTTGATCGAGTAAATAATACTTTGTACTGCTTAACCAATCAAATTTTTTCTTTTTGCTTGAAGAAAGACAGAATTTTCAGTGATGTTCAGTCTTTTGAAGTTGCATTTTAAGACTTTCTATCTCTTTTAACTGTGATTCAATGGTCTTGTTCTTTTCTTCAACTTCCTCCTGGAGCTGGTAAATTTTCCTCCAGCGTGTATACCTGTTCAAACGTGTTATGGTTCTTACTCTTGCCCGAAATTCGAGTTTATCAAAAGGTTTACAAATATAATCATCAGCGCCTGCTTCAAGGCCCTGAATTTTTGAATCCCTGTCATCGAGTGCGGTTATTATAATAATTGGCATATACAATAAAAGATCATCCTTTCGCATTCTGCTACAAACTTCGAAGCCATCCATTCCCGGCATAACAATATCAAGTAAAATCAGATCAGGCATATGTTCACGTGCACTCTTAATACCTGATGGCCCATCTGAAGCAAATAGCAATTTGTAGTTGTCTTTTAATAAACTTGCTTCAATAACTTTCTGCATCAACGAATCATCGTCAATAATCAAAATAGTAATATCCTGATTCATTATAGATTCCAATAAAAACAAATTAATAACTTAGCGAAATTATACTATTCTTTACTAAAATAGTAACAAAAATAAAAATAATATATTATTATTATATGCAAACGTTTTGTTATTTATAATGTTTGAACAATTCTTACTAGATTTATAGAAAAAATAAATGACGGAATCAGTACTAAAATCAATCATGCGTCTATTTGCCATTATTGGCAATTTAAGACAAAGTACTGATTCGGAGCCAGATGAGAGAGATTACCTGCATACACGTGAAGTTACGGAAGCTTACCTTGCTCAATTGGTTAATCCTGAACAATCTGCAAAATACCTGCAAATGTTCGATTTTCATTTCCGGAATTTGCAACGCCGCCGAATTGTTAAAACAATTAAAAGAATTGCCTTATTTTCAGTTAAGATTTTGCTTATTTGTGAACAGATCAATAGCAGGCTCGATTTGCAACACAAATCTTTTTTGCTAATTCAATTATTTGATATTCTTAAAAAAGAAAACAATAAAATTAGTGATGAAGCATTTGATTTTTTGGGTACAATTTCTGACTCTTTTTCAATCAGTACAGATGATTATGACCAGTTATACTTTTTTGTATTCGGAGAGTATGAGGAAAAAGCACATAATAACAGGTTCCTGGTAATTTCCGGTACAAAAAATGAGAAGATGTTCAGGCATCACCTTCACAGGGAAAATATGTCTGGGTGCATTGTAGTATTTTATTTGCCAGGTATTCAAACTTATTTTTTCCGTCACGAAATAGCCGATGATTGGCTATATATAAATGGCAGGTCAGTTATTTTCAACAGGATATACCTTCTTGAAAAAGGTTCGGCTATTCGCTGTCCAAAAATACTTACCATTCACTACAGCGATATTATCGGCAGTTTTCAGCACATGATGCTTTTGCATGACATTCAATTGTCGGCATTAAATATCGAGTACAGTTTTAATAAAAGTGATAATGGTATCAAAAAATTCAATTTTCAGGGAAAATCAGGTCAGTTAGTTGGAATAATGGGAGGGAGTGGAGTTGGAAAAACTACCCTTTTAAATATTTTAAACGGTACCTTAAAGCCTGATTCAGGAAGAGTTTTAATCAATGGCATCGATATTTACGAAAATCCAGATAAAATTAAAGGAACCATAGGCTTTATTCCCCAGGATGATTTTCTCGTTGAGGAGCTTACAGTCTTTGAAAACTTATATTTCAATGCACGGTTTTGTTTTAGTGGCTTAGATGGTATTGGTATAATTTCAGTTGTAGATAAACTGCTTAAAGATCTTGGTTTAACTGATATTCGTAACCTGAAGGTTGGTACTCCGCTTAACAAGTTTATCAGCGGGGGTCAGCGAAAGCGATTAAATATTGCTCTTGAATTATTGCGTGAGCCCTATATTTTATTTGTTGATGAACCTACATCCGGGCTCTCTTCAAATGACTCTGAAAAAGTTATTGATTTATTAAAACAACAGACCTACAAGGGAAAGCTCGTAATTATCAATATTCATCAACCTTCATCAGATATTTTCAAAATGTTTGACAGTTTACTGGTTCTGGATAAAGGCGGTAGACCTGTATATTATGGCAATACAATAGATGCGCTGGTTTATTTTAAATCAGCAACCCAACTTTTAAATGCCAATGAAAGTGAATGTATTTGGTGTGGAAATTTAAATCCTGAACAAGTTCTGCAAATAGTTGAATCACCAGAAATTGACGAGAAAGGATTCTTTACAGGTAAGAGAATGGTTTCTCCTGAAGAGTGGTACCAGCTCTATTTAAATTCGATAGAAACAAATTTAAATGTAAATCCAATTTCAAAACCCTTACCAAAAACGGTATTTAGTTTACCAGGCAAAATAACTCAGTTTTTTCTTTATTCTTATAGAAATATCAAATGTAAAATTGCTGACAGGCAATATATATTTGTAAATTTATTTGAAGCACCTGTTCTTGCATTTATACTGGGTTTTATAACACATTATACTACCGGAAAGGGAACATACGTATTTAGTGAAAATCCGAATATTCCTGCTTTTCTTTTTATGAGTGTTGTAGTTGCATTATTTTTAGGAATGATGGGCAGCGCTGAGGAGATAATTCGTGATGCAAAACTATTAAAGCGGGAGGCCTTCTTAAATCTGAGTAAAAGAAGCTACATAAATTCCAAGGTAATCTATCTCTTTGGAATTTCAGCTTTCCAAATGTTGGTTTACGTGATTATTAGTCATCTTTTGCTTGGAATACACGGAATGTTTTTTACTCACTGGTTGATTTTATTTTCTACCACATGCATGGCAAATATGCTGGGACTAAATCTGTCATCAGGATTGCGTTCAGTTGTGGCAATTTACATACTTATTCCGTTATTACTGATTCCTCAGCTTTTATTAAGTGGTGTTATTGTCAAATTTGATAAACTTCAAACATTTCTGAAATCAGAAATATATGTTCCGGTAATAGGTGATATGATGACATCACGCTGGGCATACGAGGCTTTGGCTTTGGAACAATTCAGGAATAACAGGTACGAGGAACTATTCTACGAATTTGAAAAAGCAGAAAGCGATGCCACCTATTGTACAAATTATTGGATTCCTGAACTAATTAACAGGGTAGGTTTATGTGAATTATATATTGGAGCGCCTGAAAAGGCTGAGAATTTATCTCAGGAACTGGCATTAATTAAATCGGAATTAAGTGAATTGGCAAAAAGTCTTCAAATTAGTGAGTTTAATAATGAGGCTTTGGTTAATAATAAGTTATTTAATGATTCAATAGTTTCTTCTATATCCAAATATTTAAGACATGCAAGAACTATTTCATCAAAACTATTAAACAGGGCTATTGAAGCAAAAGATCAAAAAGCACAATTTATTGAAACAAAATTGAAAGGGCATAATAATCTGGTTGCCTTAAAAGAGAAATATTACAATTCAGATCTGGCTGATCAGGTACTGGATAAGAATGAGCCTGATAAAATAATTGAAATCAAAGGCAAATTGTATCGTAAATACGAGCCTATCTTCAATATTCCAGAATCAAAATATGGCCGTGCACAGTTTTATGCTCCATATAAAAGAATAGGGAATTTTATTATTAATACTTTCTGGTTTAACCTGATTGTAATATGGATTATGAGTTGTTTATTTTATTTTGCTTTGATCTATAATATTTTAGGAAGAATAGTGAAATACTTTGTTTCAAGGTTGGAATAAAAATTTTGTTGGAAGAAAAACACAAAAAAGTGGTAAATAATTGGTAAAACTAATCAATTGATAGTAGTTATATTAAGAATTTTTATAATTTTATTGTCATAAATTTGATTGCAATGAAGTGTTTTAAAATGCAAAAATATTATTTAAAGATATTTACAGTTATTAGTCTTTGGATAATTGTTTCGTGTGTAAATCAAGGTGGATCGAAAAAAACAGCTACTTCAAATGATTCCATCAAAACATCAATCAAAGATAATTCATACCTGGAAAGTGTTTATTACCGCTTTCCAACCCCAAATGAAATATTCGGGTTTATTAATAACGAAAAATTAAAATTTGACCAATCCTTATTAAATAAATCAGAAAATTCAGAAAAATATATCGATTCTAAGACACAAACCATCGCGTTGGGTCTCTATGTTTCAGATTTAGCCTATATTACTTTGTTTGAAGCTTATAATAAATCAATCGAGTATTATACTCTTATTCATAATTTGAGCGAAAAAGTGAGAATTACTTCTGCTTATGATCTGGCAGTGGCCAAAAGAATTGAAAAAAACCTCTTAAACCTTGATTCGCTTAAAACTATTTCCGTAGATTCTTATTCCAGCATGGTTGAATATCTTATTGTGAATAACCGTGAAAAAACCCTTGCTCTTATTGCTGCTGGTGCATATATTGAATGCTTTTATATTGCTTTCAATTTAGCCGGAAAGTATTCGAAAAACAATCCAATGATTGTTAAGATCGTTGATCTAAAGTTTGCATTTGAAAATTTATTTTCATATTTGCAAATATATTCCGATGACGAAGTTGTTAAATCAGTTACTGTGCAGTTCGGGAAATTGAATTCTTTATTTGGAAAACTTAAAGAAGTAAGTTCTGGAAAAACAACTGTAAAACAAGATGCCAATGGAAATTTGATTTTGGGCGGAGGATCAAAACTTGCACTTGATCAAAATTCTTTTGAAGAGATTAAAAAAGAGGTATTTAAACTAAGAAATGAAATGGTAAATACCTATTAATAATAAAAGGTAACTGCTTTAGCTAAATGCATTTAAATCCGAATATTAAGCTTGTTATGAAATTAAAATTGAAATACCTGATTTGCTTGACGTATTTTATGCTTCAAGTCATTTATTTGGGAGGTCAGGATTGTTTTTACTATCATGAATATTTTTGCAAGTTTCCCAATTCGACCTATTTTTACAGCGGTCAATCACGAAGCGCTTTGTTTGCATTTGGAATGACCTCGGAATTTAAAATTGTAACCTTTGGAGGCGAAGATTACCATATCAGTATTTGCTATGAGCGCAAATTTAAAAATGTCAGGATGCGCCTGATAGAAGACAATACTGATCGGACGGTTTTATATGATAATAAAGATTTCACCTATCAGTCTACTATGACTTTTACAAATAATGTAGCCCGTAAATTAATAATTGAAATTTCTGTGCCCGAAGATGCTTCTGGGAAAGAAGGACAAGACCTTCATTGCGTTGGCGTGCTAATTCATTTTAGAAAAACATTCCAGGAACCTCAAAACAAAATAGGCTTTTAATCTAGGCCAGTTGCGGCCTGAAACGTGAAAACTCACGATCAAGTTTCTTGAGAAGTTCTTTAAGTGTGACTTCAACTGTTAATCTTCCAAATTCTGCCAGTGAAACCTGTCCGGTTTCTTCTGAAACAATAATTACCAATGAATCATTATGCTCAGTCATTCCTAAACCGGCTCTATGTCGCATTCCAAGGTTTGAAGGAATTTCCAGACTCTGGGACATAGGCAGAACGCAATGCGCGGCAAAAATTTTATCACCAATAATTATTATGGCTCCATCGTGCATAGGATTGCCCCTGAAAAACAACGTTTCAATTAAAGCTGTTGTTGTATTTGCATTGATAATTTCTCCGGTTTCAGCATAAAAATGAAGCGCTGAATTCCTTGAAATTACAACAAGTGCCCCTGTCTTATTTTTTGACATATTTACGCAGGCTCTGGCTATTTCTTTAGTTCGTACCTTAGGCAATGAATATCGGTTCGAAGTAATCAGGTTTTCCAGCGAGAACTGTTTTGACATATAACGGGTTCCAATCATCAGTAGGAATCGCCTTACTTCCTGCTGAAAAACAATTATTAAGGCAATAACACCAACCCCAATTATCTGGCCAAGAATCGTACTCAACAATTGCATATTAAGTGCCTTTACTACCAGCCAGAATAAGTAAATTGAAAAAATAGTTACAAAAATGTTAATGGCTACAGTTCCTTTGATTAGCATATAAAACTGATACAACAATAATGCTACCAGCAATATATCAACAATATCAAGAAACTTTATGGTTATGAATAAAACATTCATTGTAATAAAATTTTAATCAAAGGTATTTATTATTTCAATTATTTCGCCTTAATTCAGGTTGCTAACCAGTTTAATAACTTCACTTGCTTCTTTTACATCATGTACACGAAGTATATTAACACCTTTTAATAGTGCAATTGTATTCAAGACAGTTGTGCCATTTAGTGCATCTGCAGGAGATGTATTTAAAATTTTATATATCATTGATTTTCTAGACAATCCGACAAGAATTGGCAATTCAAATACTCTGAAAATATCTAACTGGTTAAGAATCTGATAATTTTGTGGGATTGTTTTAGCAAAACCAAAACCAGGATCAATAATAATGTCATTTATACTTAATTCTCTCAATTTAAGAACTTTTAATGAAAGCTCAGTAATAATTTCTTTTGTGACATTATTATATTTTGCATGCTCCTGCATATTTTCCGGTTTACCTCTCATATGCATTAAAATATAGGGTATTCTCAGACGCGCAATGGTACTAAACATTTTGGCATCCATTGTTCCTCCTGAGATATCATTGATTAGTCCAACCCCAAATTCGCCTATGGTCCATTCTGCTATGGCAGATCTATAAGTGTCAACAGAAATAATTGCTTGCGGAAATTTTTTACGGATTTCAAATAATGGCAGTTTCAATCTTTCTTTTTCAGTTTTTTCATCAATTTCCTGAGCGCCGGGCCTTGATGAAAAAGCACCAATGTCAATAAATTTTGCACCTTCATTTGTAATTTGCCTGACCCGCTTTAAAATATTATCAATTTCAGTATATCTGCTTCCTGAATAGAATGAATCGGGGGTAATATTGACGATTCCCATGATGCAAGGACTTGAAATATCCACTATTTCACCGTTTACATTTATGGTAGCCTTTCTGGAAAAAAATGTATCTTTATCCTTCAATTGACTGGTGTTTAAGATACAAAGTTAGGAATAAAAAAATTACGAATTGTGAATAGAGTAGATGTGAATATGAGAATGTTTAATGATAAATATTGAATGTAATAAATAAATGTTAAAAGCATATAACTAACAACTTACATTAATGAAATTTGCAGTTATAGAAGGAATTGATGGATCTGGTAAATCTACCCAGATAACTTTGTTGCAGGAACATCTGACCCAAAAAAAGATACCTTTCAAATACCTTCATTTCCCGCGTACCGATTCACCAGTTTATGGCGATTTAATTGCCAGATTTCTCAGAGGTGAGTTTGGCAATAATGAACAGGTAAATCCTTACCTGGTGGCCCTTATATATGCGGGTGACCGCAAAGATGCCACCAATATTATCTATCAGTGGCTAAATGAGAAATACCTGGTTATAGCGGACCGGTATGTTTTTTCAAATATTGCTTACCAGTGTGCCAAATTAAAGGATCAGCCAGAAAAAGATAAACTTAAAAACTGGATACTCAATTTCGAGTATTCCTATAATAAAATACCACAACCTGACATAAACATTTTTTTAGATGTTCCATTTCAATTTACAATTGAACGATTGACTAAGGACAGAATTGGGACCGACCGCGATTATTTAAAAGGTGTTACCGATATTCACGAAGAGAATATTGACTTTCAGAACAAAGTCCGTGATATGTATATTGATCTTGCTCAAACGGAAAAAAGTTTAAAAATGATTAATTGCAGCGAAAGCAAAAATATGATGCAACCAACGAGAATTTTTGAACTTTTATTGAAGGTTTTGGAACAAAATGGAATTTTATAATAAAAATTAAAAGGTTAAAAGGTTTAGGTAAAAAAACTAAAAACTTGATTCAAAATATTATTGCCATGAAGAAATTTTTAAAAATCTTATTTAATGTAAGTCGCATTCTTCTTGGGCTTGTATTTATTTTTTCGGGTTTTGTAAAGGGTATAGACTTATTAGGTTCTGCCTACAAATTCAATGAATTTTTTACTGTAGCCGGATTACCGGAATCACCAAATGTTGCATTGGTGATGTCTTATCTTTTAAGTGGTGCCGAGTTTCTTATTGGAATAGGTCTTTTAACCGGTATATTTATAAATTTAACTGCCTGGACTGCAGTTTTCTTTATGGGATTTTTCTTTTGCCTTACTTTTGTCCTTGCAGTTTTTAACCCGGTTTCGGACTGCGGCTGTTTCGGCGATGCTATTAAACTTACGAACTGGGCAACTTTTTATAAAAATATTGTTTTTTCAATCATTGTTGTTTTTATATTTTTAAGAAGGAAAAAATTTGTCTTTCATGCACCTTTATGGATGGAATGGACCACTTTGTTTACCACAATAATTGTATTTACAACGGTATCAGTTTATTCCTATCAAAATTTACCGTTGATTGATTTTATGCCTTATAGTGTCGGCAGTAACATACCAGATAAAATGAATATTCCTGCTGGTGCACCAAAGGCAGAATATGAAACTAATTTTAAATATAGAAACTTAAAAAACGGTATCATAAAAGCATTTTCAGAAAATGATTATCCCTGGAAGGATTCCTTAAATTGGAAACTTGTTAGTTCTAAAACTATACTGGTTAAAAATGGATATATTCCACCAATTCATGATTTTTCTATAGCTAATATGAAAGGTGAAGATGTTACTGATATTATTTTATCAGATAGTTCATATTCGTTTCTTTTTATTTCTTCAAATCTTAATTTGGCTAATCCCAGGGGTCTTGAAGAATCAAAAAGGATAGCCGATTATTGTGCTAAATCGGGACGTTGTAAATTTTATGCCATCACTTCTTCAATTTCAGAAGATATTAAGAATGTCTGTAAAAAATATAACATCAGTTATAATTTTTATTCTGCTGATCAAACGACCTTGAAAACTATAATTCGTTCTAATCCTGGTTTATTATTACTGAAAAATGGAACTATTATTGGGAAATGGCATTATAATAACATGCATACAGTTTCACTTAACATAGACGATAACTATATCGCTCAAAGTCTTGCCCATTTGAATAACCTTGGTGAATGGACGGCAGCCCTGAACATTATAATTGGTTTGGGATTACTTTTATCATTCTTATGGGCACTGTCAATTTATTTAAAAACCAAATAAGTATAACAGCAACAAAATAATAAAAACGATGTACCTACCATGTTAAAGTTTGTTTTAAAAAGATTGCTAAATGGCATCGGTATTCTTTTTGGAGTTGTTACACTTATCTTTTTTCTTTTTAATGTAATTCCAGGTGATCCGGCACGTATGGTATTAGGTCAGCGGGCAGATAGCTCATCCCTGGCTGCAGTTCGTAAAGATTTGGGACTTGACAAACCCGTTATGCAGCAATACCTGAAATATATAAATGATATTTCTGTGGTAAGCATCTTCAATACAAAAAATACTCAAAGTTTCTTTTATCTTGACAAAAAAATTTATACTCGTAGCCGGAGGTTGATTAAAGTGGGACAAACCTACCTGGTAATACTGAAATATCCTTATTTGCGCAGGTCCTTTCAAAACCAGCAAAAAGTTTCGTTGATAATCAGGAATGCTTTTCCAGCCACTTTTATTCTGGCGTTAGTTTCTATTGTATTTGCATCATTGGTTGGCATTGGCCTGGGAATAGTTTCAGCGCTTAAACATGATAAATGGATTGATAAAGCATTGCTTATAATTGCTTCTTTTGGAATGTCATTACCTTCATTTTTTGCAGCAATACTGATAGGCTGGTTTTTTGCATTTGTTCTGGGGAGATATACAGGCTTGAATCTGACAGGCAATCTATACGAAATAGATGATTTAGGCAATGGGTCTCACCTGATGTTAAAAAATTTAATATTACCGGCGTTTACGTTAGGGATAAGACCTATTTCGGTATTTACCCAACTAACCCGCAATTCACTTTTAGATGTGCTGTCACAGGACTATATTAGAACTGCCCGTTCGAAAGGATTGTCCGAAGCCAGGGTGATATGGCACCATGCACTAAAAAATGCAATGAATCCTGTTATTACTTCAATAAGCGGATGGTTAGCCTCAATGATGGCAGGGGTTATTTTTATCGAATATATATTTGGTTGGCAGGGATTGGGTTATGTTATGGTAAATGCGCTGCAAAATTTTGATTTACCAGTAGTAATGGGTACGGTACTTGTGATTTCAATAATTTTTATTGCAGTGAATATTCTCGCAGATATTTCCTATTCATTGCTTGATCCAAGGGTTAAACTATAAATAACACATATTCTATTTATATATAGTGTTTTCGAAAAGTTGCAAAATTCCATACTTTCGGATACATTTGACAAAAGTTAAATTTTATTTGTTTTTCTTACGCTTGCTTAAAAATAGATATTATTCTTTTAATCTTAGTCAGCAATATTTTCTTGTTCAAAATTTTATTTGTAACATCATTATTAGAATTTGTAACATCATTATTAGAAGAGATAATTTATTTATGAAGAATATTTTACTGTTGTCGTTAAAATCGTTATTTCTTATAATTAATGTTCAACCTATTTATTCCACGACCCCTGATTGCGAAGTAATAAAATACATTAAATATTGCGAGGTAAAAAACAATAAATTATTTCAGACCGATACTCTAATCATTCAAATTAATAATCGGACAGGAGAAAAATATACCGATATTGAAATACCCTACTCTAAAAATTCAAAAGTTTCAAACATAGAAGGCTGGATAGAAGATATATCGGGAAATGTTGTAAGAACATTAAAAAGGAATGAGATCACCGATAAAAGCAATATTTCTGAAATTTCTATGTTTGAAGATAATTACGTAAAAACATTTCAACTTAAGCACAATTCTTATCCGTATAGAATTTTTTATACCTTTAAGACTACAGAAAGCCAGTTTACTGAGATTGTTTCTTGGACTCCAGTAATACATCCTGAGGTCTCAACTAAAGACGCCAGGCTATATATTATTTTACCCAAAACATATCCCTTTCAAAAATATATTAGAAATGCCGCTTGCCTCACTACTGATACTTTTGGAGATTGTATCAGACTTGCATATTCAGCAAAATTTGATAAGATTGAAATTGATGAAAAATATGCCGAACCAGTTCTTGACTTTTTGCCACTGGTAATTATTGAACCTACTCATTTTTATTATGGAATTGAAGGAAGTTTTGAAAATTGGAAATCTTATGGAAATTGGTTTTACAAACTAAACTTTGGCCTAACGGATTTGCCTGCGGATGAAAAAAATACAATTTCACAATTAATTAACGGATTAACCGACAAAAAGGAAATAATTAAAGTGCTTTATCATTATATGCAGGATCATACGCGATATATTAATGTTTCTATTGGCATTGGCGGAAACAAATCTTACCCTGCATCATACGTTTCAGAAAATAAATATGGAGATTGCAAGGCCCTTTCGAATTACATGAAAGCATTGCTTGAGTATGCAGGTATAAAAAGTAATTTTACATTAATAAATGGTGGTGATAATCAATCCAAACAACTAATTGAAGAGTTACCTAATCCATATTTTAACCATGTCATCCTTGCGGTACCAATGGATAACGACACCATTTGGCTTGATAATACTGATAATACAGGACCATTAGGATATGTTGGGACATTTATCCAAAATCGGAAAGCATTATTTATTGAAGAAAATAGCAGCAGGTTAATTCAAATGCCAGTACTAAAACAAAAAGATGTCATAAATAATAATAATATCAAGATTTCATTTACTAATGATGGCAATGCACAGGCTCAGGTTTTATTCACCTTCAGAGGAAATAATTTTGAGGGATTTAAGCAATTTAATTCTGATTATAATAAAGATGAACAGGATAGAAAGATTGGTGAAATAATGCATTTCACGAATTATGAAGTAATTGAGTGGAACCTTAATAAGTTTAATCGCGATACTGCTAAAATTGAACTGAAATCAAAACTGACACTATACAAGTTTTTGAATTCGCTAGGAACTGATTTCTATTTCAGTATTTTCCCTTCAACGATCGAAGTTTTTGAACCTCCTAAAAATAGAACCCTTCCAGTTTTTATTCCTTATCCTATTTGTAATGTTGATTCACTAATTTATTACATTCCAAAAGATTTTGAAGTAAAAACTTATCCTGCTGACACTAAAATTATAACTCAATATGGCAGCTATGAAATATGTTCAGGTATGAATAACAATGTTTTAAAAATTATTAAAAAATATGAACTATATCCGGCAAAATACAAACTTGAACAATATCAAGATTTTTATCATTTCTTAAATTCTATTAAGATTTTAGAAAAACAGAAGATTATTTTGAAAAAGACGATTATGCCATAACTACTTTTAATACATCAAAAAAAATGAAAAATTTTGCCTTATTCATTGCTTTATCTGTTCAAATACTATGCGATATCAAAGCTCAGACTTATACGCATGAGTTTGGAAAATATAGTGGTGAAGATTTTAAATTAGCCAGATATGAAAAGGATACAACTGCCGAGGCAGTTGTAATTTATGATATTGGAAAAACGTATTTTCAACAAACAGATGAGGGTTTCAAGATGATATTTGAAAGAAGTACAAAAATAAAAATATTTAAAAAATCTGGAATTAAATGGGCTCAGGTTGAAATACCATATTATGAAAAAGATAATGATCTCGAGCAAATAGTTGAATTGAGTGGCAATACATATAATTTTGAAAATGGTTCAGTTCGCATCACAGCTTTAAATTCTGAAAATACTTATGTGGAAAAAATAAATGAGAATTGGTTTCTCAAAAAATTTGCAATGCCCGATATTAAAGAAGGTTCCGTGTTCGAAGTAAGATATAAAATTTCAAGTCCTTACTTTAGTAATTTTCGCAGTTGGGAATTTCAGAGAGAAATCCCTGTTCTATATAGTGAATACACAACTAAAATGATCCCTTTTTATGAATACACATATATTTTGCAAGGTGCCAGTAAATTGGACAGTTTTAAAAAATATGAAGAAACCGGAATGGAAGAAACTTTTAGAACACTAAAATACCACAACCTGGATTATGAATTTATTATGAAAGAAGTTCCGGCATTCAAAGATGAATCTTTTATTACATCTCCTGAAGACTATATAATTAAATTGGATTTTCAGCTCTCGGCTTTTCACTCTCCGGAAGGCACTACCGAACAAATATTAACTACTTGGCCAAAGTTAATTGATCATCTTCTTGATGATAGCGATTTTGGAAGATATCTCAAAGTTTCGCAAAAAAAGGCTAAGGAAATTTTAAGTTCCATGCAAATTGATACAAAATCCCCAAAAGAAAAAGCTGAAATTATTGAGAATTATGTTAAGCTTAATTATAATTGGGATGGTTTTCAGAGTAAATATGCATCTAAGAGTGTTAAAGATTTCTTAAAAACCAAGACTGGCAATAGCGCAGATATTAATCTCTTTTTGACAGGATTACTAAGAGAAGCCGGTGTTGATGCCTATCCTGCTATTATAAGTACCCGGGATAATGGAAAAATAAAACTAGATTATCCTTTAGTAACATTTTTTAATTATGTTATCGCAGTTATTAAAATTGATGATAAATATTTGACACTTGATGCGACTGAACCATTAAGCAATTTTGCCGAGATACCTACCAGGTGTTTAAATGATAAAGGATTGATAATTCAAAAGGATAAAGTTGAATGGATCAGTTATGGAGGCAATTCATTATCCCTTATTAGTTATTCATTGGATATTTATCCCAATAACTTATCAGACACAATACCTATTAATTTTAAAATAGTATCTAAAGGTTACGATGCTTTGAACCTGAGAAAAAAATATTATGATGGTGTAAAAAAATTAAAAAGTGAACTTTCCATAGAAAACTTTGTATTTTCTGATTCCTTATCAGTGGCCAATTTGACTGAAAAAGCTAAACAATTTGAAATTAACTTTAACATATTTATTCTAGCAGATAAAGTTGAGGACAAAATTATAATAGCACCATTCTACAACATGCCAATCAATACTAATCCCTTTACACAGCCTCTTAGAACCTATCCGATTGATATGGTGTACAAACGGATGAGATATTTTACTTCTACTATTCATATACCTGAAGGATATAAAATATTTAGCAAACCTGAGAATATGTTTGTTGATAATGATTTAGTGCGAATTAGATATAATACTGAAATGATTGATAAGGATAAATTAAAAGTTGCAGGAATTTATGAATTCAAAAAAGATGTATATAGCATATTTAATTATGTAGAATTAAAGAGCTATTTCAATAAAATTATAGATAAATTTAATGATAAAGTAATTTTAGTCAAAAACTAACCTGCACATTTTAAATAAAAATATTTTCTCAAAATTCTATAAAAATATAGGATAATTAATCTACGAAATGTCTGAGAGTTTTATACAAATAAGAATAATTAAGCATTTATTTATCCTTTAATCCTGCTTTTTCATAAGCGCTTACAATATATTTTACAAGTTTGTGGCGAATGATGTCTCGGTGGTCAAATTCTATTACTGAAATACCTTTTATATTTTTAAGTATTTTTAAAGCATAAATAAGGCCTGAACTCGATTTATCGGGAAGGTCAATTTGAGTGAGGTCGCCATTTACTACAAACTTTGCACTTTTGCCCATCCGGGTAAGAAACATTTTTAACTGATTGATAGTTGCATTCTGCGCTTCATCAAGTATTACAAATGCATTATCGAGGGTTCGGCCGCGCATAAAAGCAAGGGGTGCAATTTGTATCGTATTGTCCTCAATTAATGCTGCCAGTTTTTTTACCGGGATCATATCATGCAATGCATCATACAAGGGCTGTAAATATGGATCGAGTTTTTCTTTAACATCACCAGGCAAAAAGCCTAACTTTTCTCCGGCTTCTACTGCCGGTCGTGTCAGCACTATACGCTTAACTTCTTTGTCCCGTAACGCTCTTACTGCAAGGGCAATTGCTGTATATGTTTTACCAGTACCAGCCGGACCAACAGCAAACAGCAGGTCGTTGTGCTTAAATTCATCCACCAATCTCACCTGGTTAATCGTCCGGGCTTTAATAACTTTTCCACTATGACCATAAATAATGACATTCTCTTCAGATTCTTCCTGCCTTGGCTTCTGAGTTCCAGAAGGATGCATGATTTCTTCAATATCTTCTCTTGTAAGACTGTTGTACTTATGAAAATAATCCGTCAGTTCCTGGAGTTTGTCTTCGAAATTATCTATCGCTGCATGTTCGCCGAGTGCTTTTATTTCATTACCCCTGGCAATTAATCTTAGCTTTGGGAAGGCGGACTTTATTACCTCAAACAGCGCGTTGTTGATTCCGTAAATATTTACAGGGTCAATTCCTTCCAAATATATAATCTTCTCAAACATGAAATGTGCCTTACTTTTTTTACTTTTGGTTTTTGCAAAGTAATAGTATTATTTGATTAGTTACAAGTTACAGGTTTCAATAATCTGTTGCCAATAAATATACAACAATTGAATGGCAATAATTACACTTATTACCGACTGGTACAATAGCGATTATTACCTTGGGGCACTTAAAGGAAAACTTTTGAATTTGTTTCCTGAGGTTCAGATTATTGATATTAACCATCAAATTCCCTCTTTTGCTTATTCGCAGGCAGCATTTATTCTTAAAAACAGCTACCATTTATTTCCTTCAGGTACGGTTCACATTGTAGGCGTTGATAGCGAAGCTTCTGAGGAGAATCCCTATGTTGCCATCAAGCATAACGGACATTATTTTGTAGGTGCAGACAATGGAGTTTTTGGTCTTGTATTTAACAATTCGGAGTTTAAAGCAGTAAAGCTAAAAAAAACTGATATATCAACTTTTCCTGAATTAGATGTATTTGCTGAGGCTGCTGTTTTTCTGGCTAAAAATGGTAAGTTTGAAAAAATGGGTTCATCTTATACTAAACTTTATATTCATGCTCCATTGCTGCCTGCAATTGATAATTCTGTTATAAATGGAAGTATCATTTATATTGATTCATATGGCAACGGGATTACAAATATTTCGCGTGAAGTTTTTGAAAGAGTAGGAACAGGAAGGCGATTTGAAATTCTTGTTCAAAGCAACTATAATAAAATTATAAGGATAAATAACAACTATCATGAAACGTCCGGTGGTGAATTACTGGGTTTATTTAACTCAACCGGGATGCTTGAAATAGCAATTAATAAAGGAAATGCAGCACAATTGCTCAATCTGGGAATAAATGCTGTTGTCAGAATAAAATTTTACGATACTTCTGAACAGGAAGAACTGAAACTGATTTAGCGTAAATAGCTGGTAGACGGAAAATGGAGACTGGAAACTGGAAACCGGAGAACGCAGACAGCAAAACCTTCAAGCGGTTGTGGATAAATGTTCTTTAAATGACTTTTGAGATAAAACCGCTGGAAGGTTACGGAAAAATGGAGACTGGAGACTGGAAACCGGAAACCAGAGATGGCAAAACCTTCAAGCGGTTATGAATAAATGTTCTTTAAATGACTTTCGAGAGAAAACCACTAGAAGGTTACGAAGAACTTTTCACTGATAAGAAATAAAATGATTTAAGAACAAGGA
>Ga0265316_10002585_pt1 | contig 18691 bp, 15 predicted proteins | sample 4522metaG_FD_202092 | JGI IMG/M metagenome (GOLD analysis project Ga0265316, IMG submission 202092) | Rhizosphere microbial communities from Carex aquatilis grown in University of Washington, Seatle, WA, United States - 4-5-22 metaG | ecosystem: Host-associated > Plants > Roots > Rhizosphere >... | reverse complement strand
GCCAGTTTGTGCGCCATCTCCATGGCCTGCTGGACATCCGGTGCGATCCTGCCGGCCCTTGCCTCCGCCAGCGGATTCACATCCTCGTTGGGGTGCCAGGTGCGCCAGGGCATGGCGACGCGCCCGAAGACGACGCGCAGGTTATCCAGGTTGTATTGAATCACCGCGGGATCGCGCGGGCTCTGGAGCCGGAAATTGCCGCCCAGCCCGGCAAAGACGCGGCCGGGACGCGAGGCATCCACCACGATTTGCGCCGGGGTGTGGTCGATCTCGCCGCCGACCTTGACGTTGAAGACCTTCTTCGCCGTCTGGTTCCCCGCCGCTTTGCCGGAAAGGACCGCCAGATAGACCTGCAGATCGAAATTATTCTGGCGCCGGTCGTCGCGCACGATCACTTCGGTGGGCTCGGCGAACATCACTTCCAACTGGCGGCGCGGCGTCGAGAAACGCACGCCGGAAGCCGTGGCGTGCACATATTCGTTTTGGTCCTTGATGCCAGGGGAAAGGGAGACCTCGGCCGGGGCGGGCGCCACGGGATCGACAAGCTGCATTCTACCGCCGGAGTACGACGAAGACGGAAGCTGAAGACAGAGGTACGCTCCGGCCATATCCGTCGCGGCCGGGAAGGTGTACTCCAGAGCGATCCTGGCGGCGCCGGGGCCGGTGTCTTCGACCGATTCCACCGCGGAGTAGGCTGGAGCCGGGCCTTGGCGCATGGGCGGCGCAGGAGCGCCCGGACGCGGGGTGGGAGGCTGTATCTTGACGGTCACGACTTTGCCGTCGCGCGTGAAGCTGGTCTGGCCGCCGGCGCGGAGGTTGCCCGACCAGTCCGGCCGGACGACGCACATGCTGGAGTTGACCTCAAACAGTTGGCCCTCCACGCGAATGCCTGCCACGCTTCCGGTGGCCCCGGTTTCGGGCTGGGACAGCGCGGCTCCCGCGAGGCCCAGGAACAGGCCCGCAAGCAGAATGTCTGAGCTTCGTCTCGTCATGTGGTTATCCTCCACGGTGCGCCGGTCCGCCGACGCGGACTCCCGCACACACGGGGTTTCGAGTTTCGCCTTCCGGCTGCCTGAGATTGTACCTCCCAGCGTCAGCATAGGAGCCGTTTGTTTCGTCCTCGCCGGCCCGGGGCGCCGAGGCCCGGCGCGGCGGATGGTCCGGGGCGGTGGCGCGCCGCCACCGGCTGCGGCGCTGCGGCCACGGGTCGCGGCTCGTCCGCCGGGGCCCGGCGTGGCGGACGGTCTCGGGTGGTGTCGCGCCACCGCTTTCGCCGCCGCATGGGAGACCGCTGCGGCACCGCGGTCATGCGGGATGTCCACGCGCTGTAGCCGGCGCTGGCTGCGGTCATTGCGATCTTCAGCGGCGCCGCTCGCCGCGGACCGCTCGACGCACGCGTACACGTGGTACAGTGGCGCTTCCTGAGGCCGCAGTGGGCCGTGGCGCTCCTGCCTGCCGCGCCGGTTGTCATTTCCGGCGCTTCCCCTGGTCACAACCAGCCTCTATCGACCGAGGCCGCCGAGGGGCGGTCCAAGGAGTCATCATGAGCAATTCCAACGAATCCATCACGCGGCGGAATCTTCTGGAGCGCGCGCTCGGAACCGCGGCGCTGGCCGCGGCTCTGGGCTCCGAAAGCCAGGCGCAGGCCCAGGGGACCGAGGCGCCGCTCCGGATCCGCGAGGCCTTCGACTTCGGCTGGAAGTTCACGCGCGGCGATGTCCCCGGCGCCGAGCAGCCGGCGTTCGTCGATGCGAGCTGGCGCAGCCTCGACCTGCCGCACGATTGGAGCATCGAGGGGCCGTTCGCCCAAAACGAGCCCAGCGGCGGACCCGGAGCCAACGCACCTACCGGCGTCGGCTGGTACCGGAAACATTTTCGCATTCCGGCATCGTACCGGGACCGGAAGGTGTCCATCGAGTTCGACGGCGTATACCAGAACGGCGAGGTGTGGATCAACGGCCATTACCTCGGCAAGCGGCCGTTCGGATACATCAGCTTCGCCCACGACATCACGCCTCACCTCAACTGGAACGGCGAGAACGTGGTGGCCGTGAAGGTGGACAATTCCCGCCAGCCGAGCTCCCGATACTACACGGGGTCCGGCATCTACCGGCACACGTGGCTGGTGGCGGTGAACCCCACGCATGTGGCGCATTGGGGAACCTTCGTGACGACGCCCCGCGTGAGTAAAGACGCCGCCGCCGTCTACGCCAAAACACGCGTGCGGAACGAGAATAGCGGCAGCGCGGCATGCACGCTGGCGAGCGCCATCCTCGACCGCGACGGCAAAATCGTGCGGACGGCGGAAGTCACGCAGGAAATCGGCCCCGGCGACGATTACGAGTTCGCGCAGGAGTTATCCGTCGAGAAGCCGAACCTGTGGAGCGTGAGCGAACCGTACCTTTACACGCTACGCAGCTCGCTGCGCGTGGGGCAACAGGCGGTGGACGAATACCAAACGCCGTTCGGAATCCGGGAGGCGGTGTTCGACGCGGACAAGGGATTCCTACTCAATGGCGAGCACGTAAAGTTGAACGGGGTTTGCCTGCATCACGAAGGCGGCTCGGTGGGCGCGGCGGTTCCGGAACGCGTTTGGGAGCGCCGCTTCGAGGTGCTGAAACTGATGGGCTGCAACGCCATCCGCACCAGCCACAATCCGCCCGCGCCGGAGTACCTGGATCTGTGCGACCGCATGGGCTTCCTGGTGATGAACGAAGCCTTCGACGAGTGGAAGTTCAGCAAGCCGCAGGTGCATGGCAACGGCTACTCGCTCTACTACGACGAGTGGCACGAGCGCGACGTCGCGGATTTCGTCCACCGCGACCGCAACCATCCTTCGGTGGTCCTGTGGAGCTGCGGCAACGAGATCGGCGACCAGCTCACGCCGCGGGGCGTGGAACTGCTGCGCGACCTGCTGAACATTTTCCATCGCGAGGACCCCACGCGCCTGGTGACGGCCGCCTGCGACGATATCGTGGCCGAACCCAGGGGGACGCCGGCGGAGTTTCTGAACCTGCTGGACGTGGTGGGCTACAACTACGTCGACCGCTGGCGCGAGCGCAAGGAGCTGTATTACAGCGTCGATAAGGAGGCGCATCCGAACTGGCGCATGATCGGCACGGAGAGTAGCGGCGTGAGTGGAGCGCGCGGCGATTACCGGGGAATGGTTCCTCCGGCTCCGGGGCAAGCTGCCGTGGTGGCGGCTCCGCCGGCCGGCAGCCCTCTGGCGCAACCCGGCGTGGGTGCGGGTGCAGGCGCGGGGCGTGGCGGCGCGGCCGGTGCCGCGATGGCGGGAGGCCGCATGCGGCGCAGCGGCGGCTTCGCGCTCGACACCGAGCAGCTCTGGCGATTCGTGCGCACGCACGATTATGTGGCCGGCGATTTCATGTGGACCGGAATCGATTACATCGGCGAATCCGGCTGGCCGAACCGGGGCTCCACGTCGGGCTGTATCGATAGCTGCGGCTTTCCCAAAGACGGCTTCTATTTCTACCAGAGCCAGTGGACCGCGAAGCCCATGCTGCACCTCTTCCCGCATTGGAACTGGAAGGGCCGCGAGGGCCAGTTCCTGACGGTAGGCTGCTACACCAATTGCGATTCCGTGGAGCTGTTCCTCAACGGAAAATCCGTGGGCGCGAAAGGCTACGCCTTCCCGCGGTTCGGGCAGGGGCGCGCCACGCCGACGTGGCAACCTCAGGCGGCGAACGGCGTCCGCACTACCAACGATCTCCATCTTGCCTGGGACGTGCCTTACGAGCCCGGCACCCTCAAGGCCGTGGGAACCAAAGGCGGACAGACCGCGGTGGAGGTGGAGATTTCGACCACGGGCGACCCCGCCGCGATCGAGCTTTCGGTGGACCGCGATGCCATCCGCGCGGACCGGCGCGACGTGGCGCACATTACGGCCAAGGTGGTGGACGCACAAGGCCGCATGCATCCCGATGCGGACCACGAGATCACGTTCGAGATTGCGGGCCCGGGCCAGTTGATCGGCGTGGATAACGGCGATATGTCGAACCAGGAAGACTTCAAGGGCAAACAGAAGAAGGCCTTCCACGGCATGTGCCTGGCAATCGTCGCATCCACCGCGAGTGCCGGGCAGGTGCGTGTGACCGCGCGGGCGCCGGGGCTCGCGCCGGCGAGCTTGACGTTTACGGCGAAGGCGTGAGGCGCGATCAATCCGTGAACAGGGCGACCCGCGCGCGGTGGCCTCGGGACAGCTTTTCATCGCAGGTGTAAAGGACCGACCCGGTGGCTTCAGCCAGAGCTATGTAGGCGGCGTCGTAAGCCGTGAAATTGTGGCGCAGTTCCCAGATGCGGCTCAATAAGGGTATGTGCGAATAACGCTCGGCGGGGAGGGCCGCGAGTCCCGTGAGGAGTTCCTCGCTGCGATGAGAATCGACACGCCGGCCCGCAACCAGCCTTCGCAGCGCGCTGGCTACTTCGACGTCGAGCAACTGCGGTACCACGAACGTGTCGCCCCTTCCGGCCAGATCGTCTCTGATCGAATCGGCCAGAAGGCCATTGGTGAGGAGTTCCACGACGATGGAAGCCTCCAAAACGATCATCGCGCGTCCCGCAACTGGCGCACGACCCGCGCGGCGCCGCCTTCTGCCGGGATCGGCTTTGCCCGCTGAGTAAGCTCCAGCCACTCCCGCATGGTCGGGCGCTCCGCCGAACGCTCCAGTTCCCGCTTGATGTAGTCGGAGAGGCTCATACCCTCCCGGGCGGCGCGAGCCTTCAGGGTGCCATGCACTTGTTCCGGAACGTCCCTGACTTGAATCATCTTCGACATGTTCCCAGCATACAAACATGTGCGGCGCATGTCCATGCAGCGCCCGGCCGGGTGCGAGCAGGATGCGTTCGACCGCCTCGATGACCGTAGAATCCACCGCCAGCGCGGGGCCGGAGCATTGTCCTGTGGCGCAAGCGATCGTCGGCCGCCGAGTTGGCGAACCTGCTGCCACTGCGGAAATGGGCGCTACGTTGGGGGGCGGCGATGTGAACCGCCACCCGCGGCCGACGACAGCGCATCCTGAGATAATGGATTCAAAAGAGGTTCGCCGATGCAGATTACGTTGGAACTGCCGGAAGACATCGCCCAGGGGCTCTGCGACATGTGGAGCGACCTGCCTCGCGCCGCGCTCGAAAGCCTGGCGCTCGAAGCCTATCGGTCTCACGCACTGACCGCCGCGCAGCTTCGGCGGCTGCTCGGCTTCGAAACAAGAATGCAGGTGGACGCATTTCTGAAGGAGCACGAAATCTATGACTTTACGGCCGAAGATTTCGAGCAGGACCGGGAAACTCTCCGCCAGCTCCGGATGACCGAGGCTCGGCCCTGAGCCTGCTATATTCATGGTCATCGTCGCGGATACCTCGCCGGTCAACTATCTGGTTCTCATTGACCAGATCGGGATTCTGCCCCGGCTGTACGCGCGGGTTCTCATTCCACCCGCTGTATTCCATGAGTTGACACATCCCGCGGCTCCCGGCCTTGTCCGCGAATGGACCGAACGTCATCCCGTCTGGCTCGAAGTCATGAGCCCGAAGAACACCGTCCCGTTTGCGCAACTCGACCTCGGAGAGAGCCAGGCGATTGCGCTCGCCAGCGAATTGGGATCTGGCGTAGTGTTGATCGACGAGTTGGCGGGCCGGAGGGAAGCCATGCGTAGAGGACTCAAAGTCGCCGGTACCCTCTCGGTCCTTGACGAAGCCGATCAGGCCGGTCTGGTCAAATTCGACGAAGCGATCGCCCGTTTACGGAGAACCAGTTTCCGAGTGTCCCAAGCCGTCCTGGCGGAAATTGAGCGGAAACGGTCCCGCTAACAGCCAGTTTTGGATTCTGTCCCTCGCAACGCCTGAAGTTTCCGTTCGACCGCCTCCAGGAACTCCTCTTCGCGGTCGATCTTCATGCCGATCGCGAGCGAGTAGAGCGCGAGCGGCGCTACCAGTTCGCCCGCGCCATCGCACAGGTTGACGGCGTCTTTCTCCGTGGTCACAAGCGCCGTCGCGCCGCTCGCGGCCATCTGCTGGGCGATGTGACGCAACTCGCGCGGGCGGTAGCGGTGATGGTCGTCGAACTCGATCCAGCCGGCCAACTCCACGCCCAGACAATCGAGTGTGCGGCGAAAAGTGGCGGGGTTGCCCAGGCCGCAGAAAGCACCGGCCCGGCCGAAGGGGCGGTCGGCTGGGGCGAAGCGCTTTCCCGTGCCGTGCTCCACCCACGCCCGCGGTTCCACCGATGCGCGGAACACCGGCGCTTCGGGATTCCAACGGCGGACTGTGCGCAGGATGGGCTCCGCCATGTCGGACGCCTCCGAGCGTGTAAGCAGAATCAGGTTGGCGCGGGCCAGCGCGGAAACCGGCTCGCGCAAACGGCCCAGCGGAAAAACGTTGCCGCGGCCGAAGGGCTCCAGAGCGTCGATCAACACGATGTCCACGTCGCGCGCCAGCTTCCAGTGTTGAAAGCCGTCGTCGAGCACCAGCACGGCGGCGTCGAACTCCTGCAACAGGCGCGAACCACATTCGAACCGGTCGGCTCCAATGCCCACCGGCGCCAGGCCGGACCGAATGAAGATTTGCGCCTCATCGCCGGAGCATTGCGCGGGCAGCGCGCCTCCGGGCGCTACCGTCAGGTACCGGTGCGGCGACTGCCGGCCGTATCCGCGTGTGAGGATCGCCGGCTTCCGGCCCCGCTGGTTCAGCATTTCCGCCAGGCGCAAAACGCACGGTGTTTTGCCGGTGCCGCCCATGGTCAGATTGCCCACGCTGATCACCGGGACCGGCAGCCGCCGGCGCCGCGCGAAATCTCTTCGCTGCCTGCGCCGCGATCCCCATTCCCAGAGGCGCGCCAGCAGCCATGCCACGGCGAACCAGGGCATGGCGGGGCGGTAGGTTGGCACCGAACGCAGTTGGCGCACCTCCTCCACCGCGCGGGCCGAGGCGCCGCGGCGGGCTTCGGCACAGGCCAGCGCCCGCTGCCCGATGGCTTGCGCTTCGGCGGGCGCGGCCAGTAACCGCTCCACGGCGCCGGCCAACTCCGCCGGCCCGGCAATCGCGACATACGCCGCGGCAGCCTGGAAGTCGTCCGCGATCGCCTGGAAATTCTCCAGGTGCGGTCCGGCGATGACTGGCTTGCCGTGGAGCGCCGGCTCCAGAATGTTATGGCCGCCGCGCTGGGCCAGCGTGCCGCCCATAAAGACCACGTCGGCGATGGCGAACAGCCCGCTCAGCTCGCCAATGGAATCGAGGAGAAGGACGCGGGGCAGGGAATCGGCCGGCGCGCCCAAGGCCGATCGGCGGACGAACGGCACGCCGGCCGCCTCCAGTTTCCCGCCCGCCACCGCGAACCTCTCCGGCTTGCGCGGCGCCAGAATCAGCAGCAAACCCGGGTGCCGCGCGGCCAGCTCCTGGTGGGCCGCAATCATGACGTCGTCCTCGTCCGGGTCGCCCGCGGCGGACGGCGGCATGGTGCTGGCCGCGATCCAGACCTGCGCTGGCCGCAGGCGGTCCAGCAGTTGCTTGACGGGCGAATCCGCCGCTAGCGACCGCGCCGCGAAGTCGTATTTGAAATTGCCCGCGACGTGCACCCGGCCGGGGGGCGCGCCAAGTGCCACAAAACGGTCCCGGATCTGGTCCGATTGCGCCAGAATGGAATCGAGCGCCGGCATCACGGTGGCGAAAAACCAGCGCCAGGGGCGATACCGGGGGAAAGCCCTGTCGGAGATTCTGCCGTTTACGAGTGTGAGCGCGGCCCCGGTACGCTTCACCTCGCGAAACAGGTTGGGCCAGATCTCGGTTTCGGCGGTCACCACGATCGAAGGACGAAGCGTGCGCAGAACCCGCCGCACGGCGAAGACGTAATCCACCGGCGCGTAAAAGACTCCATCGGCGAGCGAGCCCAGCTTGTCGCCGGCAGTGGCGCGGCCGGCCAGCGTGGTGGTGGAGACGAATATCCGCGTCCGGGGAAATTCCGCGCGCAGCCGCCGGAGGAATTCCAAGCAGGATAGGACTTCGCCCACCGAAACTGCATGCAACCAGATGGCGCCGGGACCGGTCTGTGTAAATGAGCGCGGCAGGAATCCGAAGCGCTGCGGGAGCGAGCGCCAGTATCCCCGGTTACGTAGTCCGCGGAAGAGGAAATACCATAGGAGAGCGGGTAACCCAAGCGCCTGCAAGACCCGATAGAGGAAATAGATGCCTTTTGTTTTCAAACGTTTGGCTCTTCTACTGAGTATAGCCGCCGCGTTCGCGGCGGACAAGCAGCCGCCGCCTTTCAAACCCGGGCCGGCTGCGAGCTTCGCCAGTCACCAGACCAACGACAAGGTCACCATGGGCGCCGAGCCGTACATGATGGGCGAAAAGGTCAAAGCGGCTTTCGGCAAACTCGACCCTTATCAATACGGCGTGCTGCCCGTGCTGGTGGCGATCCAGAACGACAGCGGCGTTTCCATCAGGCTGGACGCGATTCGCGCCGAGTACGTGGGCCCCAACGGCGACCGCGTGGACGCCACGCCGGCCCACGACGTTCGCTACCTGCGGCCGGCTCAGCGTCCGGCCTTGGTCCCGGGGCCTGTACCGATAATCATCAAGAAGAAAAACCCCCTGGACGCGTGGGAGATCGAAGGCCGCGCTTTTGCCGCACAGATGCTGGCCGCCGGACAGAGCGCCAGCGGGTTCTTCTATTTCCAGACAGGGCTGCAACGCGGAGCAACAATCTATATCACTGGCATGAAGGAAGCTCAGAGCGGCAAGGACCTGTTGTTCTTCGAACTGCCGCTGTCGGCGGATTCGCCCGATCCCGTACGGAAGAGGTGATTCTTGGGGCGGGCTGAGGACACGGGCGCCGGGCGCTGGCGGAGCCACTTCGCCGCCCGCATGGCGCGTCCCGCTCCCCGGCACCGAGCGACCCGCATGGGCGGAGTCCAGGCCGGCTGGTCTGCCCCACAAAAAGCCGTTCACGGGAATTTTGGGAAAACTGCGAAACTTCTTAGTGGTTTGATCTCAATCGCATAGCGATCCTCGTGCGGTCCGCGAAGCTTCGCGCGCGCGAGCCTGCGGGATACCCTGAAGGCGGTAACAGAGTTTCGCCTCTTCACCTTCCCCGGAGGGATCCATGATTCGCCGTACCTTATTTGCCGCCGTGTGTCTGGCTTCTGCCTTTGCGGCTACACCGCAGCTCACGACCATCCAGGATGTGCTGTACAAAGCCGATGGCACTCGCTTCAACGGCATCCTGACCATCAGTTGGAGCGGTTTCCAGTCTATCGACAGTAACACGATCGCCACTCAGAGCACGACCGCGAAAGTGGTAGCGGGCAACCTGCGCTTGCAACTCGTGCCGAACCCCCTCTCGACGCCGCAAACTTACTATACGGTGACATACAACAGCGACGGCCGCGTGCAGTTTCAGGAAACCTGGCTGGTGCCGTCGAGTGCCACGCCGGTTCGTCTGCGCGACGTGCGAACCACGGCCGTCGCTGGGTCGGCCGGCGCCGATACCGGCGGTTCCAGCACAGGCCCTATCCCAGAGTCCGACGTGGTGGGTCTGGTCGCGGATCTGGCCGCCCGTCCGCTCGAAGGCTCCGCGTATGCCGCGGGCCGGGTGGCTTTCATCGACCCGCTGGGAGCGATCGATGCCGTCAGCGGCAACGCATCGGATTGTCTCCACGTGGACGGCTCTTCGGCTGCCTGCGGCACCTCGGGCACCTCGGGCACCTCGTTCGTGGATGGCGACTCCCCGGCCGGAATCGTGGATGGCGCCAACACCGCGTTCACGCTTTCCGCCACGCCCAACCCGGCATCCAGCCTGGCCGTTTATCGCAACGGCATCCTGCAGAAAGCCGTCCAGGACTACACGGCCAACGGAAACGTGGTGACGTTCGTCACCGCGGACGCGCCGCAGCCGGGCGACACCCTGCTGGCCTCGTATCGCCTCAGCGGAGGCGCCAGCGGCACGGCGCAAACCTACCCCTCGCCACAGGTGCTGTGCAGCGGAACCGGTTCGGCGACCACGGGAGTTACCATGGCGAGCATCGGAGCCTGCTCCATCCCCGCGGGGCTCCTGTTGGCGGGCGACCGCGTGGAGATCCATTTCGACCTGGCTCACAACGGTACCACTTCCGGCTTCACCTTCGAAGCCGACTGGGCGGCCACGCCTATCCTGAATCGCTCCGGCGCGAGCTCCGACGCATTGGTTACAGTCCGCGCCGACGCCGGCATTCTGGCCTCGGGAGCACAGCTCAGCGCGCAATCCTGGGGCACGGTTCTGCCCTTCGGCGCCGCCGTGGCGCCATCGACGGACGCATACACTTCCGGCATCACGATTAACTTTCAAGGGAAACTGGCACAGGCGGGCGATACTCTGACGTTGGCGGGCTTTACGGTGGTGCGCATCCCGTAGAGATGGGGGGGACCGCTCCCCGGAGGAGGCGGCTTCCCCCTTGAGAACATACGGGCAGCGCCGGCGCCGGCTGGAAAGCCGGCGTTGCGGGCCAAAGGCCCGCTCTACGAACTACTTTGTGAGCCCTTGCACGTAGATGGCGCGATAGCCATTCACCGCGGCGGACTCCGTGCCGTTCACTTCGACGATGTGGCCCATATGCTCGGAAGCCGAGGCTTTGGCATCCACTCCGCCGTCACGCCGCGGATCGTGTTCCTCCGGCATCAGCATATAGAGCATGCCTGACTGGGTCAGCAGCCCGATCGGCTGCCCGTTGGCCACGCACTTCTGCCCGCAGGCGCGATGCTTTTCGCCGTGCTTGCCGAGCTGCAGGTAGCAGGAAAAGTCGACGATCTCGCCGACTACCGTGACAGGCTTTCCGGGCTGCGGCTGCTTATCCACACCCGCCGCCACTGTGGTGGCAGTCCAGGCCTCGGCAGGCTTGCTGCCGAGGGTAGCCATGGGATGATCCCACGTCCCGGCGGTCACCGCCATTTCGGGATGCAGAATCCCCGACATGGCCGGCCCCTTACCGGGAGCTTCCTGCGCCAAAACAATCGCCGCCAGTACCGTCACCAACGCCAGTACCGACACTGACATTATCAAGGTCTTGAGTTTCACGAATACCCTCCGTTCTCTGCAAGAGTATCACAACCATAACTGACGTGTCCCTTGGGGTATCTCCTGGTAGGCCTTGATATACTCGAAGATGGCTCAACGGAAATCGACGCGAAAGGCGGCCGCGAAGCCACCCGCGCCGGCGCCAACCCCGGCGCCGCCAGGGCGAGTGCCTGCCTGGGTTCCACCCTTCGCGCTGGGCCTGGCCGCCTTCGCCGTCTATGCCAACAGCCTGTCGAATGGCTTCATCACCGACGATCAGTTTCAGGTTTTGCAGAGCCCGGTCGTAACGGGGGCGCAAAGTCTGTCCGCGGCTTTCGGGGCGGGAGTCTGGGCCTTTCTGGGATATCGCGGAAACTACTTCCGGCCGCTGCAGTTCGTGGTTTATGGGCTGATCTACCGGGCGTTTGGCCCGAGCGCGCCGGCGTTCCACCTATTGATGGCGCTGCTGCACGCGGTGAATACGGTGCTGGTGTATCGGCTGGCGCGGCGATTGCTCGCCGGGCGCATGGCACCCGCGCCGTGGGTTGCCGCAGCCCTCTTTGCGGTTCATCCGATTCATACCGAAGCGGTGAACTGGATCGCGGCGCTGCCCGACGTGCTGACCACTACGTTCGCCTTGGTTGGATTATGCGCCTTCGCGGCGCAGGAGGCGGCGCCCAACGCGTGGCAGGCGGCGGGCCATTGCGCGCTCTACTTCGCCGCGCTGCTCACCAAGGAGACGGGTATCATGCTGCTGCCGCTCTACGCGGCCTACCAGTGTCTGCGCGGAGTTGGGACCGGAGGCGTGGGACCGCCTTCCGCCGGACCGCCGCGGGGGGGTGGAGCCGCAGGCGTGGGCCGGCGCAATGGGGCGATGTATGCGGGCATGCTGGGGGTCCTGGCGGCGTACCTGGCGATGCGGGTCCACGCGCTGGGCGGGATCGCGCCGGGCCAAAAGACCTTCTTTCATTTGGGCGCGGCGGAATTCGTCATGAGCGCGGCAGTGCTGGCGGCGCGGTATCTCGCGGCGCTGGTCTTGCCGACGAGCCTGAATTTCTTCCATGTGTTCCATCCCGCCACCTGGGCGTCATGGAAGCCCGCGATAGCGCTCGTCGCGCTTGCCGAGGTCGCGTGGGGTGCCTGGCGGTTTCGCCGGCGGGAGCCGCTCGTGCCGTTCGCCATTTTCTGGATGGCGGCGGCGATCGCTCCGGCGCTGAACATTTCCGGGGTGGGGCAGAACGTCTTCGCCGAGCGGTATCTGTACCTGCCCTCGGTGGGTTTCGCGCTGCTGGCCGGGCTGGTTTGGACGCGCTTTGCGAGCGCGCGGCCACGCTGGGCCTGGGCGGCGGCAGCGGCGGTGCTGCTGGTGTTCTCGGTGGAATCTATCGCCCGCAATCGCGATTGGAAGGACGATTTCACGCTGCTCCAGGTGACGCTCAGGCAATCGCCGGACTCGGGTTATCTGCACAACCTGATGGCGGGAGTGTGGGTGCATCGCGACCAGTTCCAAAAGGCGCTGGACGAGCAGAAGCTGGCGGTGCGCTACGACCCGCGGGCTCCCGTGTATCGCAAGAACCTCGGCAACATCCTGCTGGGAGTGGACCCGGCGGCGGCAGCGCGTGAGTTCGCGGTATTTGTGGCCCTGCAGCCGGAACTGGCCGAGGCGCATTACGATCTCGCCTTGGCCTACCGGGCAATGGGCGAAACGGAAAAGGCGGCGGGCGAGTTCCGCCGGGCCGCGGCCATCGACCCACGATACAAGTAAAGTTCGTTCGACCCCGCCACGTGCTAAAACCATTTGCATGGCCGACGTAATCTCCGACTATCAGAAATGGAAACAGCAGGGCGAAGACCTCAAGGCGCAGGCGAAACAAGCCATGGAGTCCCGGTTCCGCCAATTGCTGGCGGAGGCGGTATCCCTCGCCGAGGAGTACCGCGCCGACTTCGGCAGCCCGTTGAAGCCCCTCCCTCCCGTCACGGCTTTCCGGTATAAGGCTTCCGCCAAAGCCAAATCGAAGCCGAAGAAAGCCGGCAAGCCGGCCGCCGCGAAGACGCCCGAAATCGCCCACCCGGAACCGAAAGATCAAAAACCCGATCCGAAGCTTGCGGGCATCCAGAAGCGGCTGGCGGCCGCGAAAAAGAAACTGGAGGATGCCAAGGCAGCCGGTTCGCCGACCCGTAAGCTGGAGGATCGCATCTACGAGCTGGAGGACGAACTGGGGCTGGCTGGCAAGACGCCTCAGTAATGGGTAAACCTGCCTCCGCTTTCGGGCGCGACGGCGGCGCCGCGCACGCGTTGGCGCGCGGGTTCGTCCAGCGTCTGCCAGGCACAGCCGATGGCGAACGTGATCGCCTCGCTCTGCGACGTCGCCCGCCCGGGACGCCCAAAGAGTCCGCGGAGTGGGGCGGTTCGGAGGCCCAGGGTAACCAAATCCGCTCTTCCCACGCCTTTCCCCCAAGCTTGATGTATCCTGGTTGACCGGGAGGGGACCATGTACCGTTCGTTACGCCTCTGTCTGTGCGCCTGCCTGCTGGCCGCGGCCGTGCCACTCCTCGCGCAGGACGACATTCCGCCGGCCGCCGCCCGCGGGGGTGGGGGCCGCGGCGGCCGGGGCGGCGGGCGCGGCAATACCCGCGACTTCCTGGGGCTCGGCCCCGCACCCGACGCCGCTGCCGCCGCCCGCGGGGAGAAAATCTACGCGCCCAATTGCGGCTTCTGCCACGGCGACAAGGCCCGCGGCGCGTCCGGTCCCAATCTGGTCCGTTCCGCAGTGGTGCTGGACGACGAAAAGGGCGAGCTCATCGCACCCGTCGTCTCCCAGGGCCGTCCCGACAAAGGTATGCCGGCGTTCGCGGCACTTAGCAAGGATCAGCTCTACGACGTGGCCGAGTTCCTTCACATGCAGGTGGAATTAGTCGCCAACCGCGGCCTCTATCAGCGACTCAACGTGGTCACCGGCGACGCCAAAGCCGGCGAAGCTTACTTCAACGGCGCCGGCGGCTGCAAGAACTGTCACTCCCCTACCGGAGACTTAGCCCATATCGGCGCCCGCAATGCGCCCGAGCAGCTCCAGACGCGCTTCATCTGGCCTGGCGGAGGCGGCGGAGGGTTCGGCCGCGGCGGCGGGAGCGCTCAGAAGGTCACCGTCACTTTGCCCTCTGGCCAAACCTTCGCCGGCACAGTCAAACGCATCGACGATTTCGACATTTCTATGTACGACTCGCAGGGCGCCTACCACTCCTGGCCGCGCGATACCGTCAAGGTGCAGTTGGAGGACAACTTAGTGGGCCACCGCCAATTGCTCGACAAGTACACCGACAAGGATATGCATAACCTCACGGCCTACCTGGTGACATTGAAATGAGACGCTATCTTTTTGCCCCTCTCGCCCTTGCCGCCGGCCTGCTGGCCGCGCAGAGTCTCGACCCGAAACTGCTGCTCCAGCCGGCCGCCGACGCCTGGCCCACTTACAACGGCGACTATTCCGGCAAGCGCTTCAGCCCGCTCACCCAGATCGACTCCACTAATGTCGCTAACCTCACCCTGGCCTGGTTCTATCGCATCGCCAATATTGGCGCGCAGCGCGGCGTCGGCTCCCCGGAGATCAAGTCCACCCCGCTGATGGTCAATGGGATCCTGTATTTCTCCATCCCCGATCACGCCTGGGCCCTCGATGCCCGCACCGGCGAAGAGATCTGGCACTACAGTTGGCAGGACCACGGCGGCCACCTGGTCGGCAACCGCGGCCTGGGCATGTATGGCGACTGGCTCTACTTCATGACCCCGGATTGCTGGTTCGTCTCGCTCAACGCCAAGGACGGCAAAGAGCGCTGGCGGAAAAAAGTGGCCGATGAGAAGATGCAGTATTTCTGCACCATGAGCCCGCTGGTAGTCAAGAATCACATCCTGGTGGGCGTGGGCGGCGACGCCATGGATGTGCCCGGCTTCCTGGAGGCCCGCGATCCCGAAACCGGCGACGTGCACTGGCGCTGGAACACCACCCCCCGCAAGGGCGAACCCGGCGCCGAAACCTGGCCCAACCCGCAGGCCATGGAACACGGCGGCGGCATGACCTGGATGCCCGGCACCTACGATCCCGAGCTGAACCTCATCTTCTGGGGCACCGGCAACCCTAACCCCGTTTTCGCCGGCCAGGGCCGCACCGGCGCCAACCTGTGGACCGCCTCCATCGTGGCCCTGAATGCCGATACCGGCAAGCTGGTGTGGTATCACCAGCCCTCGCCGCACGACACCCACGATTGGGACAACGTCGAGACGCCCGTGCTGATCGACGGCACGTTCCATGGCCAGCCGCGCAAAATGCTGGCGCAGGCCGCGCGCAACGGCATCTTCACGCTGCTCGACCGCACCAACGGACAGAGCCTCGTCACCAAGGGCTTCGTCGGCGTCAACTGGATGAAGGGCATCGACGCCAAGGGCCAACCCATTCCCGACCCGGCCAAGGAGCCCAAGGTCGATGGCTCCCTGATCGACACCCCCGGCGGCGGAGGAACCAACTGGCCGCCTCCCAGCTTCGACCCCGAGACAGGACTCTTCTATGTCAACGGCAAGCAGGGCTACGGCGTTACCTATCTCACCGATGACGATCCCGAGCCGCAAGGCTACGGCGGAGGCGGTGGAGGCGGCATTTCCGAGCCCATCCTCGAAGCTATCGACTACCAGACCGGCAACATCGCCTGGAAGCACGTTTATCCCAGCGGCGGCTTCGGCAATGCCTTTCCGGGCATCCTGACCACCGCCGGCAAACTGCTTTTCACTGGCGACCCTTCGGGCAACCTGATTGCCTACGATCCCGCGACCGGCCGGGCCCTGTGGCACCTGCGCGTGGGCGCGATGGTGAGCAACGGCCCTTCGACCTTTTTGCTGGATGGGCGCCAGTATTTGATGGTGGGCGCGGGCGACACCCTGTGGGCTTTCAAGCTCGCGGGGAAGTGAATTTAGGTAGAATGAACTCTCGGATTCGGAAATGGGGATGACGGTGGGGCAGGCGGTGCCGCCTGCCGCCGGCAGTATTTTGGGAAAGGAGTCTACAGTGGTCACCAGAAGACAGATGCTTGCGGCAGCCGGTTCGGCGTCCGCGTGGTTGGCTCTTGAGCCGGCGTTCGCTCAAACGCCAGGAAAACAATTGCGCAACATGGGTGGTGCCCCGGCGGGCTTCCCGGCACACTCACGCGGCGGGCGCCCGCCGGGTGGGGCTCCTCCTGGCGCGGGCGCCGGCCGCGGTCCCGATGGCGCGGCCCTCGGCGCTGGACGAGGCCCCGGTGGCGCGGCTGCCGGCGCAGGCCGGGGTCCGGGCGGCGGAGGTGGACGCGGTCCGTCCTTCGATTTCCTCACCTACTTCCACTCGCTGGGCTTCGGCGTCGCCGAAGGAGCGCGTCCCGCGTCCAACGATCCGGAAGCCATCAAGGCGTTCCGCGACAAGGTCGAGCAGCTCCACATGCGCGTCATCCTGGACGCTGGCTTCCCGCGCAACGAGGCGGGCGTCGAGGCTTTCGAAGCCGGCGTGAAGATGGCCAAGGAAGCGGGGGCCATCTGCGTCCATGCCGCCATGACCAACCGGCGCTACGAAGAGTTCAACGACTTCGCCAGTTTCAAGACCAGCTTCGAAAACAATCAGAAGTCCATCGCCCTGGCCGAGCCCATTCTGCGCAAATACCGGATGCGTATGAGCATCGAGAACCACAAGGGCTGGCGCTCCGCCGAGCAGGCCGCCTGGTTGAAGCGCCTGGGCAGCGAGTGGGTGGGGGTGCACTTCGATTTCGGCAACAACGTCTCGCTATGCGAAGACCCCAACGACACCCTCAAGAATCTGCTGCCCTACACCTTCGCCTGCCATATCAAAGATATGGCCGTGCAGCCTTATGACGACGGCTTCCTGCTCTCCGAAGTTCCGCTGGGCGAGGGCTTTCTGGACCTCAAAGGCATGGTGGCGACCCTGCAAAAGAAGGATCCCAACATGGCCTTCGATCTGGAAATGATCACCCGCGAGCCGCTCAAGATTCCCGTGTTCACTTCTAAGTACTGGGTGACGTTCGACGATGCCTACAGCCCGCTGCCCGCGCGCGACCTGGCCCACATCCTCGACATCGTGCACAAGAATCCGCCCAAGACTCCGCCGCCGGCTACCGCTGGCCTGGCCGCCGACGAATTCCTGAAACTGGAAGACCTGTGCGTTTCGAAGTCCATCGATTGGGCGCGCCAGAACCTGAACCTGTAGCCGGGCCCAGGGGCTTCGATGCACCTGATTGGTGTCGGTGAAATTCTCTGGGACCTGATCGGCGCTTCCGAATACCTCGGAGGCGCCGTTCTCAATTTCTCGGTGCAGTCGGCGCGCCTGGGTCACCAGGTCTCATTCGTGAGCGCGGTCGGCAGCGACCCCCGCGGCTCGCTCGCCCTGTCCAAAGCGCGGGACCTGGGCCTCTCCACACAATTCATCCACACCGTCCCCGGCCATCCCACCGGCATCGTCACCGTCACCGTGGACCCCGGCGGGCAGCCGTCCTATGTGATCCACCGCCCTGCCGCCTACGATTTCGCGAGCCTCGACGAAGCCGATTTCGCGCAGCTTCGAACGCCGCCGCCGGATTGGATCGGCTTCGGCACGCTGCACTCCATCGACCCCACCGGCAGGCGCCTGCTGGAAACCGTGATCGAGCGGTTCCCCCGCGCCCGCCGCTTCTACGACATCAACCTGCGCAGAGATTCCTACACGCCGGAGCTGGTTTCCGCGCTGCTCCAACACGCCCACGTGGTCAAGCTGAATGACCAGGAAGTGGGCGCGGTCCAGCAGATGTTTCAAACCAGTGAAACCACCTGGGAAGCTTTCTGCCGGACCTATGCCGCGCGCTTCGGCTGGCAAGCCGTCTGCGTGACGCGGGGCGGGGAAGGATGCGCCCTGCTGCTGGGCGGCCAATTCCACGAGGCGGCCGGATACCCGGTTGCCGTGGCGGACACGGTGGGCGCCGGCGACGCCTTCGCCGCCGCGTTGCTCCACGGCATCCAGGCCGGTTGGCAGGTCGATGAGGTCGCCGATTTCTCGAACCGCCTGGGCGCGTTGGTGGCCAGCCGTCCCGGCGGCGTCCCCGCGTGGTCCCTGGCCGAGCTGCGAGCGCTCACGCGCTGAGCTGCTGGCATGGCACCGCGGAGACCGGCCTGTAAGCTCACTCCGCAGGACGTCGGACACGCTCGTCTCCGGTTCATCCAATCCCGCCGCATTTGCGTCAGGGATGGGCCGGAAGCGGCGCGGAACAACCTGTTCCAAATACGGACGCGGCGCCCCTCTCGGAGCGCCGCGATAAGTTTTGCGTCCAGCACTCGATTCGACTCAATCAGCCTGGCCGGCTTTTTCATCCGTCCTGACCTGCATTTCTCTGCCCCGATTGCCCCACTCGCCGCCCACGAGGGTCCGATTAGCTGCCCCAAACAACGTTGCCCGCTTTGGTGTTCGTCTTGATCTTCATGTCCTTGGCTCCTTTTGTTGCGATTTCGATTGCCTCATTCGCCGAACCCGTCCGGGTTCCGATTAGTCGCCCCAAACAACGTTGCCCGCTTTGGTGTTCGTCTTGATCTTCATGTCCTTGGCTCCTTTCGTAACGTTTTCGCTTGCCCCACTCGCTGAACCCGCCCGG
>Ga0265316_10002583_pt1 | contig 18704 bp, 20 predicted proteins | sample 4522metaG_FD_202092 | JGI IMG/M metagenome (GOLD analysis project Ga0265316, IMG submission 202092) | Rhizosphere microbial communities from Carex aquatilis grown in University of Washington, Seatle, WA, United States - 4-5-22 metaG | ecosystem: Host-associated > Plants > Roots > Rhizosphere >... | reverse complement strand
GTTAAGGTTGTCTTATACCTCAGGCGAATATGAGCAACAAGAAAAAGGTTGTGCACTGGCTGCAGGACGCAGTGGAACGCGTCCGCGATTTCGCTTATGCCGAGCCTCCCGTCGAGCCTGTCAACCGGCCTCGCCTTGGAGTGGCGCTGGGCGGCGGTTTCGCGCGCGGCATCGCGCACCTGGGCGTGCTGCGCGTCCTCGAAGAGGAAAAAATTCCGGTGGAATTCCTGGCGGGAACCAGCGCGGGAGCGATGCTGGCCATCGCCTATGCGAGCGGCCACCCGATTCACGAAATTGTGCTGCAGGCCAAGGCTACGCGCTTCAAGGATTTTGGGAACTGGAAGCTTTCCTGGCTGGGCCTGGCCTCAAACCAGAGGCTGGAACATTACCCGCGCCGTTATCTTGGCGTGAGCACGTTTGAGGAGCTGAAAATTCCTCTGACCATCGCGGCAACCGATCTGGGCACAGGCGAACCTGTCTATTTTAACAGCGGCCCCCTGGGTCCGGCGCTGCGCGCTTCGTGCGCGTATCCCGGAATGTTTGTTCCCGTGGAAATCGAAGGGCGATTTCTGGTGGATGGATTTTTGGCCGCGCCGGTTGCCGTGGACGCCGTAAGGCGCATGGGCGCCAACGTGGTGATTGCCGTGTTCCTGGAAGCCGCGAACAACCGGAAGCCGGAGAGCATTGTAGATGTAATAGGATTGTCGTTCGCCATTTTGCAGCGGCATGCGGACCTCGAGTGGCGGCGCGCCGCCGACATTATTGTCGAGCCGAACGTGAAGGATTTCCTGTGGGATGATTTTGATAAGACCGCGGAACTCATCGCCTCCGGCGAGAAAGCGGCGCGCGCCGCTTTGCCGAAAATCCGGGCGGCGCTGGAAGCGAAGCTTGAGCGAGGCCCTTCCGTGTCAGCGTCGGGCAAAAGCATGATTGTCCAGAAGTGAAACGCGGCATTCCCGGATCGCGTAAGGGAGTATTCAGGTTGCTACATGACTGATTTTCGGCCCAGCGGCATCTGCCATTCAGAGTGTTGTTTTCGCGGAACTATAGCGATTGCCGTTATCTTGCGTTTGCTTCACACGTGTCTTAGACTTTCCTAATACGTTCTTGTTTGCTGCCTGACGTGTTGCACTGGGATTTTCATCCCCTGCGCCCCCGCCGGCAAGCTGAGTTGATCCCGATGAGGAGGATTTGTGTCAACGCCGCTGGAACAATGGGTGGAATCAGTCGCGAGCATGACGCGACCGCAGCAGATTGTCTGGTGCGATGGGTCGGCGGAAGAATTAGCACGCATTCAGGAGCAGATGATTCGCGAGGGTCACACCGTCGCCCTGAATGAAAAGACATATCCGAATTGTTACCTGCATCGCAGCGATCCGACCGACGTCGCGCGGACGGAAAAAGTCACTTTCATCTGCTCGCAGAATAAGGATGACGCCGGGCCGAACAATAACTGGCTGGCGCCCGCCGAGGCAAAAAAGACATTAGGCGCGTTGTTCGAGGGCTCGATGAAGGGCCGCACGATGTATGTGATCCCCTATATCCTGGGGCCGTCCGCGTCGCCGCAAAGCAGAGTCGGAGTCGAGCTGACCGACAGCGCGTACGTCGTTGCCAACATGCGCATCATGTCCCGTATGGGCAAGGTTGCGCTGGAAAGGCTGGGCAACTCCTCTGATTTTGTGCCAGGCTTGCATTCTCTGGGCGATCTCAATCCGAACCGCCGCTATATCGCGCACTTCCCCGAAGAAAGATTAATTTGGAGCGTCGGGTCCGGCTACGGCGGCAACGCCCTGCTCGGGAAAAAATGTTTCGCGTTGCGTATCGCGAGCTGGATGGCGCGCGAACAAGGCTGGATGGCGGAACACATGCTCATCCTGGGCCTGGAAGATCCCACAGGAAAAGTAACTTACATGGCAGCGGCATTCCCGAGCGCCTGCGGGAAAACCAATCTGGCCATGATGATTTCCGCTTTAGAGAACGAAGGGTATCGCGTATGGACCGTGGGCGATGACATCGCCTGGCTGCAAGTCGGCGCGGACGGTTACCTCCACGCGATCAATCCCGAAGCCGGATTCTTCGGCGTCGCTCCGGGAACAAATGAAAAGACGAATCCGAACGTAATGACGGCGCTGCGAAACAATACGATCTTCACGAATACGGCGATGACTTCGCAAAAAGAGCCCTGGTGGGAAGGAATGAACGACAACCCGCCGTCGGAAATGGTGGATTGGCAGGGGCGCGCGTGGGGCCCGTCGAATGGCCCTGCGGCACAGCCGAATTCGCGGTACACGGTTCCGGCGCAGCAGGCGCCTTCGATTTCTCCGCGCTGGGAAGATCCGGCAGGCGTACCGATTTCAGCGTTTATTTTTGGCGGCCGCCGGGCGCATCTCGCGCCTTTGGTTTACGAAGCGATGAACTGGCGGCACGGCGTCTATGTTGGCGCGACAATGGCATCCGAAACCACCGCCGCTGCAACCGGCGCAGTCGGCGTGACGCGCCGCGATCCCATGGCCATGCTCCCCTTCTGCGGCTACAACATGGCGGATTATTTCCGGCACTGGCTTGACATGGGAGCGCGCATCCCCCACCCGCCGAAAGTTTTTCATGTGAACTGGTTCCGCAAAGGCGCCGACGGAAAATTTCTGTGGCCGGGTTACGGCGATAATGCCCGCGTCCTGAAGTGGATGCTGGAGCGAATTGAGGGAACAGGCGCGGCGACGGAAACCCCGATTGGGTACGTTCCCACTCCTAACGCGCTGACGTTGGATGGCCTCGACATCACGCGGGCGACGATGGACGAGCTTCTGCGAGTCGATTCAGCCGATTGGACCAAAGAACGCGAAGATACCGGCAAATTCTTCGAGGAATTCGGCGATCGCCTGCCGCATGAAATCCGCGAAGAACACAGCCGTCTCGGCGAACGCCTCCAGCGAGTCGTTACCGTTCCCAAGTGACTCCATAGAATCGACGTATATAAAATATAAAAAAGCTAGGGTGCCGCACCCGGGGCGGATTGAACTCCAGTTTCTTTGGAATTTAGTAACTTAACTCCGCACCTTTTAATCCCTGTGAAAATTCAAGTTCAACTTGTCTTCGGTTTTGAGCACTGGTAACATCCGCTGGACCAAAATTTCATAATTCTGAGTATGAGTTTGATCCCAAAATTCGCTTATTTCCGGCTCGCAACCTGGTCTATTTTGCTTTTTATCTGCGGCATGAGCCTCTCAGGCTGCCAGTTGGGAGCGACCGACCCAACCCGTCGAGGAAAAGAGCTTTTCGAGACCTGTGCGCCGTGCCATGGAACGGACGGGTCGGGCAATCCCACCGTCGGCGCGCCGAATATTGCCGGAATGAGCGAGTGGTACGTCGAGGAACAGGTCAATAAATTCAGGTCCGGCGCGCGAGGAATGCACTTCAACGATACCGAGGGAATGCGCATGCGGCCGATGGCGCTGAGTCTGATGACGGACGACAACGTCAAACTGGTGGCGCATTATGTGGAGACGTTGCCGCCGGTTCGCCATGCCGCTTCGATGCCGGGAGATCCCACGGCGGGCGCGGCCCTTTACGCGACATGCAGTTCCTGCCACGGAGACAATGGGGCGGGAAATCTGGCTCTGAAAGCGCCACGAATTGCCGGCACGGATGATTGGTACCTGGATACACAGCTCAAGAAATTCAAAAGCGGAGTTCGGGGCACAAATCCGAAGGACCGTGAAGGCCGGCTGATGCGTCCGATGGCAGGCATGCTCACCAATGAAGATGCGGTACGAAATGTAATCGCTTACGTGGAAACGCTCAAGCCTTAGCAGCGAATTACAGGGAGATTAGAAATCTGATGGAGCGCACAGACGCATCGCCGGACCAGATTGCCAGGACAGTATTCTGGAGCATCATTCTACTGGTTGCCGGATTTGTGGCGGGAATCGTAATACTGTTTCGATAGTGGGAGACCCTATGTGGGAGCGGTATCTAACAGGCGCCTCGACCTACGCGCACGACATCGATCATCTGTTTCTGCTGATCGGCGCGCTGGTGGGATTTTGGCTGATTGTCGCGGAAGGCTTCCTGTTCTGGCTGATCTTCAAGTTTCGTGAAAAGGAAGGCGTTCGGACGCAGCACGTGACCGGCGATGAAAAGCATCTCGCGCGGTGGATTTCGATTCCTCACTTCCTGGTCATTCTTTGCGACATTGTGATCCTCGTTCCGGCGATCATGGTCTGGTACAACATCAAGGAATACACGCCACCGGTGGATCAAACCGTGCGCGTCTTCGCGCAGCAATGGGCCTGGAGCTTTCAGCAAGCGGGACCCGATGGTGTGCTGGACACGGCGGACGACATTCGTACCGTGGGTGAACTGCACGTGACGGTGAATACGACCTATCGATTTGAACTTATGTCCCGCGATGTGATCCACAGTTTTGCCGTGCCGTCGTTTCGCTTAAAGCAGGATGCGTTGCCGGGACGAACAATCACCGGATGGTTTCGCCCGAACCGCGTGGGAAGCTATGACATTCAATGCACACAGATGTGCGGGGTAGGCCACGGCTTGATGGCCGGGCGCGTGATTGTTGAGACACCGCAAGACCACGCGGCTTGGCTGATGCGCGAAGCGAATCCCGCAACTGCAGGATTGCCAACGCCCTCCCAGACAGCGTTGCAACCCACTCCGGCTGCGGCGATGGAAGGAATGACCATGGCGGAGGCGCGCCGATGAGCACGCATGCGGTTCATCACGCCGAACCGGGGGCGTTTCAGAAATACTTCTGGTCCACGGATCACAAGGTCATTGCCATGCAGTATTTGTTCACGGGCATGGCCATGGCGGCGATTGGCGGCTTTCTGGCGTATGGTTTCCGCATGCAATTGGGATTTCCGAACCAGCATGTTCCCGGCATCGGACTGGTGACGCCCGGAAAATACAACGCGCTGGTCACAATGCATGGCAGCATCATGATTTTCTGGGTGGCAATGCCAATCCTGATCGCCGCGTTCGGTAATTTCCTGATCCCTCTGATGATCGGCGCGGACGACATGGCGTTTCCACGCATCAATCGCCTGTCGTACCAAATCTTCCTGATCAGCGTCATCGTTCTTCTTGCTTCGTTTTTTGTGAAAGGCGGCGCATTCGGCGGCGCGTGGACTTCCTATCCTCCGCTTTCCGCCAAGGGCGCGTATAACCTGACGCCGATCGGCGCTTCATTGTGGCTGATTGCAGTGGCGCTCGAATTTGTAGCGTTCCTGCTGGGCGGCATCAATTTCACCGTGACGGCGATGAACAGCCGAGCGCCGGGCATGAAAATGTTCGATGTTCCGATGGTCGTCTGGATGATCGTGCTGGCCAGCATTATTTTCATGGCCTCGGCGGGACCGCTGATTGCCGGGGCGGTGATGCTGCTGTTCGATCAGACAATGGCCACCGGATTTTACGACCCGAACCGCGGCGGCGATCCGTTGCTGTGGGAGCACCTGTTCTGGTTTTTCGGCCATCCCGAGGTGTATGTCGTTCTGCTCCCCGCGATGGGAATTGTCGCGGAAATTCTTGCCGTGTTCGCCCGCAAAAAATTATTCGGCTACAAGACGATGCTCTACACGGCCTGGGCCACGGGCGTGCTGAGCTTTGTCGTGTGGGCGCACCATCAATTTGTTGCCGGCATCGATCCGCGGATGGCGAATATTTTTTCGGTCACTACGCTGCTGATTTCCATTCCCATCGCCGAGATGGTGTTTCTCTACATTGCAACGCTCTACGGCGGCTCGATTCGACTGGACACGCCGATGCTGTGGGGGCTGGCGTTTATCGCTGAATTTTTAATTGGCGGCGTGACGGGAATTTTCCTGGGCGCTTCGGGCACCGACATCTATCTGCACGACACGTATTTCGTGATCGCGCATTTTCATTACACGTTCGTTCCCATTGCAATCATCGCGGTGTTTGGCGGAATCACATTCTGGTATCCAAAAATGTTTGGGCGGATGCTGAATGAAACGTTGGGCAAGATTCATTTTTGGGGCACGGTGATCGCGTTCAACGTAATCTTCATTCCGCTGTTCATGACGGGCGTCGCGGGAGATCAGCGCCGCATTTACAGCTATTCGCAATTTCAAGAGCAGATGAAACCCGCGCTGGTGCACTTGCGCACCACGTCCACGATCGCGCTGCTCGTCATGCTGGCGTTCCAGATTATTTTCATCGTCAATTTTTTCTGGAGCCTGCGCAACGGCGAGAAGGCCGCGGCGAATCCCTGGCGGTCCACCACGCTGGAATGGACGGTTCCGTCGCCGCCGCCGCACGGAAATTTTTCCGAATTGCCGACCGTATATCGCGGCCCCTATGAATACGGGCTGCCGGGCCGCGCCGACGATTACTGGCCGCAGGACGCTCAAAACTAGGCGCCCCGGAGACCGCAGAGACTATGAGCACAGCGACAGCCGCGAAACCTATTGCGAACACGCGCAGCGCGACGGGCATTCCTACCGCGAAGCTGATTACGTGGTGGGTAATCGCCTCCGAAATCGTGATTTTCGGCGGCCTGCTTGCCATCTACATCATGCACCGGCTGGGCCATCCCGAATGGGCCGAGGCCGCGTCGCACACGAATACAATGGCGGGCGCGGTCAACACATTTGTCCTGCTCACCTCCAGCTTGTGCGCTGTGCTTGCGCATAAGGCCGCCGACGCGCATGACGGCCCCAAAGCGGCGAAATTGCTGCGTCTGACATCTCTCGGCGGACTGATCTTCCTGACCATCAAGGGCTTTGAATGGACCCACGACATCCACGAAGGCTTCGTGCTTTCCTCCGGCGGCTTCTGGTCGTACTACTACACGCTCGCCGGATTGCACGGATTGCACGTGCTGGCCGGAATGATCATTATGCTGATCGTGGCCGCGGACGCCGCGAAAAATCAGGAATTGCAGCGCGTGGAATGCGTCGGGCTGTACTGGCATTTCGTCGATATCGTCTGGATTTTTTTGTTTCCGCTGCTGTACATCGCAAGGTAAGGGCCCGGTAAGGGCCCGCTTTTAAGAAGTGGCCCGGCAAGGGCCCCTTGAACAGGCGGTCCGGGAAGGACCCTACAAAAATGTCGAGCGAGCACATGACAACTGAATCCCGCGTTCACCATCCGGACTACGTGAAGATCTGGGCCATCCTTGTTGCGCTGCTGATCGTCAGTGTGATCGGGTCCATGTCCAGCATCCGCGCGGTGATGCTTCTCGCCGCATTCGGCGTTGCCATCGTCAAGGCATATCTGGTCGCGAAAAATTTCATGCATATCAATGTCGAGAAGCGCTGGGTTCCTTACCTGCTGATCGTCTGCCTCATGTTCATGGTGGTCCTGATGGCGGGAGTGGCGCCGGACGTAATGCATCACAGCGGGTTGCACTGGGAAAACACCGCCGCCAAACAAGCGGTCGAAAAAGGGATGCAGAACGCCCCGGCCAAACATGAGTAGCCCCACGGCCACAATCGATTCCAGACTGCCCGCGCCCCCGGAAGGAAGCGGAAAGCGCCTCCCCAACTCCGTCCTGGGTATGATTATTTTTATCGTGGCTGAAATCATGTTCTTCGCCGCGCTGATGAGCGCACATACGATCGCTCGCGCCACGGTTATCGGCGGAGTCTGGCCGCCGCCGGGCCAGCCGCGCCTGCCTGTTGAGCGAACCGCCATTAACACGGCCATCTTGCTCATCAGTGGCATCCTGCTGTGGACCGGCAATCGCCGCATGAGCACCGACCGCGAAAGCGCCCTGCGCTATGTGGCCGGAGCGATCGCCACTGGCGTTACATTTGTCCTGTTGCAAGGCGTGGAATGGATCGCGCTGCTGCGTGAAGGGTTGACGATGACATCCAGCAATCACGGAGCCTTCTTCTATCTCATCGTGGGCGCGCACGCTCTCCACGCGGTCGCCGCGATTATTGCCTTGGCCTGGGTGTACGTCCTAATGCGGCGCGGAACTCCCGCCCAATCAACCTTTGCGGCAACTCAAGTCTTCTGGTATTTTGTGGTCATCCTTTGGCCGGTGATTTACCTGCGCGTGTATCTGTGAGGTATATTTTTTAACAATGAATCGCGCCGCGAAATTCGCACTTCGCACAATCCACGCCGCCGGAATTGTGTTCCTCATCCCCGCGGTGTCCCGGGCTTGCTCGGCCTGTGCTCCCGGGGATCCAAAAACCGCCGGCGTCTATCTGACCATGACGGTCATCATGAGCGCCTTGCCCATGTTGCTGGTTGGCGGCATCGGCTATTGGGTGTATCGCCGGCATTCGTAATATTTCATTCCAATTCAAACCTGCGATGCTTCACTGGTAGCACAGGCTGAAGCCTGTACCACTCAACCCTACAGGACCGACTGAATTTCTTCATCGATCGAAATGTGCGTCTGATCGAAACCGTTGATGCTGTAGGCGGGGCCCGACACCTGGGTGAAATGGAAGTAGCGGCTGATATGGTAATCCTCATCGAGCGAGCCGAAAATACGCTCGACATCGCTCTTGGTCAGACCGAAATTTGCAAGCGGCGCAAGAAAGGTAAAGCCGCCGGCAATGGCCAGATATTTTTCGACAACTTCCTTCAGATTCATATTTTAAGATTTCAAACCTGAGATTTTAAATCCAAGCTTTCAAATCCACACGTACGCGCCGTCCTCTCCATACGGCACATTCACATAAAACAAATTCGCTTCGTCGATTTTCCCGAGCGCGTCGCACAACTTCGCGGCGCCGTGCTTCGCGCAGAATAATGCGCCGGGAGCCCCATCGATGCGGTCCGTCTGATCGAGGCTGGAAACTTCGCGGCGCGAAATCCAGAGCCACTTTGCCCGGGCGCCGCAGTCCACGCACTCGCCGTCGATATTTTTCGCGCGCTTTTCGATCGCCGCCGCCACTTCCGGCTGCAAACCCGCGGCCTCAAAATCGCGGCTGGCCACAAAAAAATACTGCGTGAAGCTTTCTCCGTCCGGCTCGAAGGCGACCACAAGGCCCTGATGCCCGGCGAGTTCCGGCTCAAGCAATCCGGTCAGGCAATCGAGGCAGACCGATACTTCGGGACGAGCCAGATCGCGGCGCGGCGCGGGTTTCCCGCGCAAATACAGCGTGTCGGGAATGAATGTGGCCATCCAAGGGTGTGCAGTTTCCAGATGAACGCACTCGGCGGGCCACCGCATCAACCGAGCCCACAGACGGCGCGACTTAGGACGAAATGAAATTCCCGGATACGCTTGTTCGAGAGTGAGGCGCGGCATGCGGTATTCCTATGAAAGCCTTTCGTGACATTTCAAACTCTTCGCGGCGATGGTATCAGATTGCAGGACGCGGCTGGACGAAATCCGTTATCATAAATCGTTCGTGAATGGCTCGCGTTGGCATTTCCGGCTCGAAGGCTTAGGCCCGCGAGACTCGATACCAAATTATCCAAGACCAAGGAGGCTTCATGCCGATTGCCGTAGGACAAAAAGCTCCAGACTTCACACTCAAGGACCAGTCGCAAAAAGAAATCAAGCTTGCCGATTTCGCGGGCAAGCGCAACATTGTCCTGATTTTTTACCCGCTCGATTTCAGCCCGGTCTGCACAAACGAACATGCCTGCTTCGTCAACGACATGAAGCAATTTGAAAAGCTCGATGCCCAGGTGCTCGGGCTGAGTGTGGACAGCGCGTGGGCGCACAAGGCCTTTGCCGAAAAAATGGGCATCACCTATCCGCTGCTGGCCGATTTCCATCCGAAGGGCGCCGTGGCCGATAAATATGGCATGTACTTGCCGGAGAAGGGCATCACCGGTCGAGCCATCGCCATCATCGACAAGGGCGGAAAAATTGCCTGGTTCAAGAATTACGATATTCCCGTTTTGCCGGATATGAGTGAAGTGGCGCAGGCCCTTGCAGGGGTGAAGTAAGAGGAAAAATTGGGGCGCGGCGGTGTACGATGCAACGCGCGCGGCTGGCCGCGCCCCGGGGTTGTTTTACTTCTTGGCGTCCTTGCCGAGCTTCCGGATGTAGTCCACGAGTTGCCAACGTTCGGTTTCCGTCAGGGAATCTTTCCAGATCGGCATGGGGCCTCGGCCGTTGGACATCTTCCAGAACAATGAGCCGTCGGTTTCCAGAGCCATCAGCTTGGCGTCGGTAAAGTTCGCCGGCTTCACTTTGATGGCGGCTGCGCCGGGGCCGTCTCCCATGCCCTTCGGGCCGTGGCAGAGTTCGCAGTTGTCGGTGAAGAGCGACTGCCCGGCAGCGATATTTTCCGGCGTCGGCGGAACGGGGTTTTTGACGGTTCTTGCTTCGGCAGGCGCAACCCAGGGTTTTGCAGCGGCGTCTTGCGCGGCCGCGCGGCCTCCAGCGTACGCGAACATTCCAAACACCATGCAAATTCCCAACACTCGGCCCAACCACAGCGAGGTTTTTTTATTCCATCCAGTCATTCCGATGGCTCCATGTATTAAGATTTTTTGCGTGACAACAAAATTTACCACAAATAAATTGCATTTTAAACGTGCAAAGTCTTCCCCGTAATGGAGGACAACACTTCAAATCCGTACGCCAGAAACGAGTGCTTTTGGGAGCGCGCAGCTGGAAACACTGGAAATCGAACCAATGACAATTTTCCCTACACGTTTAGATGCGAAATCGCCCGATGAAGATGTCAATCGCGCCCTGCCTCATACCAACCACTTTATTATCAGCATCTTGAAAGGGATGCAGAGGGGCTAGACCCGCCCGCCGAATATCAGCCAGAGCAGCGCGGCGTTCAAAATAATAATGGCCGCAGCCATCGCCCACCCAAAAATTGAAGTCAGCCGCCCATTCACGAACTCGCCCATCTTGGAACGGTCGCTTGTAAATTGAATCAATGGCACCACGGCAAACGGCAACTGAAAGCTCAGGATCACCTGGCTCAGAATCAGCAGCGATGTGGCGCGACCTTCCCCCATCATGCCGATTACAATCGCCGCGGGGACGATGGCCAGCGAGCGCGTGATCAGACGGCGCAGCCACGGCCGCAAGCGCCAGTGCAGGAATCCTTCCATGACAATTTGGCCTGCCAGCGTTCCGGTCAGCGTGGAATTCTGGCCCGAGCACAATAACGCCGCTGCAAACAGCACACTGGCGAAGCTTGCACCCAAAACAGGAGTGAGCAGCTTGTACGCCTGGCTGATGTCCGCGACATCGTTCATACCGCGCTGATGAAATGCCGCGGCGCCCAGAACCAGAATCGCCGCATTGATAAAGAGTGAAAATCCGAGGGCAATCGTGGAATCGAGCGTGGCGAAACGGATAGCTTCGCGCTTTCCGCGAGGGTTTTCCGCGAAGGCCCGCGTCTGCACGATGCTGGAATGAAGATATAAATTATGCGGCATCACCGTCGCGCCGAGAATTCCGACCGCGAGGTACAGCATTTCGCGGTTCTTCAGAATTTCCGCGGTGGGCAGGAATCCATGAGCCGCTTCCATCCAGAGGGGATGCGAGAAAAAGATTTCATACGCAAAGCATCCGGCGATCGTAACAATGAGCGCGATCACAAGCGATTCCAGCACGCGGAACCCGCGTCCCTGCAACGCCAGCACCAGGAGCACATCCAGGCTAGTGAGCAAAACTCCGGCCAACAGCGGCATTCCGAACAAAAGTTTCAGAGCCACCGCGGAGCCAAGGACTTCAGCCAGGTCGCACGCGGCGATGGCAATTTCGCAAAGCACCCACAGCACGGCCGTGGTGCGTCGTGAATAATGTTCGCGGCAGGCCTGCGCGAGATCGCGACCCGTTGCAATCCCCAGCTTGGCGGAAAGGGCCTGCAGAAAGATCGCCATGAGGCTGGAGATCAGGACGGCGCTCAGCAGCGTGTAGCCGAATTTCGAGCCGCCGCCCAGGTCTGTCGCCCAGTTGCCGGGGTCCATGTAGCCGACAGCTACGAGGTAACCGGGGCCCGCGAAGGCAATCATTTTCCGAAGAAATGACGAGGCTTCGGTGATGGGAACGCTGCGATAGGACTCCGGGAGCGAGGGCGCCTTATCGGGCGGGCGCGCTGTTCCCGTCGTGCCGGAGTTCGATTCGCCCGGGTCGACTCCGCCGGGAAGAGCAAGCGGCTCGACGGAAGATGTGGATGGGACCGGCATAGTTAACTAAGATAAAGTCCATAAATAAACTAGCATTAACATCACGTGGGGTCAATCGGGGCGGGTGGGAAATGTTCGTAACGTTAAATCTCTCTTCGCTTAATCGGCGGAAACAGACAATGCATTGCGCGTGCTTCGGTTCCGGAGATTGTGGTAGTGTCGAAAGCGGAGGAGTTATGTCTCAAGCCGGCGGCGAGCAAGTGCAGGTGCAGATCAAAGCGGACGAAAAAGAACTGGTCGGACAATTCAGCAATCTGGTGATGTTTCACCATAATGCGGAAGAATTCACGCTGCAGTTTATCTACGTGTTTCCGAATGTGCCGCAGGGAAAGCTGGTCACCAGCGTGATTGTGAGCCCGGCGCATGCCAAGCGCATTCTTCGCGCACTGGGAGAGAACATCAGCCGCTACGAAGCGCAATTCGGCCCGATCCGCGAAGTGCAGGAACCGAACCCTGTGCCCAACGTGGGTTTCGTGCAATAGAAATCGTCAAGGGGCCGGCACGCAGAAGACGTCAAAGTGCCGCCACTTGTTCATGTCGCGCTCGGAGAGAATTTCTCCGAAGTAACTTCCGTCATCGTCAATCTTGTGAACGATGTAGCCGAACCCGGCGATCGACCGGTAGAGCGCCCGGCGCTGTGCGTCGTCCAGCTTTCGATAGACCTCAACCTTCAGGAACGGCTTGTACTCTGAAATCATTTCGGAAAGCGATTGAATTACCGCGGCTTCATATCCTTCCGTGTCCATCTTGATGTAGCGAATTTTCGAAAGCAGTTCCGGGTGATTCGCCTTGATGTACGACAGCAGATTTCTTCCCTGCACTTTCAACTTGAAGGCATGGCCGTGCAGCCACTTGCTCATTCCCTCGAAGCGTCCGCCGTTGCAGTATCCGGAGTCGGAATACTGAAATTCCATCTCCGCTTCCTCGGGGGTCGCGGCGAACATCAGCGGAAGGATATGAGTCTTTTCCACGTTCAATTCCGCGTTTTTCCGCAGGACCGAAAAAACGTAGCGGTTGGGTTCCAGCGCCAGCACACATCCCTCTTTCCCGACAGCGAGCGCAATCGGTATCGTGGAGTCGCCTGTGTGCGCGCCAATGTCGATGGCCACGTCTCCCGGAGCAAGAAATTTGCGCAGCGCGTTCACCGACGGCTGCATGATCTCCTTCTTCGTTTCGTGCGGGTGCTGCCATTGCGCGTACTCGACGATTCCGTCTTCCGGGAGTTCAAAACGGTGAATTTCGAAACCATAGGTTTTTGGGCCCGGCTGCAAGCCGAAAAAGTATGGCAGCTCCTTGAGTTTCAATTTGAGGCCTCCCCGCTTTTTGCCCGCCTATCATCCTGGCATTCCCAGCCCGATTCAACGCGCGCGCTTTAGAATAGCAGGATGGAACCCGTCGGTTCACGCGCCGCTTATAAACCCGGCGTGTCGAGTATAATCGATGGATCGAGGAACGCTGTGCCGCGGACCGGAATTGCCCGTCACTGGTTACACATATTGCAAGCCGCGCTGCTTCTCTTCTCGTTTTGTTTCATCGCAGGGGCTTCCCGCGCTCAAGGGATTGATTTACCCGCAGAGGTCGAAATTCCCATGGACCGGCCGATACGTGTTCGGCTGGAGACTCCGCTTTCCACTGTGAATTCCAAGCCAGGCGACCTTGTGACGTTTCACACGATCTATTCGATTCTGCTGGGGGGGAGCCTGGAAGTTCCGCCCGGCACGGAAATTCTCGGCCACCTGGTGGACGTGAAGAAGCCCGGATCGTTCGGCAAGGATGGCTTGCTGAGTCTTGCGGTTGATCGCATGAATCTCCGTCCGGGCGGTGGAACCGGCCTCATGGCTCACTTGGATTCCGCGGCGATCAAGAGCCAGAACCAAACATCGAACAATAAGCACCGGTCCAGAGATACATACACCGTTCTGCTGGAAACAGCGGGCAGCGCGGGGCTCGGCTCCGCGATCGGCGGAGTAAAAGGCGCGGGGGTAGGGGCAGGGGCAGGAGCGGCGGCAGCCGTGCTGATTCTAATGTCTCACCACGGGGAAAACGTGTACCTGGAAGAGGGGATGCACTTGTCAATCAAGCTTGACGAACCTGCGTATCTTAGCGGGGCGGATGTCACTGCCGCGCAGGAATATTTCAAGAAGCTCCCAAGGCCCGCGTCAGTGGAGCCGGATTCGCAGGATGGCACACCCAAATTGAAACGGCGGGGTCCGCCGATCAATTGAATGTTCCGGCATTTTGAATGGACCTGTCCCAAAGTACAGTTTTCCGCCATGGAACAACCGGAGCGGCAGTACGCCCTTCTTACGTAACGACCGTGATAAATTTGAAGTGGAAACGCAGGTTCCGATGAAGGCGACTTGTTCAAAATGTGGCGCGCATCACTCCCTCCCGGACGCGCAACTGGTGGGGCATGCTCGCGTGCAATTCCGCTGCGCGAAGTGCGAACAGACAACCACGGTGGAACTGGCACGAAATCCCGATGCCACTCAGGTGCTTTCGCCGCTTCCGGAATTTGCGCGGAGCGCGGGAGCTCCCAGACTTGCCGGAGGCGGGGCCGAGGATGCCGCTTCCCTGCGCCTGCCCGCGGGAAAAACCATCGCGCTCTCCGTGATCGCGGGACCCGCGCGCGGATTGGTTCACCACGTCGGGAAACCCCGCGTCGTGCTGGGACGGGCGGATTCGGACATCGTCATCGGCGATCCTGAAATTTCGCGCTGGCATTGCGCAATCGAAATCAAGGACGACGTGATTCGACTGCGCGATCTGGAGTCCACGAACGGCACTTATTACGCGGACGAGCGTGTGCGCGTCGCGGAACTAAAACACCTTTCCGAATTCCGAATCGGGACGACCATTGTCCTCGTCAGCGTTACCCCTACGCTTTCCGCCGCGCGCTAATTGCACATCTCCATAAGCAGTTTGTCATCTCCCGGGAAGACGTGTTTCAGGAAGATTTTATTTCGCGCCGGCAACCGTCCACGCGTGTTTCCAGTGGCACACGCGTCGGTATTGCCCGAGGTAGATGGAAACTGACTCACAACGGAAATCCCAATTCATTGCGGAATTGTTTATGAGATAATGCCGCCATGAAAAAGCTCATTCTGCTGGCCGCGTTTTCTGTCTTTCCGCTTGGCGTTGCATTCGCCGCCCCCAAATATACCGCCGAAAAAACGACCGACCACGGCATTGAAATTGTGCGCCTGGCCGACACGACAAACGGAGTGGTCGTGAAAATTGCTCCCTCCGTCGGGAACCGTTTGTATGAAATGAAAGTTCACGGGAAAGATGTTTTGAATACGGGCCCGGAGGACCCGGCGGATTTTCGCAAGACAATCGGATCGGGGGGAATTCCGTTTCTGGCGCCCTGGGCGAACCGGCTGGGCGAGAAAGGATTCTGGGCAAACGGGAAGGATTATACGTTCAATATGACGCTCGGAAATGTCCGGGGAGGCGACGTCCCGATTCATGGTCTGCTGAACAATTCCTCGCTCTGGGAACTCGTGGAATTTAAGGCCGACGGGCATTCGGCGTATATCAAAAGCAAGCTCACGTTCTGGAAGTATCCCGACCTCATGGCGAATTGGCCGTTCGCACACGAATATGTGATGACGTACAGGCTGTCCGGAGGCGTGCTGGAGGTCCAGCTGGACGTTACGAACCTGAGCACGGAGCCCATGCCCATGGCCCTCGGGTTTCATCCGTGTTTCTCCGTTCCCGACGCCGATCGCGATCAGTGGTCCGCCACCATCGCCGCCACGAAAATGGTGGTTGCCGACAAAAATCTTGTCTCCACCGGCGAGTTGAAACCCATTCCAATGCCCAGCAGCACGTTCATGGTGAAAGACTATTCATTAGACACGGGCTTCACGGATTTTCAGCGCGATGCCGAGGACAAAGCGCATTTTTCACTGACCGCGGGCGGAAAAACGGTCGAAGAGATCTTCGGCCCTAAGTACCCCGCTGCTCAGATTTATATTCCGCCGGGCCGTCAGACCGTGTGCATCGAGCCCATGGCGGGCATCACGAATTCACCAAACCTGAATCACCAGGGCAAATATCCGAGCCTGCAATCGGTCGCGCCGGGCACGACGTGGACCGAAAGTTTCTGGATCCGCTCCAGCGGGATTTAAAAACAGTCCGCCGTCGATTCGATAGCGATTCAGTTCATCTCAAACCCGGTCAGATACGCGGAGCGGTTTTGGTAGCTCCGGCGCTGCCAGGGTTCTCGCGTCGGATGCGAGCTCTACAAATCGAGCCGCTGAGGGTTTTGAAGGTTATTTCGCCGTAGGTCCCAGGATTCGGTTGGTTACCTTCGAGTCGTACTCCCTGTATTCTCGCGGGCTACAGATAAATTCATCGAAATTTTCCTCCGGCACCCGACGGTAGTTACGATACCATCCGGGCCAGGATTTATCCCCCCAGGCTTTCGGATCGTAATAGGTCATTTCCAACCGCAGGTGATCTTTATCGATTCGCGTGAATCGTTCGACCAGATGGAAGGCGTCGCTCTTGCGGTGGCCCACGTGCTGCGTAACCATGGTTCTGTCGTTGTAGCCGATCGTGTCCACCACCAGCGTATTGCCCTCCCAGTGAGCGATGGAATCCCCTTCGTACGTGGGGTCCAGATCCGCGGGATGCTGGCGATTCAACCAGAACGTGCGCCATTCGCGGTGGTAGGAAATCATCTGATGGAAGCGCGTACCATCCGGCGTGGGAATCAGTTCCATTGTGCCGATCCCGGGATAGTCGTACGTCGCCGGCGTCGAAAGCGGCTCGCAATCCTTGGCTGGATATTCCCCATCGTTATCGTTCGCAGGAACGCCATAGATGTCTTTGGAATAGCAGGGATCGTTGTTGTTCGGACAATGGTGCCCCGGACGGTCCCAACCCGGGATCGGAGTGCCGGAGTAGACGTCATGCGAAATCGATTTGTAAAGTAAATGCTGCTTCGCCCATTCGGTCAAAGGCGGCTCCGGTATTTTCTGATCGCTGGCGTCCCTGTTGTCGCCAGCCCAATTCCCGCTCAGATCGCGCGGGTTGAGCGTCTGTTCCGCGGACGTTCCGGATTTCGCGGCGGTCCCGGCCTGGGCGTTGCATCGTGGAGTAAAAATAAGCGTCACGAAAACAGCAAGAATGAAAACCACAATACGATTTCCCATCGCAGGCCCCCTGGGGCGCAAACGGAAACGCGGGCATTCACTTCAGCATTTGCCTTGGCAAAATTATCCGCGTCCGGTTCAATTTCCATGTAGCAAGCGAAAACGAATCTACTTGGCCAGAGGATCGGGCCGAATCTGGAAGTGCACTAGATAGCTCGACTGCGTGGCCCCGCCCTCCGTCAGTTGAGAGCCTCTCATCTCGTCGGCGCCATAAGCCCCGCGGCCTTTCCACCCGGTTTTTGGATCGTCGATGCGTGCATCGAGGAATCGCGAGAAGAAGCCCATCGGATACGGGACGGTCATCCTCGTCCACGTCTTGGTATCCTGATGAAACACGATGAGCGAGTCGGAGTTGGCTCCGTCCACAATCACCGCGTTCGCGCCCAGACCAAGCGCATTATACTTATCGATAAACATATAATAATTGTAATCGGATTTCACCGTGGGATCCGACTTGAACACCGGACCAGGTACCGGATACAGCGTCCAGCCTTCGTAGCACTGCTTGCCGCTAACGGCTGTGTCGCCCGCCGGCGGCGTCTTGCATTTGCGCCGGTCAAAGCTGGCGAGATTTCCCTCGCCGGTCAACGGCGTCCAAACGACGCCATTGGTATCGATGTCAATTCCCCGGGTGTGCGAGCCGCCGATGCCATTGCCTTTCGGATCGTAGGGAGCCTCGTAAACTTCCGTCGTGCACGAGGAAGGAGGATTATTCCCCTTCGTCATGCGGACCAGTCTTCCGGGAGTCATCATTAAATCGGAATACCAGACACTGCCGTCGACGGGGTTATAGGCGATGCCATACGCGCCGGGCTTGGGAATCTCGCGATCCAGTTTCGGATCGGCCGGCTCATCGGCGTGCGTAAACTTGCCGATTTTGCCGTCGCCGTTGTAGTCAATGACGGCCGGGCACCAACCCTGGGATTTCTCGGCATCGTGCGTGCGATCCCAAAGCTTGGTATTGAGCCATCCGATTCCGCCGTCCACTTGAACTGTGAAGTACAGCGTGTTGTCCTTGTCGTCGGAAAACGCAATGCGCGTGGACTTGAAGCAAAGCTCGACAAAACCGAATTTCCCCGTTTTGGGATCGTACACGTCCACACCTTTGCCGAAATCCTCGCGAGGCGAATTGATCGCGAAAGGATTCTTCGATCCCTTCTTGCAATACTCGGCGTTACCGATTCGATTCTCGACGTTAAACCATACACGGCTCTTTTCATCCATCGTGATCGGGCCGGGGTTGATCGGATCCTGCCAGACGAGTTCGTCGCCGAAATACATGGACGGAGCAAGCTGCGTCTGCGGCGAGAACAGCAGAAGTTTCGATCGGTCCGCCTCATTCGGCAGAGGGATGGGAATCAACGTCTTCGTATTTTCGACAGGATCCACCACCGCCAGGCCTCCGCCCGACCACTCCGCCCCATATACAGG
>Ga0265316_10002577_pt1 | contig 18721 bp, 15 predicted proteins | sample 4522metaG_FD_202092 | JGI IMG/M metagenome (GOLD analysis project Ga0265316, IMG submission 202092) | Rhizosphere microbial communities from Carex aquatilis grown in University of Washington, Seatle, WA, United States - 4-5-22 metaG | ecosystem: Host-associated > Plants > Roots > Rhizosphere >... | reverse complement strand
CCGGCGGCGTACCATCGCGGGAGGGTTTGGGAACCCTTTGAGGGTTGCCATAACGGTCGCGTGGGGAGCCCGCCGGCTGTGCCGGCGGCGTACCATCGCGGGAGGGTTTGGGAACCCTTTGAGGGTTGCCATAACGGTCGCGTGGGGAGCCCGCCGGCTGTGCCGGCGGCGTACCATCGCGGGAGGGTTTGGGAACCCTTTGAGGGTTCCCATAACAGTGAAAGGTAAAGAGTGGGCCACCCAGGCCCAGGAGATTGATCGGCACCCAGGCGGCCCACAAAGGCTGAGTCAGTGGCGTTCCCGCCTCAAAACGGGAGTCATCCCGACTAGCTCCGACCCCGAACGCCACCAAGCAAGCTAGCGTACTCGGCGGGTGCCTATCGGCACAGTTGCGTATCAGATGCGAAAACGTCGGGTGACGAATGGGGCGCTGGTCCTGCCACCGTTCAGGGGCGGATCGGCGCAGACGCCCAGCGCAGGTGTCCTCGCGGCGGCGGCGAAGACAGCATCTGCCGAATGGTGAGCAGGTCGCCCGCACAAAGTCGCACAGGTCTTCTCGGTCGATGACGCCGGATGGCCGCTTTCGACGATAGTCCCGTATCAGCCCTGGTCGCCATGGAAAGCAGGCACAATAGCCTGCCGAAAGTGGCACGCGCGTGACAGCTTGGAGAACTACGACGGCAACGAGGGCTTACCCAACAGAGCAGGCTGCACGCCGGAAACTCCGCCCTTCGTCGAGCTCTCGCGCGATCCGACCACATACTCGTCGCTGTCTTCCCTGGGGGCTGGCTGCGCCACAGCAGACTTTCTTGCCAGCTCGATGAAGCGTTGCTGGCTGCGCCGCGACGGATCGCCATTCTCAGGGCGCACCCGCTGGTAGGTTCCATCCGGCAGCAGCCTGCGCGCTTTCACGTTGTCGTCGCGGCTGGTGGCCAGAATCTCGTCGATCAAGCGATCGCGCAGCGATTCGTCGTCGACCGGGAACATCACTTCCACACGACGGATGAAGTTTCGCGGCATCCAGTCTGCGGACGACAGATACACCTCGCGCCGACCGCCGGCGTGAAAGTAGAAGATGCGGGCGTGTTCCAGGTAGCGATCGACGACACTGAGCACGCGGATGTTCTCGCTGACGCCCGGAATTCCCGGCCGCAGGCAACAGATCCCGCGGATCAGCAGATCGATCGACACCCCGCCTTGCGACGCCCGATACAGGGCGCGGATCACATCCCGGTCGACCAGCGAATTCATCTTGGCCACGATGCGGCCCTTGCGCCCGTACATCCGTTCCCGCTCGATGAGCTCGATGATTCGCTCGGCAAGACCCAGCGGAGCCACAGTGAAACGTTGCCACGAGGGCGGAGCCGAATACCCAGTCAGCAAATTGAACATGGCCCCGGTGTCATCGGCAAAGGCCTCGCGAGCAGTGAAAAGCGAAATGTCCCCGTAGGTGCGCGCCGTGAGCGGATTGTAGTTTCCGGTCGACAAGTGCACATAGCGGCGAATGGCATCGCCCTCGCGACGCACCACCAGCGAAGCCTTGCAGTGGGTCTTCAGCCCCACCACTCCGTACACCACATGCACACCCGCCTCTTCCAGCACGCGCGCCCAGGTGATGTTGCGTTTCTCGTCGAAGCGCGCCCGCAGCTCGATCATGGCCGTCACCTGCTTGCCATTCTCCGCGGCGCGGGTCAGCGCCGTGACGATGGGCGAGTCGGCGCTGGTTCGGTACAAGGTCTGCTTGATGGCCAACACGTCGGGATCGTTGGCCGCCGTGGACACGAAATCCACCACGTGATCGAAAGATTCGTAGGGAAGGTGCAAGAGCACGTCGTGCTCGGAGATCACCCGAAACATGTCCGCGTCCACAAAAGCTGCCACCGGCTGAGGCGAAAACGCCTCGTCCCTGTGTTCCCGCAATTCATCGCGCACAGCCAAGGGAGACAGATCGGCCAGGTGCAGCGGCCCCTCGGCGGGGTAGACGTCGTCAGGCTGCAAGTGTAGGGCCTTGCTCAGGAAGCCCTCCACTTCCGACGGTGTGTCGTGCGCGAGTTCCAGCCGCACCGCCTGATTGCGTTCGCGGCGTCGCAGCTCGCGCTGGATGGTCTTGAGCAGATCGTCGGCGTCGTCCTCGTCCAGCGACAGATCGAAATCCCGTGTCACGCGGAAGCAGTGACAGCCCACCACGCGAAAGCCTGGGAACAATTCGCCCGCGTGCATGGCGATGACGTCCTCGAGCAAGACGAACGCGGCTCGATGGGGCGAAGACGGCGGAATCTCCACCAGGCGCTTCAGAACCGCCGGAACCTGGACCACGGCGAAGATGCGCGAACGGCGAGCCACGCGCTGGCGCTCCTTGCGCAGAACAATGGCAAGATTGAGGCTGCGGTTGCGCAGGACCGGGAAGGGATGGCCCTGGTCCACCGCCAGCGGCGTGAGCACCGGCCACACGTTGCGACTGAAGTGCGTGTTTAGAAATCCCTTTTGCTCTGGGTTGAGCTGCTCAGGCCGCAGGATGGCTAGGCCGGCCTTGGCGGCCAGTTGGGGCGCGATGAATTGCTGAAAATTGCGATAGAGGGCCGCCACCATGTCGTGGACGCGCGCCGAGATCGCGGCGAGCTGTTCTCCAGGCAACATCCCGTCCGCGCCGCTGTCGGCCACGCCGCCCGCCAGCAACTGCTTGAGGCCGGCGACCCGCACCATGAAGAACTCGTCCAGATTGGACGCCACGATGCCCTGAAACTTGCAGCGCTCGGCGAGAGGCACATCCGGGTCACATGCTTCCTCCAAAACGCGTCCATTGAACTCCAACCAGGACAGCTCGCGATTGATGAAGTGGTGCGGTTGCACGTCACTCCCTGCGCCGCCGAGCGCGTGGTCAGTTGCAGCAAAATGGCGCTTGGAAGACAAGGGACTATGTCTTGCCTCTCATTGGGACGCGATTGTGTGACATTTCTGTGAAATCTGGCGATGCCGTACCAATCCCAAGTGTTACTGAAAGCCTGTTCAAATCACCTCAACCCGCAGACGACGACGGAAAACCTGGCGGAAGTACGACGCCTCGCGCATCACGTCCCATAGTTCCAGGTCAACGGTTCCTCGCGCGGACAGACTCAAGACGATCTCGCCCGGCCGGACGCGTGCAGCCATCCGCCGCACCGGTCGGGCATGACTGCGATCCAGCGAGTCAGCCACCCGCAGCAGGGTGGCCAGCTTGCGCACAATCCCGGCCTCGGTGCGCGACAGTCCTGCCATGCCGCTGTGATGAAGGTCAGGGTGGCTTCTGCGGTGATAGCGCGCAATGCGTGCCACCAGATCGCGCTCGCGGTCGGCCAGACCCGGGATGTCCGTGTTGCGCACCAAATACTCGGTGTGCCGATGGTGCTTCTGGTAGTTCACCGAGTTGCCGATGTCGTGCAGCCACGCTGCAGCCTCCAAATAGGGGCGGACTGAGGCTGGCAAACGGTGGATCTGAGGGATCTGATCGAACAAGGCCAACGCCAGCGTGGCGACCTGGTGTGCGTGCGCCTCATCGAACTGAAACCGGCGCCCCAGCGCAAGAGCCTCGTCAGCCAGGGAACGGTCGCGCTGACTGGCACTACGCCGGTTGAGCAGATCGACCAGCAGGCCGTCGCGCAGACCTCGATCCACGGCCGTAACCGCGTCCAGCGACAGCCGGCGGGCCAGCGCCTCCAAGATCACCGCGCCCGCCAGCACGATATCGGCGCGGGCCGGATCGAAGCGCTGTCGCCTCTCGCGCGGGCTCATGGCCGCCAGTTCCTCGACGGTTCGAGCCAGTTGCTTGACCGTGGCCTGGTTGCTGCCTTCGGCCGCCGTGTAGTCCACCACCGCCCGGATCGAACCCGAACTTCCTAGCGCCACGCGGGGCGCACCGGGAAGAATCTTGGGCAGCGACTCGGCCATGGCTTCGCGTGCATATTCGCGCGCCAGCTTCACTTGCTTGCTGCTGGTGGTGTGGGCCAGCTTGAACAGCTCGGTCAGTCGGACCGCACCCATGGCCAGGCTCCACAGGTGAGTGGCTCGTTCGCCCAAGGCCACCGCGACTTCTGTCGAGCCGCCGCCGATGTCCACGCACAGGGATCGCATGGTGGGCCGCTTGCCATGCAAGACGCCCAGGCAGATGAGTCGCGCCTCTTCCTTGCCCGAAATGATTTCCAGATTCAGCTTGGCCTCGCGCTGCACCCGCCGGACGACTTCGTCGCGGTTGCGTGCCTCGCGCAGAGCACTGGTCGCGACTGCACGCACCCGGGCGCGATAACGGCGGCACAAGGATCCGTAGCGCCGCAGGGTCGCCACCAGTCGCTCGACAGCCGGTGCCGGAATCGCGCCGCGAGTGAACACGTCCTGCCCAGGCCGCACAGGATCGCGTTCCTGGTGGGTGATCTCGATGCTTCCGTCTTGCAGGACGCGGCCCATTTGCAGGCGCACGGCGTTGGCGCCTACGTCGACGGCAGCGATGATGGAATCGGTCCCTGGTGATCTCACGTCAATTCAATTATGGCAGCGCTATGTGACAAACGAGCAACAATTAGACGCAATCCGTCGCCGGTCCTGCTGACGACCATCTGGGGAATGGGAGAAGCGCGAAAGTTGCACCAACTTCACCGTCCTGTAACGTTGGCCGCGTAGCCTGCCGGCATGGTTGAGTCCAGTCGTCGACCCTTGCCTCGCATCTTGGTCGTCGAGGACGAAGTCGACATCAGCACCTCGCTCTCGTACAGCCTGAAAGCCATGGGCTATGAAGTACAGGTCGCGGAGCGCGGCGAAGCGGCCCTGGAAGCACTAGCCACTTTTCACGCCGACCTGGTGCTTCTGGACGTCATGCTGCCCGATATATCCGGGTTCGATGTGTGCCGTCGCATCCGCGCCAACACCAACGGTGTCCAGCCCGCGGTGATCATGCTGACCGCCAAGAGCCAGGAACTGAGCCGTGTGGCCGGTTTCGAGGTGGGCGCCGACGACTACGTCACCAAACCGTTCAGCATTCGCGAGCTGGTCCTGCGCATCGATGCGCGACTCAAGGCGCGGCGGCCGCCGGCCGAGACAGTCTTGGCTGCGCAAAGCCAGCCGAGCGAGCAGGAACGCGTGAAGGTGGGCCCGCTGGAGATCGATCGGGCCGAGCACCGCGTGTTCGTGGCGGGCGAAGAAATTCGCGTGAGTCCTTTGGAGATGCGCCTGCTGCTCTTCCTGGTACGCACGCCAGGCAAGATGCGCTCGCGCAAGGAGTTGCTCACCGAAGTTTGGGGCTACCACCCAGAAGTCTCCAGCCGCACCTTGGACACGCACGTCAAGCGCATCCGCGACAAGTTCGGCGCTTCCGGCGATCTGATTCAGACGGTGCGCGGGGTGGGCTATCGCCTGGCCGTGCGCGGGGAGCCCGGCCCACAGAAGACAGGAACCGGCACGCCCGCGCACAAAGGCTGAAATGCCGTCGGCCCCCATTTCAGTATGGTCGCTGTGCTCATCTGCGCCGAGCGACATTGCCCGCTGCCTCGCGACGACGGACCCGTTGCTGGGACTTGGCCAGACGGTAGCCCACGCCGTGCACGGTCTGGATCATCCAAGCCATAGATCCGAACTTGTCACGGATGCGCTTGATATGCGTGTCCAGAGTGCGGCTGGAAACATCAGGCCGGTAGCCCCAAACTTCGGTGAGCAACTCGCGGCGCGTGTGCATCTTGCCGGGCGAGCTGGCCATGTAGGCCAGCAGACGCATTTCCTGCACGCTGAAATTGATCTCCTCGCCAGACAGAAAGACGCGGTGGCCCGCCTGATCGATTTCCAGCGGTCCCAGGACCAGGCGCTCGTCAGCTTGCTCAGGTCCCGGGGACTCAGCGATAGCAGGCAACTCGGCGGTGTGGCGGGCGCGCAAGCGGATCTCGATACGCAACATCAGTTCGCGCAGGCTGAAAGGCTTGCTCACGAAGTCGTCGGCGCCCACCTCGAAACCGGCGACACGTTCGCTCTCCCCGGTCTGGGCGGTCAGGATGACCACGGCTGGCTGCGGGACCACGGCGCTGGCGCGGATGCGGCGGCAAACCTCGAAGCCGGAAAAATCGGGGAGCGCAGTGTCGAGCAAGACAAGGTCGGGACACATATCTGGAAAGATACGCAGAGCCTCTTCACCACTGCCCACGACTTGCACCTGGTATCCTGCCGCCTCGAGAATATACGACAGTGAGCTGCCCAGACTGGGCTCGTCTTGTACGACGAGAATGCGCGCGTGCGCTTGGGATGTAATCCCGAGCATGCAGCGACCATATTCGCGGTAACAGAGACTGCGTGTTACAGCACTGCAACGTGATTGTGACCGGCCGGCGACTGCGTCAACGGACCGTTGAATCTCTCGTCTCGGACATGCGATGCGCGACTACTGTGTCACCTGAATCGAGTACGACTTGAAAGCTGTGCCACCGCGCGAATCGCGCAAAACCAGCCACAGGTACACTAGCATGGCCGTCTCCGGGGCCTTCCAGGTATTGCTGGTCGACGTTGCGGTCTCGGTTCCTGCCACACCGGTGCGGTCGTGTTCAAAAGAGCCAGAGGTGGCAAACCAGGACATGTACAGGTCCTCGGTCTGGTCCACCAGCGCGTCGCCGCTCGAGTTGAGAACCGGGAAGGTTTCGGCTGAGCCATCGGCAAAGGTCGCTTGGAAAACGACTGATTCGCTCAGGGCTATCGTCTGCGGGTTGGCAGCCGGGCTGGCATCCAAGTTGAAGCTGGAACCGTCGGTCCGGATGACATCCGTGGCAGCGATGCCGGGATCGTTGTTGGGTTGATACCGCTTGTCGTATTCAGCGACAAGATCTGTTGCAGCATTAGCCAAATTGCAGCTGATTCGCTCAAAGGCAAATCCGGTCACACTGCCGGTCGCCAGATCGGGGAACTTCACTCGAACTGGCAGGTAGTAGCCACCCGTGCTGTCGGGATCGCGCGGCCTGATTGCCGGCTGGCCGGTTGCCACCGGGGGTGCAATGGGGCCGAACAGCATGCAGGCCTTGGTCAGGACTGGGGCCGAGAATGTCTGTCCCGTGGTCGGGCCCGGCGCCGGAGGATTGCAGGCGCTGGCCACCGAGTTGTTTTCGGCCGGAGGCTTGGGCGTGTCACAGACGTCCCAGCCGGCCGTGGCATCGGTGACCGTTCCCGCTGGCGAGGCCAGCAAAAAGGAGTACACCACATTCTCGTCGGGCTTGGCCTCGGCGGGATCGCCCTTGACCGCGAGAAGAGCGTAGTCGGTAATGAGCGACGGGGCTTGGCCCACTTCAGGCTTGCACCCGAGCGCAATGCTGCCGGCAAGAGCGACCGCGAAAAGAGTTTGTTGGGCGCGAGTCATCACTAGAACTCCAGTCGGGCACCGGCAACCGCCAAGGTCGGCAATCCGGTGATGGTGCTCCTGGCCTTGTAATTCTCACTGTAGATGATCTCTTCGGGATTCTTGCGGTTGGTGACGTTCTGCACGTCGATGAACACGCTCAATTTCATCCGCTGCATGATGAAGGCCTTTTCGCCGCGGAGGTCCAGTTGATAGAAGGCCGGAATGCGAATGGAGTTGTGCGCTCCGAACACGGGTTCATCGTAACCGTCGCGGCCGAGATAGCTGTCCACCACCGGCGTGCGCGGCATTCCGCTGGAATAGCGAAAGCGGCTGCCCACCACGAAGCCCATGCCGATGTCGTAGCTGGCCAGCAGGGCCAGCACGTGGGTCTGGTCGTAGTCGAAAAGGCGAAGGGCCTCGCCAGGATGATCGCGGCGCTCGCTGCGCGACAGGGTATAGGTCGCCCAGCCGAAGAAGCCTTTGAACAGTTCCTGCCGGAGCAGGATCTGAAGCCCGCGCACGCGACCGGTTCCATCCTGAGTCAGTGCCTGTCCCACCGGCGGGGACGGGCTGGCACTGCGCGAAACCAGGTCGTAGAGCTTCTTGTAGAAAGCCACTGATTCCAGGGTCAAGGTTGGCCGCAGCTTGAGCGAGAACCCGCCGGTCAGGTGCACGGCATATGACCCCACAATCGACGGGTTGCCGAACACGGGCGACATGTCCGCGGGATCGGGCGGCTGGCCGTACACCCCCGCGCCGCCCGTGAGGGTAAGCTTGGACATCGGTCGCCAGGCGATCTGCAGACGCGGATTGGGAAGATTGCGCAGCACCGGGATGTGCAGGGGATTGGGGGGCGCGTCGAGCCGTGAATAGCCGACCGGAGGAGCGATGGTGCTGAAGGGCAGTCGGTGATCGCCTTCGATCCAGGTGGGTTCAAGTCGAAGTCCCGGCGTCAGAGTCCAGTTCCCGAGCTTGAGGTCCAAGGTGGCGAAGCTGGCCAAGCTGAGAACCGTGACCTTCCAGTTGTCGAATGCTGTCTCGGGAGAAGGACGCTGGCCGAAGACCACGATGTCTCCTTCGCGCGGCGGCTGGTTCACCGAACCGGTGCGGCTGAGCTGGAGCTCCTGCCCCTGCACGTCCATGCCGAGCAAGAGCACCGCCGCAGGATGAATTCGTCGACGCAGACTTCCGCGCAAAGCATAGGACAGAGTCTGGGTATCAAGCCGTGTGCTTTGGTTGCCGAAGGTGTCCTGTTCGGCACTGTGGTCGACGCCCAGCGAGGGCGTCACACGCACGCTGGAGCCGTCGTCGAACAAACGGCTGTAGGTGACGAATACGCGGCGGAAGGACGTGTCGGGGTTCTGCGCGCGCAGATCGGCTGGATCGCTGGCCGGAATGGTTCGGCGCAGGTGATCGTCAGCCGCAAGGAAGGTCGCGCTGACCTCCTCGTCTTTGCGCAGGCCGAGGGTGGCGCGTGCCTGGTAGTCATCGTAGCGCGGGATAGGAAATGAGTCGCCGATGTCGGCCTTGGTCACCGCAGCCATCAGACGGTCGAGGTAGCCGTAGCGCCCGGCGACGGCCAAACGCAGCCGCGGGGTCACGGTAGCCGAAACCTCGGCCGAAGTGTCCATCACGTCGCTGGCCACGTAGCCATGCACGCCCGACGCGGGAAGCGGCGCCAGATCGATGCGCACCAATCCGCCCAGCCCGCGTCCGTAATCCGCGCCGTACGCCCCGGGAGAAAGATCGATGGACTTGACCAGATCGGAGTTGATGGTCGAGCGCAAGCCACCCATGTGATACAGGCTGGGAATCTCTACGCCCTCAACCACCACCCGGGTCTCCTTGGGCGACGAGCCCCATACTATCAATTGGCCCGAACCAAAGCTGGCGCGTCCCACGCCGGGCAGATTCTGCACCACTTTCAAGGTGTCGCCCTGGGTGCCAGGAACCTTGCGCGCCTCCTCGGTGCGGATGCGGGTTTCCACCGCCTCCTTCTTGATGCGAGCCGCGCGCACCACGACTTCTTCGTCGACGTCGTCCTCTTTCTGTTCCACGTAGTACTTCATGGTTCGCTTCTGGCCCGGCCGGATGGTCTCCTCGGTCAGTACCGTGACCAGGCGCGGGTGGCGAATTTCGACCTTGTACGTGGCAGGCGGCAGATCGGTGAACGAGAAGGCTCCAGCCTCATCGGTCTTGGTGGCCAGGTCCAGATCCTTGATCCGCACTGTCACGTCGGCCAGCGGCTGCTTCTTGAAGCGATCCAGGATCACACCTTCGAAGTTCACCTGCGGTCCCAGCGACACCATCTTGGTCACGATGGTGAAGTCGTAGCGGTACGTGATTTTGACTGGGATGGCTTGTCCTCCAGCTTCAGCCGGGGTGAAGATGAACTGTCGGGCCGCCGCCACCGCGGCGCCGTCGAAATCCGCGCCTCCGCTCTCCAGAACCTCGACGCCGCCGACTTTTCCGTCGTCCCCCACCTCGATGGAAAGCAGCACCCGCGCGGTGATCCCGGCGTCGTGCTTGTCCTTGGGGTACTCGGCCGCAACGAAATGAATCAGACGGGGTGGCTTGGCGATCGCGACTGGTTCGTCGGCGCGCGCGTGCCCTGGGTACACCGGGAACCCGGCGCCCACGAGAGCGGCCACAACAGCAAGGCGAAGATGCAATCAATCCCCCAGCTCGAAACGACGGGCCAAGACATAGGTCCCTCCCGCGATGGGCTTGCCACAGGCCATGGCTGGCCGAAAGCGCCACTGCTTGACCGCGGCCACAGCCGCGGCATCCAGCTCAGGCGACACGCTGGCCAGGATGTCGACCGACAGCACAGAGCCGTCGGCGCCGACCACAATCTTCAGTTTGAGCTTGCCTTCAATTCCTTCGGCGCGTGCCGTGGCGGTGTACTCAATTTCGGTCTTGAACACGGGCTCGGGCTTGGAAGGCTCGTCGGTGCAACGCTCCTCGATGTTGGGACCCGCGTTCAGCTCTTGGCGCTGGTGGCGGCGGGGGGCGCCAGGTTCGAAGGTAGCCACTTTGGTGGGCGCCACAGCTTGCGGAGCCCGCACAATGGGAATTGCCACGGCATCGCCGAGGTCCTCGTTGCTCATGGCGATCTCGGTCGGCATGACCATGGTAGGCATCTTCGCCGCCGCAACCGGTGCCGCGACTGGCGCGACCTTGGGCGCGGCCGTGAGTTTCTGTTCCTTGGGATGCGGATCCACCTTGGCCACCTTGGGTGGTGCCTTGGGCTTGGGTGGCGCCTCGCGCTTCTTCTTCTTGGCCTCCTCCTGCAACTGCACGACATAGGTCTTGCCCGAAGCGCGGTGTTGCGATGCCGTGAGCAGCGCAAACGCAAGCCCGGCGTGAATGACCATCGAAACCGCAACAGTGGCCTTTTTCACGGCAAAACCTCACGATGGGGCAGCCAGCGGCGGACCATTGCGCGCTACTGGCCCCCCACCTGCATGATGTTGATTGCGAACTTAGTCACGCCCGCGAGTTTGGCGAGATCCATGACGTGAACGACCTGGCCATGGGCCGCGTCCTTGTCCGCGCTGATGACCACACTGATTTCGGAATCAGCCGCCACCGCTTCCTTCATGCGACCTTCCAGATCCTGCTCCGTCACCGGCTGTTCATTCCAGCGCAGCTCCCCCGTCCTGAACAATTGCACTGTGTTGGGCTTTTCCGCAGTGCCGTCGCTCACGCGCGCCTTGGGCAAGCTGACCTTCAAGGTCTGAGCCACTATGTACGTGGACGCAACCATCAGAATGACCAGCAAGACCAAGCACACGTCGACCAGGGGGGTCACGTTGATGGCGGAAATCGTTTTGGCCCGCCCCGCACCTGCCATCGTGCCAGCCATCAGCCGTTCACCTCGGCCGGGCGCAGCGACCGCTTGGAATTGGCGAGATTCTCCAGTGGAGGTGTGTTGTCCGACGTCTTCAAGGAGTTTTTCGGGCTCTTGGTCGACTTCATGATGGCCAAGACCTGATTGGCAAGAGCCGCTGAGTTTTCCTCTATGTCGTTGCTCTTCTTTTGAAAGATGTTGAACGCGATGACGGCGGGAATGGCGACCAAGATACCGATGGCGGTGGCGATGAGCGCCTCGGAAATACCGCTCATGACGTTGCCCATGCCGCCGGTTCCGCCAGCAGCGGCCATGTTGGCCGAGGCAGCGCCCAGCTCCTTGAAGGCCGCCACCACGCCCAGGACGGTGCCGAAGAGGCCGACGAAGGGGGCGTTGTTGCCCAAGGTGCCCAGAAACAGCAGCCCGCTTTCAAAGGCCTTGCGCCTTTGCCGAACTCCCTTTTGCACGATCTCTTGCAGAGAATCAGGACCGTCAGCGTAGTAGTCCAAAGCGTCGCGCAAAACCTCCGCTTCGACGGCGTGCATTTCTTCCAAATCGCGCTTGGCGCCGGCCACGTCCCCGGCACGCAGCCTTTTGGCCAAAGCGTTGCCGGTCGCGATCATGTCCAGTCGCCGCTTGCGGAAATACCACCAGCGCTCAAGCACCACGCCGACCGAATACACGGACAGCAGGAGCAAGATGTAGAGAACCGCCGCCGCCCCGGTTTGGGCAACGAATACCAGTTTGTGCATCAGCAGCATGGGTCACCTTTCCTTTTTAGTAATCAAACACGAGCGCTTGTAGTCCCGCTCCCTGGCCATGGGGAAAACGCGTATCGATGTCAGTCGATTGTCCGCAAGCCTCAAACACCTGGTTGTTGGCAAAGGCGCGAACGCACCAGCGCGCGGTGGTCTCAGCACACAGCGAGAAGGTGTCGACGCGCACGATGTAGCGTCCGCTCGGCGGCGTGGACGGGAAGATCACGTTCTCGGCCCGGCGACCGTCGATCACGCACATGCTGTTGGAGTCGAAGTCGAGATAACCGGACTGCAATCCGGCGTCGACGGTTGCGCCGACAGTCCCAAGCGGCAGACCTGATGGCTTGCGCGACCAGATCTCGTTCACACCCGCATCGCCATCGCTGGGCAAGTCCACATGCAGGTCGAGGTCGGCTTCGGTGTCCCAGGTTAGGCTGATGACCAAGGCGCCTTGGATCTGAGGCATGTCCATGATCATGGACTGCGCATACGCTGGGCCAATTTTGCCGTCGGGTGTGATGGCCCGAAAGATCAGCTCCACGACGCCGCCATCCCCGGCAGGCGTCAGTGGAGAAAACGAGGCCGAAAAGGAGAAGGTGAAGGTGTCCGTTATGGGGTCAAGATCCTGCACGGGCACGACCCAGCGACCGACATCGCCCTGCAGGCCGACGAGTATGGCCGTGGAAGTGGGACCGACGTTACCCGATATCTTCTTGCCTGCAACGCCCGGGAACAGGTCGTTGTTCGCGGTCGATATGTTGGTAACCAAAGGAGCGGAATCGTGGGAACTGGCGTCGATGGATCCCGGAATATATTGCGCGCCCTGGATCCGGAAGAAGGCCTGCTGTCCGGAACTCGGGTCGGCGCCGCCCGAGCAGCTAGCACAGAGCAATCCACCCACGAAAAAGGCGGGCATGAGGGGGCGCATCAGAACGCGACCTCGGCGCGCAGAGTGAACGCGTTGTTCTTCAAGTCAGTGGGGAGTCCGCCGATGTTTCGGCCCTGGTGGTCGGAGATCCAGTCGTACTCGGCGACCAGTCGCCCGTCGAGGGCGCCAGCCTTTCCCACGAGTGCGACCGCAGCCGACACCGTCGAGATGTCCTGACTGGAGGGAACGGTGACCGCGGCCTGGCGATCGGTGCTGTCCAGGTCAGGGTTGTAATAGTCGTAGCGAAGGCCCAGCCTAAAGTGCCGGCCCAGATTCTGGACGGCGGCCACATAGTAACCCCACTCGCGCAAATCCCGTCCGAGCGGCCCCAAGGGGTCGGCTACCAGAAACCACCGATCCAGGTTGCTGGCGCGCGCAAACTCGGCGTAGATGGTTGTACTGAAGTCCTTCAGGTACCGAATCGTGACCAGCGCGTCTGCGCCAACCGCATAGCGGCTGAAATTCTGGGACGGCTGTCCCGAGGTTCCCGGAGACACGATGAGCTCGCCGGCATTGTACTGGCCGTTCTCATTGAGGTCCTGCCAGGTCAAGGTCGGCTTGGTCGGGGGCGTTCCCTTGTGAAAGCCCTTGCCAGTCAGTGCCGAAAATCCCCCCTGAACTGATACCTTGTCCGAGACCTCAGAAACAATGCCCAGCCGCCCGGTGATGTCTTTGGCCTGGTTGGGATCGCGCAAGGAAAACGTGCTCTCGCCGATGGGCTCGCCGTTTTGCACCGCCAGCGCATAGCGAACAAAGCGCCAACCACCTGCCAACCGCGCTCCCAGGTCGTACTCGCCGGGAAACAGCGCCCTGACAAAGGTGCTGCGCTCGGTGAAAATCCGGTCACGGTCGCGCTCGATCACCTCGAAGCCGAACGGAATCTTGAGAAGTCCCACAGTCAGCGCCGCGAGCGGGACCGACCCGCCTGGCCATTTCACTGTGGCCTCCACATCCATTGGCCGCACCTGTGGGCCGTTAACGGTATTGGCGTCGATCTCAAGCACTCCTGCCAGGTATTGCTGGTCGACCACCGCGCCCAGTCGCGCGCGACGGATCAGAAACCGGTTGTCATTTAGCGGAACGCCGGTGGAGGTATTGATCTGGTCCTGCGAGGTCTGGTTCACGTTGAGATCGGCCTGCACAAAGCCCGAGATCTTCAGCCACTGTCTTGCCGCGCGCTCGGATGCCAGCGCTGCCTCGACTTCAGCCTTCGCGTTGGTCTGAGCCTTGTTTTCCGCCGCCATTTCTGCGGCGGCGCGCGCCGCCTTTTCCTCGGCTAGCTTGCGCTGCACTTCCTCGCGCAGGGACGCCAACTCCGCGCGCTGCTGCGCCACCTGGGCTGCAAGTTCTGCCGTGCCTATCGGGGCCGCGTCTGCGGACGTGGGAACACTGTCGGCGGGAACGGAAGCCGGCACCTGGGCAGTGGTCTGCCCAAGTGCCGTGCGGGAAAATGCCAACGGTGTAGCCGCACAGAGCAGCCCCCAGATTAGGGCTTGCCTTCGCGGCCGTCTGGCCCCGGATCGAACCTGAATGGCCATGGCCGCTCTGCGCAAGATAGGGGACTGCACCGTTGTTACTTTCGTCCTACTGAGCTGCGCAGGTTGGGTACAGGACCGGCGGATCGGCGCCCGGATCCAAGGCTGAGACAGTCTGATCCACTTTCGCGTTGATAATGGCCAGGTGGCATTGAGTCGGGGTCAGGCCGGTACAAATATCGATTGCGCCAGCGTCAGCTCCTCCATCGGAACCGCCATCGCCAGCGTCGGCCGGAGCATCAACTGCGGCGTCAGGTCCGCTGGAAATAGGGGCGTCTATCCCGCCGTCGGCCACTGTGGCAGTCGACCCGCCCATTGCGGTGCTGCCGCCCACCAGGGTGACTCCGCCACTGCCCGTGACGCCACCCACGGCGGTGACTCCGCCGCCGCCCGAGATGCCACCGACGGCGGTGACTCCGCCGCTGCCCGTGACGCCACCGGCGCCAGAGGTTCCACCGTTGCCGCCGCCAGCGCCGCCGAAGTGCGCCACGTCAGGGTTATTGTTGCTGCTACTGCTGCTGCAAGCAGCCCAGCCCATCAGAACGAATGCGAGTCCAACTGTCGAAATCTTAAAGAAGTTCATTGTGCATTTCCTCCGATGAGTTACTCGCAATAACCGGTCTGACAGCTCGTGCCAGGCACTTTGGCGCAATCAGCGTTGCTGGTGCAGTGTGTGGTGCAAGTTCCGGCCGTCGACGTGACCAACTTGGCAGCCTCGAAGGCGCAGGTGCAGGAGACCGGCGGGTGGTAGGGCGAGAATTGGCCGCCATCCTTGTCGATCTTGACCTTCATAGCGCACTGAGGGACATCGCCGCCCACTGCGACGGTGTTGACGTAGTTCACATTCATGGTGTCAGTGGGGTCGATGGGCACCGCACCGGTCAGCCAGTTGAGAACCAACTTCGCACTGGCCGCAGGTTGGCCGGCGGTCAGCGGGCTGAAGAGGTGCAGGGGGCCCTGGATCATGTAGTGGCCGTCGCGCACGTTCTTTAGATCGGTGGCAATGGCAGTCGAGTCAGCGTAGTAGGCCTTGGTTTGTCCGATACCACGGAATGCCACTGAACTAATCTGGGACCTTCTGCTCGCGTAGAAGTCCGCGGCCACGAATCCAATTGCCTTTTGCGGATCGGGAACGGCCAACAGGGACGTCACCATGGCGCTGCTTGATGAGTTGGAGACACCCTTGAAAGCGCTTTCGGGGACGTTGATGTTCCTGGCGATCAGAATCTGCGTGCCGGAGGTCGCGCTGCGCTGCTGGATAGCTGACTCGTCGGTGAAGTTGCCGACCCCGCTGTTCTTGCCGCAGCCCCAGATGGCGGCCGCCTGCTGAGACGACATCGACGTCGTGGTGTAGTTGGCCTTGGGCACGACGATGAGCATCGACTGTACCGGGCCGTCCCATTCGCCGATGTTGGCGGGCCTGTCAATGCCTTGGCAGGAGAAGAAGGCGACGTCGGAGATGCCGACGCTTGCCATGGTGTTGCCCGAGAGATTGCAGGAATTGGTGACGGTCTTGGTGCTGTCCGTGGGATCGACCGTGTAGTAGTGGGCGGTGCCACTTAGCGGCTGCGGGACGGGATTGTCTTGCGGAGGGGAAACCGAAGACACCCCGAGACACGAGGAAATCGGATCATAGATGATAGAAACGCCCTGCTTTGCCTTTATCTGCACGGCGAGCTGGGCGAGAATTGGCTCGAACGCGCTGCTGCCCGCCATAAAGACGGGGTTGGGCAGCACCGAGGTATCGTTGCAAGCCACCGTGGTAGTCTGGGCTAGAGCCGTTGATGCGCTGAGCACCAAGCCCGCCGCTCCGGTCAAAGCTACGATCTGTTTTCTAAAGGTCATGGCAATCCTGCCTCCATTTCAGGCCCGGTAGACCCGGACCGCGGCGGAACCATAGCGAGATGCCCGAAGAGTCGTTGCGACGGATTTGCTTCGGATTTGTTACAGGACTGCAACGGCGTTGCGACTGCGTCGGCGCGACCACTTCCAGGGTCTGCTTGGGACGAAGGGGCGTGCGAAGCGGCTCGGGAAGCCCACGCTGCGCAGGATTGACGAGGAGTTCACCAAGCAGCTCGCGCGGGGGTGCTAGCTTTGTCGGCCATGACCCGCTTGAGAAGTCTTGCTCTTGGCCTGACAGCCATGCTCGTGCCATCGCAGGCGACGGCTTCGTTGGTGCAGTCACTCAACCTTGCCGAACTGACCGCCCGGGCCGACCGCATCGTTGTGGCCGAGGTTTTGTCGTCGAAGAGTGATTGGGATTCCTCGCATCGAACGATTCGCACGCGCATCGAAATCAGGGTCGAGGTGGCTTGGAAAGGGTCGGTCGCTCCTGGCGACCACATCGTCATCGTTCAGTCAGGTGGCAGCGTGGGCAACATCGAGATGCGCGTGCATGGCATGCCCGGCTTTGTGATTGGCGAGAAGGCGGTGCTGTTTCTCGCTGGCCAAGCCACGGCTCGCGTGGTGGGCATGAGTCAGGGAAAGCGCTCTGTGCGCTGGGACGGCACGGCCAAGCGTTGGGTCGCCGAAAGCCCGGAGCATTCTGCGGTGGTGCGCCGCGATACGCAGGGCCAGCTGCAGCCAGCCTTTGCCGAGCCCGCAGTCGGTCTGGATGAACTTCGCGAGCGGGTGCGCGCGCTGGCCAGACCCTAGAAACCCCGGAACCACCTTGATGAAAAGCCAAGGCATTCTTCTAATGATGGTTTTGCTTGCGGCGGGCGTGGCGACTTTGCCCTTGCCTGCCGCGGCCTACGTGCGCACCGTGACCGAGTCAGGCGCCTCAACAGCATGGAAGACGCCCTGTGTGACCATGGAGTTTTCCCTGGGCGCCCCTCCGCCCGAATTGGACGCTCAGGGATACCTCAGTGCAGCTCAAGCCGCGGGCGCGGCGTGGAGCCAGGCCTCGCTCGACGGAGTCAATCAATGCACCAACGTGATCTTCACCGTGGTCTCGGTGCCTGATGTCGCCGGACAGATCGGCCTCGACTACCACAATCGATTGATCTTTCGCCAGGGCCAGTGGTGCAGCGATCCCCTGCCCAAGGATGGCAGTTGCTATGACCCCAGTGCCTTGGCTCTCACATCCGTGTTCCAGAACACAGACACCGGCGAAATCCTTGACGCTGACCTGGAGGTGAACGCCACTGACTTCACCTGGGGCGACTACGCGGCTCATCCGGGGCAGTTCGAAGCCAACACCCATGACTTCCAGGGGACGATCACCCACGAGTTCGGGCATGTCATCGGACTGCAACACACCTGCTTCACCCCAGGCGGGACCTTTGCGGACGGGACGCTCATTCCGCGGCCGACGGACAACAATGGCAATCCGGTACCCGATTGCAGCGCAGACAATCCGCCCGCCATCACGCAAGCCACGATGTACGTGTCGGTTGCCAGGCCGGGTGCCGAGGTTGATCTGCGTAGCTTGTCACCCGACGACATACAAGCGGCGTGCGACATCTATCCCTTCTCGACCAGCTTCGAGTGCGAATCGCCGTCGGGATCCGGGTCAACCGGAGGGGGTTGTTCCTACCCGGGGCAGAGAGGCCGTGACTCTGTCGCTGGCGTGCTGACGATCCTTGCACTCGGCTTGGCGTTCGGTCGTCGGCGTCAGTAGCGCAGGCTCACGGCTCGGGGCAGTCCGCACGCTCGTCTTTCACTTGTGGCGACAGTTTCGTGGGCTCATCAAGCGGCCGGACAATGAGTGCGTAAACCCGCGTCTTCCGCCGTGGTCTGCGCCACTTGCGGCCTGTCACGCGGCAGTCACTAAGTTGTAGCAGATCCCTCACCCAATCCTCGCGGCAAACCCGCGTAGAAAGCAGCCGCACAAGGCCTGCTGGCCAGGACAATTCATGAACGCGACTATCTCTCAATGCTCAGGAATCTGCGCGGCGCTGGCGGCGCTGGTGTGCAGTCTTGGCGGCTGCGGCAGCGGCGCCAAGACACCCATCGTCGACGCGCTCAGCCGCAGCGTGGAAGCGGGCGGTCCTGGCGTCGAAGCAAGCGTTGACAGCGGCACGATTGATGCCCCGACGTGCCCGGCCTCCTGCGACGACAAGAACGACTGCACGACCGATAGCTGCGATCCCAACACGTTCCAGTGCGTCCACACAAACGTGGATGATGGCACAAGCTGCGAGGATGGCAGCCCTTGCACGATCGACGATATCTGCAAGGGCGGCCTTTGCTATTCGGGACCGAACAAGACCTGCACGCCAACCGATCAGTGCCACGAAGCCGGGAATTGCAGCCCCAGGACCGGCGAGTGCAGCAACCCCAATTCCCAGAACGGAAAATCCTGCGACG
>Ga0265316_10002575_pt1 | contig 18727 bp, 19 predicted proteins | sample 4522metaG_FD_202092 | JGI IMG/M metagenome (GOLD analysis project Ga0265316, IMG submission 202092) | Rhizosphere microbial communities from Carex aquatilis grown in University of Washington, Seatle, WA, United States - 4-5-22 metaG | ecosystem: Host-associated > Plants > Roots > Rhizosphere >... | reverse complement strand
TATGGCCTTCGGGTGACCGTCCGTCAAGCTCTGCCATCTCTGACCGCCAGATCAGCGGTCAGAGAACTAGTCCCCCTTCGGGTTGGGCCGGCCCTTGCCGGTCCCAATCAAACTGCGCAAACTGCCGTTCACATAGGAGCCCCATGCGTTGGAGCATACATTGAAACACTCGTATGCAGGAACGAGGCCTTCGTGGGTGAAGCGGATTTCCGTCTTGTTGCCGTGTGTGGAGATTTCAAACACAACTTTCGTGTTCTTCCACTCGGTCTTGTCCTCAGTGAAATTGAAATAGTTATCCACGACGAGCCAGACGACTTTCTTGTCGGGCACCATTTCTGTCACTCTCATCGTGCAACGGTGCACGTCTTTGTAACGATACGTCCACTCATCGCCGAGGTTTGCGGTGCTGCCTTCGATGTCTTCCCCCCACCATCCACGAACATTGTTGATGGCGGCGAAGGCCTCTCCGGGAGATTGGTCTACCGAAATGGTTGTTGTGAAATTTGGGTCTGGGTTGTTCATGGCTGGTTTCTCCTATGCGAACACGTCTGGCTGACTCTTACCCGTGGTGATCAGTTTGCGCAAATTGCCGTTGATGAGCATGCCCCAAGCGTTGGAGCAGCTACCGTAGCACTCAATCTCCGGTTCGAGGCCTGAGTGGGTAAAACGGATTTCCGTTTTGCCATCTTTCGTGGAGATGTCAAAAACGATGTCGGTGCCGGTCCATTCGCTCTTGTCTTTCACAAAGCCCAGGTGGCTGTCGGAGACGTGCCAGGCGACCTTCTTGCCGGGAATGAGTTCCATGACCTTCTGCGTGGAGCGGTGCGCATCTTTGTAGCGGTACGTGAACTCGGCTCCCAGCTGGTCGGTGACGCCCTCGATCTCGCCTGACCACCATCCACGAACGTTGTTGACAGCAGCGAAGGCTTCGTTCGGTGTTTGGTCCACCGAAATGGTTGTGGTGAAACTGCGCTTCTTCATGGCTTGTTCTCCTGTTGGCTCCCCGGCACGAACCCCGCGTACTGGCGCTCGAACGCCTTGGCCACGCCGGTGCGCCAGCCCTCGGCTATTGACTGAGACGCGGGGTCGGGGAAGATATCCTCTTCCATATTCTCCAATCCGTCGAAGATGCCGCGCGCGACTGCTTCGGGCGAGGCCTTCGGTATCTCAAAACCTCGGGTCATATCGGTGTCGGTGGGACCGAGGAACACGCCATGAACCGTGACTCCCTGACCCGCAAGGAGTGCTCTCAGCGATTGCGTCATGCTCAACGCGGCGGCTTTTGAAATCGCGTAAGCAGGCGTGAGTGGCAACGGGGCGAGCGCCATCAAGGACAGAGTGTTGACGATGGCCCCTTTGGAGCGTCTCAACAGCGGCAAGAGAGCGCGGCTCATCTTTAAACTTCCGAAGAGGTTCACGGCCAGGTGCTGCTCGATAACGTCGAACTTGCTCAGATCGTCGTATAGAGCGATGCCCGCGTTGTTGATCAAAACGTCGAGCGTGTCGACCTCGCTGGCCGCCTGCTCGATCTGGCAGCCGTTGGTCACGTCAAGCGCCAGTGGTGTCACGCGAGCGTCGGCGACTGACAGTGCGCCGCGCGTTCCCGCATATACTTTCTTGGCTCCCCGCTTAAGCGCCTCATTGACGAGCGCATGGCCAATGCCGCGATTCGCTCCGGTGATCAAGACTGTCTTGTTCTGGATGTTCATAACGTTCTCCTTTCAAACTGCGGTGCTCTCACCCTGTATAACCGCCGAGGCTGTGGAAACTCATCGGTGCCTGGCGAAGTTTTTTCGATGCGCCGAGTCGCCTGCCTCGGCCGGCCTGAAACCAGTCGCCCAAGATGCGGCCAGCAGGTAAAGCGCCCAAATCGAAGCACCGCAATAACATCCGCTTCAGCGTGCCCACTCCACGCAAGTGCGGATTGTAGGCGCTAAAGTGAGGAGTAGCTATGAAACCTCAACTTGCCGCTCTTGCCGCCGTCCTCGCCACGGCCCCGTTTTTCGTCGCGCATGCCGACGAAGGCTTGTGGCTCTTTAACAGCTTCCCGAAGGAGATGGTCGCCGGGAAATACCACTTCCAGGTGACGGACGCGTTCCTCAACCACCTCCAGCTCGCCTCGGTGCGGTTCAACAACGGCGGCTCGGGATCCTTCGTCTCGCAGTTCGGACTGCTGTTCACCAACCATCATGTGGGTCTCGATTGCATCCAGAAGCTGAGCACGGCCGAGCACGACTACGCGGCCAACGGGTTCTACGCGACCAACCACGCGGCGGAGGCGCAATGCCCCGACCTGGAGGTCAACGTGCTGCTGCGCATCCGCGACGTGACCGCGGAGGTGAAGGGCGCTGCGAAGGACGCGGCGAACCCGGCCGAAGCGAACAAGCAGCGCAAGGCCGCCATGTCCCAGATCGAGAAGTCCTGCACCGCCGAGACCGGCCACCGCTGCGACGTCGTGACGCTCTACTCGGGCGGAGTGTACAACCTCTACGAGTACAAGAAGTACACCGACGTGCGCCTGGTGTTCGCGCCGGAGTTCGATATCGCGCAGTTCGGCGGCGATCCGGACAATTTCACCTACCCGCGTTTCGACCTTGATTTCGCCTTCTTCCGCGCCTACGAGAACGGCAAACCGGCCGAGGTGAAAGACTGGCTGCGCTGGAGCCATGCTGGGGTCAAGGACAAGGAACTGACCTTCGTCTCGGGCAATCCCGGCGCGACCGGCCGCCTGGCGACCTATGCCGAGTTGGTGTTCTCGCGCGACACCGCGTACCCGCTGCTTTACGACCGGCTGGGATCGCTGATCGCGGCCATCGAGGCCTACCGCGCCCAGAGCGAGGAGAACGGCCGCGTGGGAAAGGAGAACCTGTTCTCCGTGCAGAACAGCTACAAGGCCTACACCGGTTTCCTGGTGGGATTGCGCGACCCGGTGCTGATGAAGGAAAAGCTGGATCGGGAGACGAAGCTGCGCGCGGCGATCGCGGGGGATTCCGAGAAGCAGAAGCAGTTCGGCGCGCTGTGGGACGACGTCGCCGCGGCCTACGCTCAGTACCGCGGGTTCTACGCGCAGCAGTTTCTGTTCGAGCGCGCGCCGTCGTACGGGTCGGACCTGTTCGGGATCGCGCGCGCCGTTCTGCGGTACGCCGGGGAGACGCACAAGCCGAACGCCGAACGGATGCGCGAGTATGCCGAATCCAACCTGCCCGCCGTCGAGCAAGCCATGTATTCGACCGAGCCGCTCACCGATTCCATGGAAATCGCGGTACTCGCCAACTACTTTGCGTTCCTGCGAGGCCACCTGGGCGAGGACGACGCGACCGTGAAGGCGGTGCTGAACGGGCAGACACCCGAGCAGGCGGCGACTGGCTACGTGACCACCAGCAAGCTGAAGGACGTCGCCGAGCGGAAGCGCCTAGCCAAGGATCTGGACGCGGTCATGGCGTCCGAAGATGGGATGATCCGGCTGGCGCGGCTGCTGGACGGGCCGGCGCGAAAGTACCGCAAGGAATACGAGGATAAGGTCGAAGCGGTGCTGATCCAGAGCAAGGCCAAGCTGGCGCAGGCGCGGTTTGCGGTCTACGGCACCAGCGAGTATCCCGACGCGACTTTCACGCTGCGGCTGACCTACGGCCCGGTCGTGGGCTACAAGGACGCCGCGGGAAAGCAGGTCCCTTACACCACCACGCTCGACGGCTTGTATAAGCGCGCCACCGGAGTCGAGCCCTTCAAGCTGCCCCAGCGCTGGCTCGACGCCAAGGGCGAGCTCGACCTCTCGACGCCTTACAACTTCGTGACCACCACCGACACGCACGGCGGCAACTCCGGCAGCCCCACCGTGGACGAGAAGAACGAACTCATCGGCATCCTGTTCGACGGCAACCTCGAGAGCTTGCCCAACCGTTTCGTCTTCACCGACACCATCTCGCGCTCGGTACACGTGGCCAGCCAGGGCATCATCGAGGCCCTACGCAAGGTCTACAAGGCGGACCGCGTGGTGAAGGAACTGGGGATGGAGTAGGCGGCGGGCGGACGTGGCCATCAGACCCATCCTGCAGTTGGGCGACCCGCGCCCGGGTCGCGCCACTGGGAGATCTTCCAGGACCTCTGCAACCGCGCCCAGACATCGGGGAACTTGGTGCAGGATGCCTGGTTTGCGGCTCTGGCAATCGAATCCGGCTGCGAGTGGATCACAATGGACCGCGACTTCGCGAGGTTCGACGGCCTCCGCTGGCGGCCGCCATTCTAGCATCGCAAACCCCTTACGTCTCGCTGGAGGCGGGCAGCACCACCAACGGACGGCGCTGCCCAGTTCTCGGGGCGCCCGGCACTCTCACCCTCAGCAGGCCGATCTGTCCGTCGTGGTGCGATTCGTGCTCGCAGACGTGGAACCACTTGCACAGATTGTTCGTGGGTCCCCAGGGCCAGGTCTTGTCAACCTCCATCAGCCACCGATCGTCGCGCTTGCGGAGTTCCGCGAGCGTCTTCTCACGAAGCTCATGCAGGATGTTCCGATAGTAGTCGAGCGTGTGCCCCTTGATGGTCTTGCGGGCGGGCTCGCCCAGTTCCATCGCCACGGCCCAATCTTTGAATGCCGAACCCTTCTCGAGCTCCTGCATCCCCACGTGATCGAAGGTGTTTAGCTGATACAGCTTCTCGGTGGCTGCCAGATGGAAAAGCAGCGCACCGATCCGGTTAGCCTTGCTGTCCAGGAGAAAGTCCACCTGATCCTGCGTCAAGCCTTCCACGGAGCGAAGGACCGCGTCCCGCATCCAGGTCATTTCCGAAACCAGCGTGCCGATCTGTGGGGAGTAGCCCGGGACGGGGCCCAGAACGTTCGCTTCGGCCCCCGCGGCACGCGCATCCGCCGACACAACCAGCGCGGATGCGACGGCCGACTGGAAGAAATGCCGGCGGCTCGGCGCAGAAAGATGGAAGCAGTCGGTCAGTGGCATCACGTCTGTCCACGATTGTAGTTCATGTTTGCCCGCAGCCCCGCGCCGGCTCCATCCCCTTTACCTACCCAGCCGGTGCCCCCGCTCTGCCTCCATTAGGTTCAATAGGATGTCGTTTATTCGGGTCAGGTGGCCTTCGCCCTTGGACTTCAGCCAGGTCAGGACTTCTGCGTCCAGGCGAACGCTGACCGCCACCTTGCGCGGCCGGGCATCACGCAACCGCACCATCTTCGCCAACTGTGCATCGGTCAGCCGCGGAATGTCGTCGAAGCGGATGCGCGAGTCGTCCCCCATCGCCTGACGCCCGGCCACCCGACGCAGCGTCTGGCGGTCCTCTTCAGTCCATTGTCTGTGCTTGATATCTTCGGATTTCATGCTTCTCAGCCGGGCGGGCCGAGATGATGCGGATGATTTCTTCGCCACGATGGTCCTCCCGATAAACGTGAACAACCAGCAGCACGGCGCTAACCCCGGGTTCGATCCGGGCTGCGCCAAGCGCATGCCAGCGTCTTTCTTGCGTTTTCATGTCGTTGCGGTCTGCGTAGACGAGGCAGCGTTCGTCCTCGAACACCAGCGCCGCCAGTTCAAACGAGATCCCGCCGTGCTTCCGCTGGTTCCGGAGGTTCTTCGCCTCGTCCCACTCATAACGCATCTCGTATATACGTAGTGTACTACATGGTGAAAAGGGACCGGCGGGCACACCCCGCCCGTGCGCCCCTCCGGCCGCTCCACGACTGGAGTAGAATCGTCCGACGATCAGCAGAAGGGCGCTGTTGGGCGCTGGCCTGTGCGGCTGGCCAATGGTGGTGAGGGCGCGCACATCCTATGACGCCGGGGATTTGGTCAGGATGGTTGCACTTCCCTCCGACTGCCTTCGGCGATGGAACAACGAGGAAATAAGGGGTACGTCGCCATCTGCCGGGATTGTCTCGGTGGCGCGTATCGGGTGAAGCACGTTGCAGAAGACGGCCGTCCGGAGCTGGACGTCACCGCAACAGCGATGGTTCGCGATCCGGGTCTGGTCGGATGCTCGATCAGCGTGGAGCTGGAGTGCGTTGCTCTGGTCGCAAAAGGGACCGCACGAACCCCGCCCGCGGAGACGGCGGGAGGCCTCAGAACAGAAACAGCGGCGTCCCCTGCGCCGGCGGCTCTTCACCCGCGCCGACCGGGACTTCCTCGCCTTCCTTCGCTTCTTTGACCGGGCGGCAGTAGATGCCCGCTTCGCCCACGTAGACCTCCAGATCGGCCGGGCGCGGCAGCGAACCCTGGATCAGCGCCTCCGAGAGCGGATCCTCGATGTACTTCTGCAAGGCGCGCCGGAGCGGCCGGGCGCCGAAGCTGCGGTCGTTGCAGGTCTTCTCGAGGATGTACTTGGAGGCCTCGGTGGTCAGGCGCAACTTGATCTGCTTGGCTTCCAGGTTCTGGTTGATCTGGCCCACCAGCAGGCCGATGATCTTGATCAGGTCGTCGTCGGTGAGCGACTGGAACAGGATCACTTCGTCCAGCCGGTTCAGGAACTCGGGGTTGAAGGCGCGCTTCACCTCCGCCATCACCATGTCCTCGACCTTTTGCGGAATGCCCTCGCCCACCGGGGCCGAGAAGCCCATGCCGCCTTTCTTCTCGAGGAAGCGGGCGCCCAGGTTGGAGGTCATGATGATGATGGTGTTCTTGAAATCGACCGTGTTGCCGATCCCGTCGGTCAACTGGCCGTCCTCGAACACCTGCAGCAGGATGTTGTAGACATCCGGGTGGGCCTTCTCGATTTCGTCGAGCAGGATCACGGAGTAGGGCTGCCGCTTGACGCGTTCGGTCAACTGACCGCCCTCTTCGTAGCCCACGTATCCGGGAGGCGATCCGATGAGCTTCGAGACCGAGTGCTTCTCCATGAACTCGGACATGTCGAAACGCACCAGCGCCTTCTCGCTGGCGAAGAGGAATTCCGCCAGCGCGCGGGCCACTTCCGTCTTGCCTACGCCCGTCGGCCCCAGGAACAGGAACGAGCCTGCCGGCCGCTTGGGAGATTTCAACCCGGCGCGGGAACGGCGGATGGCGCGGGACAGCGCGCTGATGGCGCGCTCCTGGCTGACGATGCGCTTGTGCAGTTCCTCTTCGATGCGCAGAAGCTTGGCGACTTCCTCTTCCTTGATGGAGGTCATGGGCACGCCGGTCCAGCGCGCCACCACGTCTTCGATGTCGTCCTTGGTCACCACGCCGGTCGAAGTGTCGTCGAGGTTGTAGCGCTCGCGGAGGATGCGCAGGTTCTCCCGCTCCTTGCGCTCCTCGTCGGAATAGAAGCGCGCCTTCTCGAACTCGTGGTTGGCGATGGCGTTCTCCATGCGGTGCACGATGAACTTGATGCGCTTCTGGATCTCGTTCACCTCGGTGGGCAGCGTGGTTTGGCGCAGTTTCACGCGCGCCCCGGCCTCGTCGATGAGATCGATGGCCTTGTCCGGAAGGAACCGGTCCGGGATAAAGCGGCTGGAGGTAAACACTGCCGTCTCGATGGCGTCGTCGGTGTAGGCCACGGCGTGGAACTTCTCGTAGCGCTCCTTGATGCCGCGCAGGATCAGCACCGCGTCGGCCTCGCTGGGAGGCGGAACCTTCACCGCCTGGAAGCGGCGCTCGAGCGAGCGGTCCTTTTCGATCGACTTGCGGTATTCGCCGGGCGTGGTAGCGCCGATGCATTGGATCTCGCCGCGCGAAAGAGCCGGCTTGAGGATGTTGGCGGCGTCCAGCGAGCCTTCGGCCGAGCCGGCCCCCACCAACGTGTGAAGCTCGTCGATGAAGATGATGGCGTTCTGATTCTCCATCAGCTCCTTCATGATGGTCTTCAGGCGCTCTTCGAACTGGCCGCGGTACTTGGTTCCCGCCACGATCAGCGAGAGGTCCAGAGCCAGGATGCGCTTGTCGGCGAGGAACGACGGCACGTCGCCCTCGGAGATGCGCTGGGCCAGGCCTTCCACGATGGCGGTCTTCCCTACGCCCGGCTCGCCGATCAGCACGGGGTTGTTCTTGGTCCTGCGGCACAGGATCTGAACCACGCGCTCGAGCTCGTAGTCGCGGCCGATCAGGGGATCGAGCGAGCCGTCCAGCGCCGATTGCGTCAGATCGCGGCTGAACTCGGACAGCAGCGAGCTTTCCTTGGGCCGGCTGGCGGTCATCTTTTCGGAAGCGGAGCGGGAGATCTCTTCGCGCACGGCCGAAAGCCGCAGCCCGCGCTCGTGCAGGATCTCCGCTGCAAAGCACTTCTCTTCCCGCAGCAGGCCGAGCAGCAGATGCTCGGTTCCGATGTGCTTGTGATTGAGCCGCTCGGCTTCCTCGGCTCCATACGCCAGCACGCGCTTGCACTCATGGCTGAGAGGCAGGTCCACGGAAGTGGAGACCTTCTCGCGGATGGTAGTGTGCCCCTCGATCTGCTTGCGGATCGAATCGATCTGCGCAGCCGACCGCAGGAAGCGGTTCGCCAGGGCTTTGTCCTCGCGCAGCAGGCCGAGCAGCAGGTGCTCAGTCTCGATATAGGGGCTGCCGAACTGGCTGGCCTCATATCGCGCAAAGAAGATGACCCGCCGGGCTTTTTCCGTGTATCGTTCAAACATAACTTTTTCCGCTCTGTACGCTTACAGCATCGGCATCGGGCGCTTCGGACCGCAGCCCTTCCTGGACCAGCGCGCCTGCTTCCAGGCGCAGAACCCGGTCGCAGCGGCGGGCGAAGGACAGGTTGTGAGTGACATAGACCGACGTGAGACCGTGTGAACGGTGCAGTTCGGTCAACAAACCGATGACCATCTCGCCGGTGCGTTGATCGAGGTTCCCCGTTGGCTCGTCGGCCAGCAGGAACTTCGGATTGCCGACCAGCGCACGGGCCAGCACGACTCGCTGCTGCTCGCCACCGGAGAGTTCTCCTGCCCGGTGCGAGGCACGGGCTTTCAGGCCGGTTTCTTCGAGCCTGGCCAGCGCCGGCGCGGCCGCCTCAGCCCGCGACATCCCTCGGATCAACAGCGGCATCATCACGTTTTCAAGGGCGGTGAACTCCGGGAGCAGGTAGTGGGTTTGCCAAACGAACCCAATTTCCCGGTTGCGGAAGCTCGCAAGATCCTCATCTGCAAGGGCCGTAATCTCTCTGCCGCCGAAGAAAACGAACCCATTCGTTGGCCGGTCCAGCGCGCCAAGCAGGTACAGGAGGGTAGACTTGCCGGTTCCAGACTCCCCGATCAGGGCTATCCGTTCCCCTTGCTCGATTTCGAGGTTCAGACCCTCGAACACCACCAGCTCGCCATCGCCCGAGCGGAACTTCTTGCTCAGGTCCACGGCCCGTATGGCGGCATTTGGCAGCATCGAATCCCCTATTTACTACGCTAGCACGGCAGTCCAGCGTACGCCTCTGGCGTGAGAACGCGGAACGGGCGCCTGGCGCACCTCTCGGGAACCAAAACCAGATGAGACTAAACCTATTCACTTAGTTTGATGCAGCGGAAGAGCCGGACGTTGCTGACAGGCCGTCATCCTTCCCGGCGCCAGCGCTCGCCTGCGGTCGTGGCTCGCCCCGACGCGGAATCCTCGACCGTCAGGACGTAGGACTAACTTGGGCTTGGATTTCGGTTGCGTTCCGTCTGGGGAAATGATAAACTTCTTTTAACCTTTGTCTCTGGGGGGCGCCCCCAGGAATTTAAAAGCCCCAGGTTGGGAACCTGGGGCTTCACTCAGAGGGGCTGGCGACGGGCTGGGTCCCGTCGCCGGGGATGCTATGTTATAGCTGACTGAATTCAGTCTACACCAGATTCACACCGTTGTGTCCCATTCTTAGCGAAAATTAACTATAAAGCCCTTTTAATCATCGACTTGGCGGTGCTGGGCTGTCTCCGCCCCGCTTCTTGGCGCGCTCATAGTCGGTCAGCAACTGGCGCGTGACCCGGTCCGCCACATCGGCGCTGGCGCCGCGAAATTTCCCGCCGAGACTTTCCTGGGTAGTGGACCAGATGACGTCTCCGTCCTTGCTCACCAGGCGCACGGAAGCGCTCGCCTCGTGTTTGCGGTCCTGCGTGTGGAGCGATTCGTTCTCGCCGACGCCCACCCCGGCGGCTGCGCCCTGGCGTATCATGCCACGGCTGCCGTAGGCATAGCCGGAGTCGGTGGCGCTCACGTTGGCGCGGGCGTTGAGCCCCTCGCTGGCCGAAAACGTGTCAGTGAAAATCAGGTCTTCGGCCGAGCCGCGGAGGATCGCATCGGCGCGATCCTGATTCTCGGTGATTACAAAAAGGCGGGACCGCTCCAGGCTGCTGATGATCATGTCCCGCATCTGGGCTGCGGTCTCGCCGCCGTTCAGGCGGTCCACGTAGACCCGGCGAATGGTGAGCAACTGGGCGAGTTGTCCGTGCTCGATGCTCTCGTCGCGCGGGGCCGGGGCGGCGGCTTGACCGAGGGCGCCAGCCAATGCGATCCATGCTGCTATCATTTCAGCCCTTGCCTCTCTTGCGCGCCTCGACGTCCTGGTACTCGACCTTGCGACCGGTCCTGGCTTCCAGGCTGGCCAGCAGGGCGCGGATGTCGCCCTTGCCCACGCGAAAAACGAGCGCCTGCTGGCGGCCGTGGTCGTCTTCGTACCCCACGGTCAGGAAGTGGGTGCGCTGCTTGCTCAGCAGGAACAGAGGCGATAGAGTGGCCAGAATGTATCTGGGGCTGGCGTTCTGGCCGTATTCGAGAACATTGATGCTCTCATAAGGGACCTCGACGACGGCCGAGCGGCTCTCGAACCGGAAGTACTGATCGCCGGTGACATCTATCAGGCCCGCCGAAGACCGGCTCAACTCGGCGACCGTGCCGCCGACATACTCGACGCGGTCGCCGCGCCCGCCCGCCCGCATGGGAGCCGGCCCGAGCGCCACCACCAGAACGCAGAGCATCCAACGCACCGGAGTTTCGCCTCACCTACTAGGTGTCCCGGCGCGGCCGGGACTCTCCGGTTAAGCTGAAGGTATGGCTGACGACCCCAAGACCCAACCGGCGGAGATTGCCGCGCCCGAAGGCGTCCCGCCCGGCGTGATCATCAGCCCGGACACGCGCCGGCCGGACCGCGTTCCACCCGGGCAGTCACGGACGCGGAAGTGGCCGGTGCTCGACGCCGGCGGACCGCCGACAATCGACCTGGCGCGCTGGCGCTTCCGTCTGGCGGGCCTGGTCGCAAAGGCCGTCGAGTGGAGCTGGGAGGAGTTCGAGAAGCTTCCCAGGATCAAGGTATTCGCCGATTTTCACTGCGTCACGCGCTGGTCGCGCCTGGGAAACACCTGGGAGGGCGTCTCGACGCGGGAGCTTATCAGCCGCGCCGGCGGCAGGCTGCCAAACGCCCGGTTCGCGCTGGTGGCGGGCTACGACCAGGGCTGGACCACGAACCTCCCACTGGATGTGCTTCTGTTGGAGGACACGCTGGTGGCCCTGACACACGATGGGGAGCCGCTGACGGCGGAGCACGGTGGCCCGGCCCGCCTGGTGGTGCCACGCCTTTACGCCTGGAAGAGTGCCAAGTGGGTGAAGGCTATCGAGTTGCTGGATCGCGATCAGGCAGGCTTCTGGGAGAAGAACGGCTATCACATGCGCGGCGATCCTTGGCTGGAAGAGCGGTTTGGCTGGTCCTGATACCATAGAAGTGTAGATGTCCTTCCCTGGGAACCCCAAGTTGCGGCGCCGGAGCGTGCTGGGCGCCGCCGGCATTGGCGGGTTGGCCGCCTTCGCCTGCCATGCCGCACCGGCCTTCTGGCAACAGTACAGGCGTGACGCCAAGCGGCCCATCCTCCGGCCAACTGCGATCCCAGACCCGCTGCGGTGGCCTGACCGAGGCCTGTTCGCAGCCTGGCTCGGCCACAGCACCGTCCTTCTGAAGATGGACGGCTTCACCATCCTCACCGATCCGGTTTTCAGCGAGCGGGCCGGCCTACAGGTTGGCCCGGTCACGTTCGGCGTGAAACGGCTAGTGGCGCCGGCGCTGGAGGCGGATCAGCTTCCGAAGATCGATCTGGTTCTGCTCTCGCACGCGCACATGGACCACACCGACTTGCCGTCGCTGCGCGCGCTCGAAAGCCCGCATACGGCGGTCATCAACGCCGTGCGGAATAGCGACTTGCTGCACGTGAAACGCTGGCGCCGGGTGTCGGAACTGGGCTGGGGCCAGAGCGAGCGGGTGGGCGCGGCCAGCGTCCGCGCCTTCGAGGTCAACCACTGGGGCGCGCGGATGCGTACGGACGACTACCGGGGCTACAACGGCTACCTGATCGAGTGCGGCGCCCACCGCGTGATCTTCGCCGGGGACACGGCCATCACCACGGCGTTCCGGAGCCTGCGCTCGACCCGGCCGATCCATCTGGCCATCATGCCGATCGGCGCCTACAATCCCTGGATCCGGTTCCACTGCACTCCGGAAGAGGCCTGGCAGATGGCGTCGGACGCCGGGGCCGAGCGCATCCTGCCGATCCACCACCAGACCTTTCCGCTGGGCCGCGAACCGGTGCTGGAGCCCATCGAGCGCCTCGACCGCGCGGCAGGGCGCGAACGGGACCGCATTGTCGTCCAGCGTGTGGGGCAGGAATTCGGGCCGGCGTAAGCTGGCCACGGACGATAATATGAGCGTGGAGAAGAAGGTAAGGGTGTTCGGCAGCTTCGAGGAAGCGGATGAGGCCGACGCGCGCGACGACGCGGCGATGTCCCCCGAAGAGCGCCTGAATATCCTTCTCAAGCTCCGCGACAGCCGTCACCCCGGTGCGGCTGAACAAGGAATGGCACGGGTTTCTCGAACTGTTGAGCTCGAACGAAGTGGAGCACCCGGTGGTCCCACACTGCCGATCTTGATCTCCTGGTGCGGCCAACCGAAGAGAATGCGAACCGGGTGCTGCGCGCGCTGTCCACATTCGGCCTCAGAAGAGTAGGGATCGAAGCGGCGGACCTGAGCCCGCCCGGAATACCGGCGTCAAGGAGCTGGCATCCGAGGAATATCGAGGACACGTGCTTCTGCTGAGCCGCTGACGGCTGGTCATAGCCAGATGGGAAAGGGACAGAACAGGAGGCGCGATCAAGCCTCCCGACAAATCTCTCACGCCGCGTTTCGCCGATGGCTGCTCGCGTTCGCATTCTGTGCCGCTGCGGTCGTGGTGAGCATTTACTATATCGACCGGCCCGCAGCCGTGTTCTTCAACACGCACGTTCGGCCCACAGAGTTGTGGGGCTGGCTGAACCACCTGCTCGCCCCGTTCGTGCTCGTCCCGGTGGCGGCGCTGCTCTTCCTGCTCGGCTTGGGATGCTGGCGGCTCTCCGGCCGGCAGCTCGGCGCCTGGACCCTGGAACCCCTTCTCTGCTCCTGGAGCGCCATCTGGGCCCTCGCCGCCGAGTTCGTGTTTAAGAGGATTCTTGGCCGGGCCTGGCCCGACCCTACCTATACCGGGAAGCACCTTTACGGATTCAGGTTTCTGAACGCAGGCCCCTACTGGGACTCGTTCCCGTCAGGAACAGCGACTGTCTCAGCGGCCATCGTCGCGACGGTCTGGATTGTCACTCCGCGTTTACGGCTACCCAGCGTGTTACTGGCAGCACTCCTGTGCGCTGGGGTCATCGTCACCAATGGACATTGGCTGTCGGACGTGATCGCCGGCGCATTCCTTGGTGCGTCCATTGGCTGGATGACGGTGCTGGTGCTGCGCTCGCCCGTGCTGCGGGATCCTCAGCCGCGTGACACGGCCCGGCGAAACGCGAACGGGTGACAGCCGATCGCAAGGCCCGTCCCGCTAGCCGTCCCACCGCCGGAACGCCAGCACCGCGTTCAGGCCGCCGAAGGCGAAAGAGTTCGAGAGCGCGTATTCGGGCTCGGCGGCACGCGCCTGGTTCGGGATCACGTCCAACTCGCACTGCGGATCGGGCTCCTGGTAATTCGCCGTGGGCGGTAGCAGGCGGTTGCGCAGCGTCAGCACGGTGGCCACGGCCTCAATCGCGCCAGCGGCGCCCAGCGCGTGCCCGTGCATGGACTTGGTCGAGCTGACCCCAATGCGGCCCGCGTGCGCGCCGAACACCATGTGGATGGCGCCCGCTTCCGTGGGATCGTTGGCCGGCGTGGCCGTTCCGTGAGCGTTAATGTAGCCCACCTGCTCGGGCGCGATGCCGGCGTCGCACAGCGCACCGCGCATGGCGCGCGCCGGACCTTCCATGGTGGGCTGCGTCAGGTGATGGGCGTCGGAGGACATCCCGAAGCCCACGATCTCCGCGTAGATCTTCGCGCCGCGCGCCCGCGCCGCTTCGAGCGTCTCGAGCACCAGCATGGCGCCGCCCTCGCCCAGGATCATTCCGCGGCGGTTCTTCGAAAACGGCCGGCAGGTGTCCGGCGATACCACGCGCATCGCCTCCCAAGCCTTCAGATTCCCCACACAGAAAGGCGCTTCGCTCCCGCCCGTGATTGCGGCCTCCACGACGCCGTTGCGGACCAGCCAGAAAGCCTGCCCGATGGCGTGATTCGACGAGGAGCACGCGGTCGAGACGGTGTAGACCGGCCCGGTGATGCCGGTCTCGATCGAGATGTGGCTGGCTCCGGCGTTCTCCATGGCGCGTGGGATGGTCAGCGGGTTGACGCGAGGCCGCTTGAGTGCATACAGATTCTGGAAGCCCTCGTCCTCGGTGGTCTTGCCGCCGACGCAAGAGCCGGTGACGACCGCGCCGCGCTCGCGCAACTCCAGGGTCCACTCGATGCCCGAATCGCGCACGGCCTCGCGCGCGGCGACCACCGCGAACTGCGCGAAGCGGTCCAGGAAGTCGGTTTCCTTGTTGCAAAAATGCAGGGCGGGATCGTAGTCCCGAACCTCGGCGGTGTTCGGAAACCGAAGCAGCCCGGGGTCCACCAGCGTCATCGGACCGATTCCGGGCCGGCCCGCGGCCAGGGCTTGCCAGAACTCGGAGGCGTTCCGCCCCAGCGCGGAGATTACGCCGACACCCGTTACCACCACACGGCGCGCCATATCAAGGCTGCGCCGGCGCCGGCGCCTCGCTCTGTCCGCTCGCAAACAGCTTGTCCAGGGCCTCCACCATCTGGCGCATACTGCGGATTCCCTGCACGCCCTCGTCGGGAATGTTGATGTTGAATTCGTTCTCGAGGGCGAAGAGGATGTTGACTCCGTCCAGGGAGTCGATCCCCAGCTCTTCGAAGGTGCTGTCGATCGTCACCTTCTCCGGCGGCAGCTTCTGGCTGTCGGCAATCACCTTCAGAATTCTCTGGGTTAGTTCTTCGGACATAGGATTTCGCTTACCGTCTCAAAATGGTATCCCTTTTCGAGGAGCGAAGGGATGAGGCGCCGCACCGCTTCGATGCAGGTGCCGGCGGTGCCGCGGCTGTCGTGCAGGCAGAAAATCGCGCCGTTCCGGGCGGCTGAGACCAGCCGGGCGACAACGGCCGGTGCGGGCAGCTTCCAGTCTCTTCCGATGGCGGTCCACATCACGCCCAGAAGCCCCAGCTTCCGTTGCACCGCTCTTAGGCCGAACCATCGGGCGCCGTAAGGCGCGCGGAACAGCGCCGGTGTCACGCCGGCGGTCGCGGAAATCGATTCCTGCGCCCGCGCCAGCTCGCCGTAAATGGTGCGTGGGGAACGAAAGTACAAGCGCGTGTGGGTGTCGCCGTGATTGCCGATCTCGTGGCCCGCACCCGCGACCTGCCGCACCACGTCCGGCAGCCGCCGCACATGCATGCCGCACTGAAAGAAGGTCGCGCGCGCGCCGAGGCGTTCCAGCACGCTGAGCAGTTCCGGAGTCGATTCGCTGGGTCCGTCGTCGAAGGTGAGGGCGATCGAGGCGCGGTCGGAGGCGCCGCGCCAAACCGAAGGACCGAAGAGAGATGACGAGCGGCTTCGCACCGCGTACGCCATCAGCCCGGCTGCGGCGCACGCCATCCCGCCCATAGACTCGATAAACATGCCGAGGAATCTTAGGATATCAGAGAGCCGCGCCTTCGGCAGCCATCAGCCATCGGCTGTCAGCCATCAGTTGTCAGCCGTCAGCTTCAGACTGAGGCAGCGATCAGCCATCAGTTGTCAGCCATCAGCTCCGAGGTGTGGCTGATAGCTGGCGGCTGATAGCTGATAGCTGACGGCCACAAAAAGAGGCCGGGAGCTGGCGAGGCGCCCGGCCTGAAGAGCACCCGCGGACCGCTCGGAGGCTGCGGCCCGAGGTAGTGGAGGATCTTGTCAGGCCAGGAGCCCGCCGTGCCCCAGGCACGCGATTTCCCACCCGGTTACCCGATATCGCGCCAGCATGGGCGGCAGAATCATGTCCACCACGTTCGGCTTGGCGGACCGGAAGCAGCCCGGCGCGGAAACGATTGGTACGTCGTCCTTGTAAGCCAGAAGCAGCAGGTTCCCGGGCTCGACCGGCGCCAGGAACCGCTCCATGTGGCAGCCGATGTGCGCCAGGGCCCGGCCCACTACGTCTTCCGGACCGGCCGGGGCGGTAGTGGAAGCCACCAGAACCACCGTCGGTTTGGTGCGGACCAGATGCTCCAGCGCCCGCCCGATGCTGGCTTCCTCTTCGAGCGCTGCAAGCACGAAATTAGCGGAAGCGCCGAACCGCTCCAGCCGCTGCCGCATGATGTTCTCGAACAGCGTCCGCGCCCGCTCACCGCTGAGGGGGTCCGAATAGAGCACCCCCACGGCGGGATTGCGGATCGGCCGGGCCTGGAGGATCGGCCCGCGCTCGCGCAGAATCATCAGCACCGCCTCGAGCTGCGATTCCGCCACCGCGAAGGGGGCGCTCTTCACCGTGGCGATCCGTTGCGCGCCCTTCGCAAAGCCGAAGTTCGGAAGCGTGGCGATCACCACCGACGAAGTGCAGTTGATCTGCCGCAGCAGCTCGTCGTCGATCAGAACGCAGCAGTCTTCGGTGGCGAACAGGTTCGCCCGGCCGCCCGCCGCCAGGCGGATTTCGAGCGACCCACATCCCATCTCCGAAGACACTGCCATGACGGCGTCGTCTTCGCTGACCTCGCCTTGCTCGAGCTCCGTCACCCACACCTGGCCCATACCTTCGGTCTCGAGCAAGTGGACGTCTTCCTCGCTGAGCACATGTCCCTTGGCGAGGAGTTTCTTGCCCCCGGGGCGGAAAATCGTGCAGCAGAGGATTCGACCGGTGGACTCTTTGATATCGACTGTCTGAGCCTTCATCTTCTTCCCCTAGACCCTAAATTATACAAATGCCTTTGGAAAATCCAACGGATTAACAGCCGATTGGGGCGGAGGTTTTTTGCGGGCATCCCCGGGGAGCCGTTGGACGGCGGGCGTGAGCGGGATCTACAAGAAACTTCAATGAGGGTTTGGGAGAACGGTAAGCGGAACGAGCGTGTTTCCGTCGGGAACGCGACCGTATGCATCCCCACTAATGTGGGCATCAGCCACCCTCGTTTGTGCAGGAACCACGCGCTTGATCACCGCTACCTCATCACAACATTGGAATTTCGGGCACCGAAGGCAATCCTTCCACGCTTTTAGGGGGAGTTCGCCACGATCAAGGGTGGTGAAACCGAGCTTCCGGAAGAAATCCGGGACATACGTGAAGGCGAAAACATCTTCCACCCCAAAGGCTTGCGCTTCTCCCTCAAGCGATTCGACGAGCGCTTTGCCGGCGCCGCAGCCCTGGAGCTCGGGCCGGATCGCAAGAGATCGGACCTCGGCGGCTCGGGGTGTGTAGAAGTGAAGGGCGCCGCAGCCGGAAACCCCCGATTCAGTCTGTACGACGCTGAAATCACGCAGGTTCTCCGCCAGTTCGAATTCGGTGCGGGGCAGCATGATGCCTCTGGCGGCAAACCCGTTGATGAGCGCCAGAATGGCGGGGATATCGGCCATCGACGCCTTGCGGACCAGCACCGTCGCTTCGCCCGGTGCGGGGAATCGAGCGCTAGTACCCGTGTGACTATTAGACATCTTGTACGGCCTCGGGCACCAGGCGTGTTCCAACTGATTGACTCTCCAGGGCTTGCTTCACAATCCCGGGAACGGAGCCGGGGGCGATCAAGACCTGGCCGACGCCCCTTCGTACTGCTTCCGAGGCGGCATTCAGTTTGGCCTGCATGCCGCCGGTCGCGATGCCCTGCGCGATCAAACGGTCGCATTCCGCCGGGGTTAGTTCGGAGATCACCTCCCGCTCCGCATTCATCACGCCCTGGACATCGGTGAGAAACAGGAGGATTCCTGCGCCGAAGGCCGCGGCGCACGCCACCGCCATCTGGTCGGCATTCACGTTGTAGACATGGCCCTGGCGGTCGCCGGCGACACAGGCGACCACCGGCACATAGCCGCTTTCCGTGAGCAGGTGCAGCAGTTCGGGATTCACGCGCACCACCCGGCCAACGGCGCCGAGTGCCGGATCGAGCGGCTCGGCTTCCACCAGGCAGGCGTCGATGCCGCTCAAGCCGACCGCTTGCGCGCCGGCGGCGACCAGCGCGGACACCAACTCGTGGTTCACGCTGCCGGCAAACACCTTCAGCACCGCGTCGATGGTTTCGGGCGTCGTGACGCGCAGGCCGTTAACGAAGCGGCTCTCGATGCCCCGCTCCGCCAGGAAGCGCGTCATCTGCTTGCCGCCCCCGTGTACCACTACCAGCTCGACGCCTTCCCGCGCCGCAGCCGCCAATTCGGCGGCCAGCCGCGCCCGAGACTCGGGCGCATCGAGCAGCGTGCCCCCCAGCTTGACCAGGACCTTCAGGGCGGGGACCTTCAAAGCAGGCCCTCCGTTTCTGCGAATCCCAGCATGAGGTTCATGTCCTGAAC
>Ga0265316_10002572_pt1 | contig 18733 bp, 18 predicted proteins | sample 4522metaG_FD_202092 | JGI IMG/M metagenome (GOLD analysis project Ga0265316, IMG submission 202092) | Rhizosphere microbial communities from Carex aquatilis grown in University of Washington, Seatle, WA, United States - 4-5-22 metaG | ecosystem: Host-associated > Plants > Roots > Rhizosphere >... | reverse complement strand
AAGGATTAAACAAGTCAAATTTATTCCAGCAATTACCAGCTTCGGCAAATACCAGTCCAAATATAGTTGACTGCTCTTTTAAAACAATTGGGTAACGTATCTCAGTGGTAAACTTATCGAATAAATTGCCTCCGTTCATAGTACCTGAAGTTTTCATGAGATTGTTGTTTGCATCTACATCAGGCGTAAGGGCACCATCTTCATATCCCCTTAAACCTATTACTTCAACATTTGATAGGCTATAATTGCTCATGCCACTACCACCCAACTGATATTTTTCAACTGGAGAATATCCTACATGTCTATTATAAGTACCAAGTAACCCGAAACTGGCTTTTGTCATTAAAACTAAGTTACCCACTAAAGATATATAGGTCTCTGCTTTAAAATCCCATTTGTTATATTCAATCCAATGATACTTGCGGGAGGCTTCCTGTTTTGCAATTTCGGTGGCCGCGTTAGTCCCATCTTGTTTGGTTATTAGAGCTTTTTCCGCATCACTAAGCAGCCAGAATTGATCTTTTTGGAATAGTGAGTAAGGTGGCGTAAACTGCAGCGTAAGAGAAAAATTTGAACCAGAACGAGGATAAATAAATTGATCAAGAGAGTTACGACCTATAACTGCCGTAAAACTCAGATTATTCATGCTGCCGCTATCTATTCCAGCAATATAGGGCCACTCTTTTAAGCCATATCTTTCATAATTCACACTGGTTGAAAGAGTAAAATAATCATCCGGCCAGCGAAGCCTGCGACCTAATCCTACAGAAGCTCCTAAAACTTTCATATATTGATTAGGATTAGCAGAAGTTAAAGTACCAAGTGTTGAAGTAGTAGGTTGTGTAATACGAGTGTAATATAAAGAAATAGATAAGGAATTAGGCTTTTTACCACCGAACCACGGATCAGCAAAGGATATACTGTAAGAGCGATAATATGTGCCGTTTGATTGTAAACGAAGGCTCAAAGACTGCCCATCACCTGATGGGACTGGTCGCCATTCTTTTAAATTAAAGAAATCGCGGTATGAAAAATTGCTGAATTTTACACCTACTGTTCCTACAAACGTATTCATTCCCCAACCACCCGATATTTCTAATTGATCATTCGCCCTTTCAACCAACTTATACTCTAAATCAACTGTTGAATTTGCAGGATTAGGCAGCGGTACAGGTTCTATTTTTTCGGGTTCAAAATGGCCAAGAGTAGCCAATTCCCGAACCGTTCTAATAATATCAGCTTTACTGAATAATTCTCCGGGCAACGTTCTGATTTCCCTTCGAACAACATGTTCGTTTGTTTTAGTATTACCGGTAATTATAACATTATTAATGGTAGCCTGACGTCCCTCGAAAATTCGCATTTCAAAATCAATCGAATCATGATCTATAGCAACTTCAATAGGTGAAACATTAAAGAATAAATATCCATTATCAAGGTAGAGAGAACTTACTGCATCATCATCGGATTGAAGTCGTTTGTCCAGACTTTTTTGATTGAAAGTTTCTCCTTTTTTTATACTTAGCACTTTGGATAAAAATTCTGAGCTGTATTTTGTATTTCCTATCCAATTAATTTTTCTAAAATAGTATTTGTCTCCTTCATAAATTTTTATATAAATAGCTATTCTTTTTTTGTTTATTACTTTAATAGAATCGGAAACTATTTTAGCATCCCGGTAACCATGTTCGTTATATAAATCAATAATTTTACCCTTGTCTTCCTTATAAGAAGTTTCAATAAATTTAGAAGAGTTCCAGAATTTCCAGTCTCTTTTTTTTGTCTTTTTCATTGATTTTAAAATCTTGCTTGACGCAAGTTCTTTATTTCCGGATATATTGATACTTTTAATTTTGACCCGTTTATTTTTGTTGATATGAATAATCAGGTCTAATCGGTTTGCACGGCTGGTATCAATTTTTTGTTTTATGTTAACATCAATGTTAAAGTATCCTTTTTCGAGGTAAAACTTATTAATAATTATTTTTGTATTGTTAACTACATCTTGGGTTATCTGACTGCCAATATGCAGGTTAAGTTTCTCTTTTAATTCATCTTTATCCGATTTTTTGATTCCTTCAATTGTTAATGTAGATAAACGGGGCCGTTCTTTCAGGTAAATATTCAAACGAACCCTGTCGTTCGGCATCATTGTTGCTGATACCTGAACATCCTCGAACAGTCCATGATCCCAATATTTTTTAATAACTTTTTTCATATCATCACTTGGCAATGTAATTCGTGATCCTTTTTCAAACCCGGACATGTTTGCCAAAACTCCTTTATCAAGAAAATATACACCGGTAACTATTACCGTGTCAATTACATATTCTTTGGGATTTGAATAATCAATGATTTTTAAGCTATCGGTACCTTGAGCAGAAATAAGCTGAACGAGTAAAACCAAAACACTTATTAATAGATTCCTTTTTAGACGCATTTTATATAAACGAAATTTATACTAAATTATTTAATAATATTATTATTTTTTTACGGGGCGAATTTATAACTTATTTCTCTTGAAATATTAACAACTTGAAAAATTAGTAATTTTTATTTGCAACTTGTTCGCCTGTTTTGCCAAATCTTCTTTCTCTGCCCTGAAAATCAATAATTGCCTTATACAAATCATCCTTGCGAAAATCAGGCCAAAGGGTATCTGTAAAATATAATTCTGTATAAGCAATTTGCCATAAAAGAAAATTGCTTATACGATACTCCCCACTGGTCCTGATAAGTAATTCAGGATCAGGCATAAACGAAGACTGGAGCTGTTGTGATATTATTTTTTCATTTATTTCTTCAACTTTAAGTTTATTTTCGCTGATATGAGTTGCCAATTGCTTAATGGTTTGTGAAATTTCCCACCTACCGCTGTAGCTTAAAGCAAGTACTAAAGTAAGTCCATCATTTTTAGCAGTTGTGTTCATTGTTTCCTGCAATTGTTTTGCAACATTTTTCGGTAGACTTTTGGAATCCCCGATGGTTTGTAGACGGATACGATTTTTTATTAAGGTGGAAGCTTCCAGATTAAGTGTCGATATAAGTAATTGCATCAGAGCATTAACTTCAGATTTAGGACGGCTCCAATTTTCGGTTGAAAAGGCATACAAAGTAAGGTACTTAATCCCTAATTCAGCAGCTCCCTCTACTGTCTCTCTCACTGCAGTTACTCCATTTTTATGGCCAAATATCCGTTGGTTTCCTTTTTTCCTGGCCCAACGGCCATTCCCATCCATAATTATTGCTATATGGCTTGGTAACTTGGCAATATCTATTTTATCTTTTAGATTCATTAAAATTTACTCTCGTAAGCTGGACAAGTTATTCCAAAATCAAAAATCTTATAAGTAATAAAAAGACCTGCAAATGAATACCAATCATTATTAATTAGTTGAGAATTCATTGAAGGTGGAAGAGGAGAATTGTTTACACCATCTATATTAATATCATTAAAAGTTTTCCTAAAACTCCATTGTACTCCTGTACTCCATTTTTTGCCTACAGTTACTCTAATTCCCAATGAAAAAGGATATACAAATTCAAAGGATTTTTTACTGGAAGAATTGAGAATCAGGGCTGCTGCTAATCCAGTAGAAACAAAAGGGCTAAAACTTAATTTTCTTTCCTTAAAGATCAATGGCAGAAAATTAAATTCAAATTGAGTAGAAATATCATAAAGCTCAGAACTAAATGAAGCATTTCTTGCCTGTTGGTATGGGTCTGGAAAATCTCTATCTTTTGCAGATAATGCTACGTAATTCAATTCGCTTTTAAACACATATCTGGTATTGAAATTATATCTGTAAACTATACCTGCGTTTATTTTTGGCGAATAAAATAATGTGGTTGGGTTAATATCACCCATATAATATGCTGTACCTAATGATATTCCCAAATCTGATTTACTTTGCGCAATAATCGGCAAACAGAAAAGAGAACATAATAAGAAACAAATATTTTTCATTAATAATAACCGACTAATATGAGTTGAAAATCATTGGATAACCCCTGATAGATGTTTTTATTCTGTATACCAGGTTGAAAATCCCGAAATAATAAACGTCATTAAATTTAGATTGTTGTGTTGCCAGTCCCTCAATGCGATCTGAAAGTGAATAGCGTCCTCCGAATTCAAAACCAAATGCATATTTATTACTATAAATTAGTTTTACGCCAATACCAACAGGGAAAACCATAGTATATCCTATATTATTATTGGGTAATCCATAGGAAGGTTTAATATTACCTGTTACATTAGGCCAGTAAAACAATCCGCCCATACCAGCAAATCCATAAAGACCAATTTTAGAATAATTATTAATCATTCCCCTCCTGTTAAAAAGGGCAAATGAAAATCTGTGCCTGTCCTCTTTGACAAAGTAATATTCATATTGTAATGACTGCTCAGATACAAAGGAATTAAAGCTGTATTTACGGGCATCCTGATAGCTAACTGAGGGATTATCCTTCCCAGTTAACCAGGCAAAAATTAAATTGAATTTTATTGATTGATCCTGTTTTAATTTATACCGGGCCCCAAAATACAGTGTAGGCCTGGTATTAAATATATTTATATCTTTTAAACCATACCAATTTTGTCCATTCGGATAACCACCAATGTCTCCAAAAAAATTTGATGTGCCTATGCCTACAATAGCCTCATAGCGCGTAAGTTTCCATTTCTGGGCAAAGCCCGAAAACGATAACAGTGAAATTAATATGATTATCAGCGCTTTCCGCATGTTATTAATTAAACGAAGGACAAATTTAATTATTTTTTGACTTTAAGGTTTAAACCGTTAAAGTTTAAATTTAGGAATTAAATTCATAATTCTCAATTCAATGTCGTTTAGTTAAGAATTAAGACACCCTTCGACAAGCTCAGGGTGACTATGTAATTAGGTCATGCTGAGCCTGTCGAAGTATGACCTATAATAAAAAGTCCTTAACTAAAAGACATTGATTCTCAATTTCTGATATCAGCTCCCCACATGAGTTTTTTCCTGATGGTATTATAAAAGGTATGATTTGGCAACCTGACCATACGAATTTTAAAATCTGCCGTTTTAATAACAATCGGTTCGCCAGTTAAATATTCATGAGCACTTGAATCAATTGTAACCAAGAAGTTTTTTGAAAGTGAATGAACTTTAATTTTTAATTTATGACCATCTGTAATTACAATTGGCCTTACTGTGAGATTATGTGAAGCTATAGGCGAAATAATAATGGAATTGCAATCTGGTGCCAGAATTGGACCGCCGGCACTCATAGAGTAAGCGGTTGATCCTGTAGGTGTGGAAAAAATCAGACCATCGGTTCTATAAGTACTTAAAAAATCACCATCAATTTCAATATCAATTGTAATCAGAGTGCTCTCACGTTTCTGAATGGTTATTTCATTTAAACCGAACGGAAAATCTTTAAATGGATTTGAAGAAGCATCAAGAGCAATTAGACTTCGTTCTTCAATCGTATAATTGTGAGCAAATATATAATCCATCGATTTTTCAATTTCCTCTTGGGCAATGTTTGCAAGAAAACCAAGTTTGCCAGTATTGATACCTATTATCGGTATGCCAGAATCCCTGACATATCGAACTGCTTCCAGGAAGGTGCCATCTCCGCCTAAACTAAATAAAAAATCAAAATCTTTAGTTATTTGATTATTACTATTAAATAATTCAGGAGTACATATATTAAAAGTTGGAATTGTTTCCAGGAATTTAAAAAATGGTTCATAAATATGTATTTCTGCGTTCTGCTTGCAAATTTTATCAAAAAAAACCTGCATGGCGGCTTCAAAATTTTTGTCAAATTTTCTACCAAAAACAGCAATTTTCATTGTAAATAGAAAGTATTAAACACTTAAATATCTCATGAACATTTCATAGCGGTCGTCCATCATGTTTGATAACAAATCCGTGTCCATATAAGATGCTTTTATGTCATAATTATAGCGATTAAATGTTTGTGTAACCGAGGACATATCTGTTTTATTGATTTTGATGGTTACTTCGATTTTAGTTGAATCATTTATGGATGACACATATAAACTCAATATTTTCGCATCATTACCTTCTACTATCTGTGCAATTTGAGAAAGGGAATAGTCATTTTTGTTGAGTTCCAGTACAATGATTGCTCCGGGCTGTTTTACTGCAATAAGGTCTGCAAAATATTTCAAAAGATCATGTTGGTTGATCACGCCCATGTAATTATTTTTATCGTCAAGAACCGGAATAACAGTTAATTCTAATCGTGCAGCCAGTTCGATTACTTCAAATACATGCTGGTTAAAAAGAACAAAAGGTCTGTTTAACGAAAGTGTATGATTCCCGATTGGTTCATCTGCCATATTTAAATCATAAATATCCCTGTCAGAAATAAGACCAAGAAATTCAGTATTATTGACAATGGGCAAGTGGGAAATTCTGAAAATATCCATATAAGACAAGGCTTTCAGGCCAGTGTCGGAAGTGCGTAGAGCGGGCACAACATCTGATATTAAATCTTTGGCAAGCATATATTCAATCTTCAGATAATTACCTTTAACTTTGCAAAGGTAATACATTCCATAAATCTCATAAAATTTAGTTTTTCATGACCAGGCTCAGTGTAAATATAAACAAAATTGCCACAATTCGGAATTCCCGCGGTGGAAATGTTCCTGATGTTATCCAGGTAGCCAAAGATGTTGAAAGGTTTGGTGCTCAGGGAATAACTGTCCATCCACGTCCCGATGCCCGTCATATCAGGCGTGACGATGTTATTGAACTTAAAAAAGTAATTACTACAGAATTTAACATTGAAGGAAATCCGTCGGATTCATTTATAGAATTGGTAACCTTAATAAAACCCGAACAAGTTACCCTGGTTCCTGATGCACATGATGCCGTGACATCAAGCGCAGGTTGGAATACAATTGGAAATGAATCTTTTCTTACTGCTGTGGTTAAGGAATTTAAAAAATACAATATAAGAGTTTCAATTTTTGTAGATCCGGTTATAAAAGTAGTTGAAGCAGCTGCAAAAACAGGTGCCGATAGAATTGAACTTTATACTGAACCGTATGCTTCAGGTTATTTAAAAAACCGTGACGAAGCAATCGCTTCTTTCATCAATTCTGCTCAAGTTGCCGGTAAATGCGGTTTGGGAATAAATGCAGGTCATGATCTTAGCTTAATTAATCTTGGTTTCTTCAATAAAAATATTCCGGGCTTACTTGAAGTTTCAATTGGCCATGCGCTGATTTCCGATGCCTTATATTATGGCCTGGAAAATACTGTTAAAATGTATCTGGATTGTTTGAAAGAAAAATAATTATGTCGGAAACCGGAGACCGGAGACCGGAAAACCTTCAAGCGGTTATGAACTAATATTCATTAAATAACTATTGATATAAAACCGCTAGAAGGTTAAAGATTGGTAATCTTTGAATTTAGTTTATGCAACTGGCATTTAAAAAAATTGGAAATGGTTCACCGTTAATTATTTTACATGGCTTGTATGGTTCTGGAGATAATTGGTATTCTGTAGGAAAAGAATTATCAAAGCAATTCGAAGTTTATCTTATTGATCAGCGAAATCATGGAAAATCTCCGCACGATGATGAAAACTCTTATCAAAGCATGCAACAGGATTTATTTGATTTTTATAAATTGAATAATATTGAGAAGGCAGTTTTGATGGGTCATTCAATGGGAGGAAAAACGGCCATGCTTTTTGCACTTTTACATCCGGAACTGATAGAAAAACTTATCATAGTTGATGTTGCTCCAAAAGCCTATAAAAGCCTCCAGCAATATCAGTCCCTGGCAATAGAACACTTGAATATTTTAAAGGCTTTTAAAATAGTCGATTTATCCGCATTTCAAAGCCGGCAACAAATTGAAAAAGAATTTTCCCGTTTTGTATCTGATCCGGTTACTTGTAAATTTTTGCTTAAAAATCTTAATCGTGCTGATGACAATAGCTTTCAATGGAATTTAAATTTTGAAGCTTTAAGTAAATTTTTACCACAATTGCTGGACAATACTGAAATAGAAAAGATAAAGTTTGACAGATCAATCATTCATTTTCAATCCTTATTTGTAAGAGGTGAAAATTCGAATTATATCCTGGATGAGGATAAAATACAGATTCGAAAATTATTTCCGAATGCGGAATTTGTTACTATTTTTAATGCTGGTCACATGCTACATATAGAACAACCACAACCTTTTATTGAAAGCGTAAAATATTTTTTAGGCAGGAGATGAGACAGATGACAGATGATTGATGATGAAAGATCAATAGCCTTTACCTATTTACGATCTCCGGTTTCCATTCTGTGGTTTCCTGATTCCTTCATTATTCAACTATTTCAATATTCTTTTCCGGAATTGTATTTTCTCCTTTGAATTTTAGTAATAACTGAACAACAGTCAAAACATCCAGTTGACAGTATTTTGCTATTCGTTTTAAATCATGATCCTTCCAATAAACGGAAGCTACCATGCTTCCATCCAAATCGGTTTTAGGAGAGGGAATGCCAAATAAATAAGATAAGAGGTTTAGGGAAGTATAATGTTTGTAATCACCAAATTTCCATAGTTCCATTGTATCAATAAAAGGAGTTTCCCATGGCTTTTTGCCAGCCACATCCAATATTGAGGGCAATGGAATTTCATTTACAAGCATGCGTCTCGAAAGGTATGGGAAATCAAATTCTTTCCCGTTATGCGCACAAAGACTAATATCATTTGCGCCGTTCATCTTGTTAATGAGCTCTTCAAATTCTTTTAAGATTTGCTTTTCGTTATCACCATAAATTGATTTAATCCGCAAATGTCTTTCATTATCCCGGGTATAAATCATGGCAAACGAAATGCAAATTACTTTTCCAAACTCGGCATAAATGGCAGCCCGATCATAGACTTCTTCTGCAGTCTGATTTTCAGTTCTGAAATGCGACGATTTTTTTTCCCAAAATTCCTGATATTCTGTGGACAATTCCTGATATTTTGCATAAAGCGGGGCAGTTTCTATATCAAGAAACAATATTTTTTCAGGTTTTATTTTTTCAAGCATACAATTGCAGTGAGAATATTATTTATACAAATCACTCTCGCTAATAAAACCATCAGCAATTACAGTAGTTTTTAGATTACTTTTATCAACTATAACAGGATCAAGTAGAATAGAAGGTACTTCCTTTTTTCCATTAAAAGTTTTTATTTCTGATGAACTTACTTGTTGCTTATTTATCAACTGCATAGATAATTCGGCGGCTTTATAGGCCAGGTTTTTGACAGATTTGTAAATTGTCATAGTTTGATAACCCTTGACAATATTGCGACAAGCGGGAAGTTCAGCATCTTGTCCGGTAACGATTATCTGATCCGGTTGAATATTATATTCATTAAACAATTCGATTACACCTGTTGACATTCCATCATATGAGGACAAAATTGCATCAGGCTTTTCACCGGATAAATCAAAATATTTTTTCATTATAAATTTTGCATTTTCACCTGACCAGTCTTCCACAAATACATTAAAAACTATTTTTATTTTGCCCGAATTAATTGAAGGGGCAAGAGCATCAAGCTGTCCCTTTTTAACCCAAACTGCATTTTGGTCGGCTTTATCGCCTCCCAAAAGTATATATTTTCCTTCCGGTTTTAATTTCATTGCATATTCAGCCATTAACTTTCCCACTTTCTCATTGTCGAATGTCAGGAAGTAATCCAGATCACAATTACGAATTAGCCGGTCATAGGCAATTACAGGAACATTATGAGAATGGGCATCTCGAATGATAATAGCTGCAGTGTTAAGATTTAATGGATTTACCACCAATACTTTGGCGCCTTGGTCAATGAGCTCACTGGCTTGGTTAATTTGCTTTTGGGCATCATAATCTGCTGAAGTTACTAAAGCCTCTCCTCCAAGCTCTTTTATCTTTTCACTGAAATATGCTTTTTCTTTAATAAACCTGCTTGCAACCATATTGGGGAATAAAAAACCAACTTTCATCTGGTTTTTATTCCCGCATGATAATAACATAACTATTACACTGCCCAGGATGAAATAATACAAAATCTTTCTTTTCATGTTTCTATTCTATTTTGTAATTATAAATTTATACAATATTATTATTTTTTGATGACTTATATTTATTAAATTTCAACTCTTTATCAGAATTTTTCATTTAAAAGAGGGATGAAACTTATCTCAGAACTATGGTCTTGAGCTCTTGACAGGTTTTTAATAAATTTTTGAAGCAGGGCAATTACAAATCCTATCTATTTTTTCAATTATGCTTTTCTGCAATGAGTAAATTGATATTAATTTTTTTTTATAAATATTCAGTTTTAGCATTTGTTTGAAATCACTAAATTTTATATAATATCTGAATGAAAATTCCCCTAAAAAAGCCAGGCCAATTAGCACGGGCAATTGAATGAATATATTATGACATAAAATCGAAATTATATAACATAATATTCCATAATAAAAAGGGAACAACAGAGTAACGACAATAAGTTTTATTGAACTGTGAAATTGTTTGTCTTCAATTTTCATATTAAAGATTCTGGGAAAACGGATTAAACCAATATTAGTTATATAACCAACTGCAAACAGTGGAAACAGAATAAAAAATAACATTCCTTCTAAAAAAAGCACCATAATACCTTTTGATTGCTTGGTTAGAGTTTCTGTATGAAGTTGAAAAATATCCAATTCGTATCGCAGCATTTTAACTTCATCTGTCAAACTATAAAGCACCGTGGAATTCACCTTATATTGCTTATTGCAGATTTCAGTAAACCATTTGTCAGCGAGATATACAAACCAGGGATTCTGATTATCATACCCCAGCTTATGCATTGCGTAAGGACGATAAAGTTGCCGTAAATAATCGACATTTTCATAAAGGTCTCCGCAATTGATATTGAGCATCAGTTTTTGTATTTCAATAGACAAGTTGTTTCTTAAATCATTTATTGTTTCCGCGGGTTTTGAAAGGTAATTTTCTGAATAATCTGCAATATTTATAGGTTTCCCAAACTGAATGACTATCTGGCTTCGAAAAGAAGTATAATTGGAGTATTCAATTCCAACCGGCACCATTACAGGTCTGCATTCGGGAAATTTTTTTGTTGCTGACATGGCAATACGAAAAACACCTTTCACAAGAGGTTTAAGTTTATGTTCACCACCATGTGTACCTTCAGGCATCAGGCATAATATTTTCCTGTTGGCCAGGACTTCAATTGCTTCATCAAATATTGCTTTATTTTTCTCAAGGTTTTCAAAACCATCACGAATTCTATAAACAGGCATAATTTTGAAGAACCTGAGAATTCGTGCAAGCCATTTATTTTGAAAAATGTCAGCTCTGGCCATAAATACAATTTGCCCGGGAACATTACATACAATTATCAAAGCATCCATGAATGCATTTTGATGATTTGGAGCCAGGATAACAGGAAAATTTAAAGGTATATTTTCCAACCCTTTCACTACTATTTTTTTATAAAAAAGTTTATGCGCGATGGACACATATAACCTTACTATTTTATAAGGTAGTGATCGCTTGTATATTTTCTGAATCATATTGCTAATTTAGCTAATTAACTTATATTAGTATTTTCTGATATTGAATGCAACATAAAATGAATAAACTAGAATTTTACCTGACTAAATAAAAAATAAAATGAAAGAACAATTTAAAGAAATTGAAATTAAGAACTTACAAAGTAATGTTTTTAAAATGCTTGAAAATGAATGGATGCTCGTAACTGCCGGAACAAAGGAATCATTTAATATGATGACTGCAAGCTGGGGCTCTTTTGGCATCTTGTGGAACCTTCCGATTGCTATGGCATTTATAAGGCCGCACCGGTATACGTTTAATTTTATAGAAACAAACAGTCATTTTACCTTGTCCTTTTTTGATTCTAAATACAAACATATATTAAATTATTGCGGCCAGCATTCAGGCAGGGCAGTTGATAAAGTGAAAGAAACAGGCCTAATACCATTGTATACCGATTCAGGTAGTATCTCTTTTGAACAGTCTCAATTAATATTGGAATGTCGTAAAATTTATTCAGACGACATTAAAGCTGAAAAGTTTATTGAAAAAGAAATTATTAACACAATATATCCTACCAAAGATTTTCACCGGATGTTTATAGGGGAAATTATTCACTGTTTTTCTTTGAATAAAATTTAAACTAAAAAATAATATTGAAAATAACTTAAATATTGTTTTTTTTGACGGGTATTGCGGATTATGCAGCAAACTCGTAAATTTTCTGTTAAAAAAGGACAAGAGAAAAAATATATATTTTGCTTCTCAGCAATCAGAGTATGCAAAAAGATTTTTAATTAATGAGCAGACAGAAATTGATGCCATATTCTATCTGCATTCCGGGAAAATATATACAAAATCAACAGCTGTATTAAGAATTCTTTCTCATCTTGGTGGTATTTGGAAGCTATTTTTGGTATTGTTTATTTTTCCAGATTTTATTCGAAACTATATTTACGACTGGGTTGCCAGAAAAAGATATTTGTGGTTTGGAAAGACAGATTCCTGTTATTTACCAAAACCAGAATTCAAAGAGAGATTTCTTGATTTTGATGAAAAAGAATAATTGTCTGTTTTATTCGAACTTTATAAATAACTAATATTTAATCATATAATTATAACTGAAAATGAAAATTGCCACAAAAGCACCAAAACACCAAAATCCACAAAAGCTTAATTAAATATGTTCTTTTATTGGTGCAATTTTGTGCTTTAGTATTTTAGTGGCTGTTAATTCTTGATATTTTTTAGGGCATTAAGCAAATACATATAAGTCTTATTATTTCTGAATTTACATTTTTCCCTCTTCCATTTTTTTATAATACATAGATAAAAGTGAAAGCATACTACTAAAGGTATTCATTGATTCCATAGTTTCAGTCGATATTTCTTTTTTAGATAGTTTCAGAAGCAAAAGTGAGTAAAGTCCATTCAGGCATATTTTTACATCATTATCAGAATGGTTATCACTCCTTGATCTAAATAGCTCGATATTGGGTTTTGCTGCATTATAAGTTTTTATGTAGTTTTCGTTGCTTTTATCTGCAATGAGTTGAAGATGAAGTTTGTTAAGTTCATCAATTGACTTAATAAGAAACTGAAAATGTCCTCTGACAGTAATTTCTTCACTGATCATGGTATGAATCAAATCCTGGTACCAGTCAGATATTTCTGCTAAGGTGGAAGAATTAGTTTTATAGCCTGAAATCAATTTCTGCTGGACAACCTTAAACTCGAAATTACAGGCACGCAGCAAATCCTCAATATGCCACATATAAAGTATGTATTCAGCAATATTATTTTTTCTTTTTTCCCGGGCTACGATCATAAGATTTAAGATTCAAGATTCAAGATTCAAGATTCAAGATTTAAGATTCAAGATTCAAGATTCAAGATTCAAGATTCAAGATTTATAATTCATAATTTCTATTTTCAATTGGCTTATGCCTAATACCTTTTAGCAACACAAATTCAATTCCCTCTTATTTTTTCAATTTTTCGTCTGTCTCTTTTTGTAGGACGACCAGTTCCGGGATCGCGCTGAAAATTGTTGCCCATCCTGGTAATTTCCCGCTTTGACAATTCTTCATTTGATGTCAGATCTTCAACAAAATCTTTTGCAATCTGGGCAGACACCCTGCTTTTTAATATATCTTTTACTTTAAAAGTATGTATAACAGGGGGCTTTTTAACCAAAAATATTTCGCCAATTTTTACAACATGTGAAGGCTTAACAGGCATCCCATTCAGTAAAACCCGGCCTTTCAAACATTCAGCCCCAGCTTGCGTTCGTGTTTTGAAAATGCGTGCGGCCCAGAGCCATTTATCTACTCTAATAGATTCAGTGATCGGCATAAGCTATTTTATTGAAATGCAAAGTTAATAATATCGTCAGACTCAATTCTAAATGACAATGATTTTTAAGATTATTTTATGAGTTTCTGTATTAAAATTAAGATGAATTCTTTGTTCATTAAGAAATTTATATTTTAATAACATTAAATTAAAATGCAGATTATCAAATATATTATACCTTAAAATTAAAATGTATTAATTTCTGTATTTTGAAAGTGCTATATTTGGCAGTAATAATTAATAAAAGTTTGATGAAACTTAAATTTAAAAAAAGGTTTGCAATTATTACCATTTCTGTTATTGGTTCAATTATTTTAATGTTTTTTGTATTTCGTCTTTTATTTCTGAATTATGCCATTCATAAAATCAGCAATAAATTAAAGAATGATTTAGGCTTGGATTTTTCCTTGCAATCATCGGAATTTAAAGGATTCAGGGGATTGCTATTTAAAAATATTTTAATATCGAAGTTACCTCATGATACTGTACTTTATTCAGATTCAGTTTTTCTGCAAATCAAGCCACTTGCTTTACTGACAGGTAAATGCAGGTTCAATAAAATATTTATTAATAACATAAAATTAGACATGAAAGGTGACCTGCTGGATAAGTTACTACTTACCAGGCAAAAAATTGATAAGGATACCAATCGAAATATTCAGGTAAATTATTTAGAAAATGCTGACAGATTTTTGTATAATATTTTTTCGAAAATCCCTAATGAAATAATAGTTGATAGTGCCATGTTGCATTTCATTCGAAGTAATTTGAAACTTACAGTTTATTGCCCTGGATTCAAGTATATTTCACAGACATTCCAGGGATTGGTTTATTTAACCGATTCTATAAATTTTTCAGAATGCAAACTCAATGGGTTCGTGGATCAGTCTCATAAAAAGATGGATGTTACATTGAGTACTGCGAATAAACATTCAGTATCGCTTCCATATATTGATCGAAAATGGGATTTTAACGTTAAATTCGACACACTCCGGTTCATCTTTAATTACCTGAATTACGAAGATGACAAATTAAGTATTGATGCATATTTTCAGGCTGATAATTTCTATATTCAAAATAAAAGAATTGCACCTACACCTGTAATTATCAATAATGGTGCGGCAGATATCATTTGCAATATTGGCAGCAACTATATTGAAGTTGACAGCGCTTCAAAAATTGCAGTAAACAATTTCGCGTTATCTCCCTATTTTAAATATAGTAACCAAAGCGGAAGAGAAATAACATTTCGCGTTCCGTTTTATAAATTTGAAGCCGATAAGCTATTCAAATCTTTTCCGGTCGGCTTATTTACAAGTATCAGGGACATAAAATCAACTGGTTATCTTTCCTTTCAGCTTAACTGTAACATCAATCTTGATCAGAAAGATAGCGTGCACTTTAATGCAGAACTTAATAAAGAAGATTTCAAGATTATTCACTTTGGCGCTGCAAATCTTACCATGATGAACGACACCTTTAATTATAAAGTTTATAATGACGACAAGCAGGTACGCAACATTTTTATTGGTACTCAAAACCACGATTTTGTAAAATTGGAGGAAATTTCACCTTTTCTAAGATATTCTGTTTTGACTTCTGAAGATGGCGGTTTCTTTTATCATAAGGGTTTTAATGAAGAATCATTTAGCAATTCGATAGTACAAAATTTAAAGGAAAAAAGATTTGCCCGGGGTGGTAGCACAATAACCATGCAACTCATTAAAAATATTTATCTTACCCGGAATAAGACCATATCAAGAAAACTCGAGGAGATGTTAATCGTTTGGATGATTGAAAATTTTCATCTTGTCAGTAAAGAAAGGATGTACGAAGTTTATTTAAATATTATAGAATGGGGTCCGGATATTTATGGTATAAAGCAGGCTGCATACTACTACTTCAAGAAAAAACCATCAGAACTTAATCTCCGGGAAAGTATATTTCTTGCCAGTATTATACCTAGCCCAAGGTATTTTAAATATGCTTTTAAAGAACCGGGAAAATTAACAGAATATTATGCATGGTTTTATCAGCGCTTACCAGAAATTATGATTCGCCGGAACCAGATACTACCAGAAGACACAATTGGCCTAAAACCCGATATAAACTTAACAGGAGCAGCAAAAGATTTTTTAGTTAAGCCAGATTCTGCTGTCATTGATAGCTCGGAAATAGAGGAGCCTGTATTTTTTGAAACACGGTAAAACTTACTTGGATTTAAAATTTTTATTTATTGCATCCCAATTTATAACATTCCAAAAAGCAGATATATATTCAACCCGTCTGTTTTGATATTTAAGATAATAAGCGTGTTCCCACACATCCAATCCAAGGATAGGTTTTCCTTTAATTTCGGCAATATCCATAAGGGGATTGTCCTGATTTGGTGTTGATGTTATCACGAGTTCCCCGTTATCTTTAACAATTAACCATGCCCATCCACTTCCAAAACGTTTGGTTGCTGCACCGGAGAACTGTTCCTTGAATTTTTCAAAATTGCCAAAATACTTGTTAATAGCTAAAGCCAAATTGTCCTTAGGTAAACCGCCTGCGTTAGGAGACATCACTTTCCAAAATAAATTGTGATTAAAAAATCCACCTCCGTTATTTCGTATGGCAACTGAATATTTGGAAATATTTTTTAAAATATCTTCAATTGAATTTTTTGCTTCAGTTTTCCCATTTAGTTCATTATTCAAATTTGTTGTATAAGCAGCATGATGCTTGGTATAGTGTATTTCCATAGTTATCGCATCAATGTATGGCTCTAATGCGTCATACTTATAATCCAATTTGGGTAATTCAAATGCCATTTTGTTTGTTTTAGATTAATAGCCAAAGTTAATACTTATTTAGAATGATTCCAAATAATAAATTTGAAGAAATTGATAAGAAAAGTTAAAACGGAATATAAATTATTGCATTTAATAGGAGTGCAGCTAATAATTTGTTTTTAATTTAAAGAAATTTGCCCGGTATAAGATAATTCGTCACATAATCATTAATACCATTTTCTAGAGAAGTAAATTCCTTGTTGTAGCCAATATTTCTTAATTTCGACATATTTGCCTTAGTCAGGTACTGGTATTTATCCCTGATGTTTGCAGGAGTGTCAATAAATTCAATGTTTTCAGGGACATTCAAATTCAAAAACATATTTTTAGCTAAATCAAGAAATGAATGTGTTTCACCTGTGCCGAGATTATAAATACCTGAATTTTTTCTGTGCTTCATAAGAAAGAGCAATACATCCGACACATCCTTTACATAAATAAAATCCCTTAATTGTTCACCATCCTTGTAAGCCGGATTATGAGACTTGAAGAGTTTTATTTTTCCTGAGCTTTTAATCTGGTTAAAAGAATGAAACATAACTGAAGCCATATAACCTTTATGATATTCATTGGGTCCATAGACGTTGAAAAATTTTAAACCTACCCAGAAATAAGGCTTACGTTCCTGTTTAAGAGTCCATTTATCAAATTCATTTTTCGATTCACCATACAGATTAAGAGGTTTCAGGTTTTCAATAGTATCCTGTTTGTCATCGTAACCCAGTTCACCTGCACCATAGGTGGCGGCAGAAGATGCATAAATTAATGGCAATCCAAATTCCACACAAAGTTTCCACACTTCCTGGGAATATCCTAAATTTAATTCATCGAATATAGCTTTGTTAGTCTCGGTTGTATCTGTGCGGGCACCAATATGAAATACAAATTGAACAAACCGGTGGTTGTTTTTTAACCATTGAAAAAAATCCTTTCTATCAATTTTTTCAGTGAAAGTTTTGGTCTCGTAATTTGATGTCTTGTTTGCCCGTGAAAAATCGTCAACTAAGACAATATCTTTATACCTGGCCTGGTTTAAAGTGCCAACCAGGTTGCTTCCTATAAACCCTGCAGAACCTGTTACTACTATCATTTGAGTTATTTCAGTGAATTGCTGACAAAGATAAAAAATAGAATTGTTCTTACAGTGAATATCTTAAAATGATTTAGAATACTTAAATTTCATTGGTTTGAAGGAATTTATAATTTTTCAAGCATAGGAAATATTTTATTCCTGATTCAAATTATTTCTTTAACTTTGCCCACTTGAATAGCTGGAATTAAGAATGGCAGTTTATTTTTGGTTTGTTTCCTCCCCGATTAGAGTAAATCCTGAAAATCTTCAGCTGCACTTAAAACCTTATTTCATAATATTAATTTATAAATTTTTTAACTTTAATCCTTTATGAACATTTTTGTAGCACAATTAAATTTCAGGATCACCAGCGATTACCTGAAAGAGATTTTTGATGAGTATGGCGAAGTTAGTTCAGCCAAAGTTATTACTGACCAGTCAACCGGACGATCAAAAGGTTTTGGTTTTGTTGAAATGCCAGATGAAGCAGAAGCTTTGAATGCTATTGAAGAACTCAATGGCGCAGAAGTTGAAGGTAAGACTATTGTTGTAAAAAAGGCTAATCCAAAAACGGCTTCTAACAATAGAGAATCCAGACACGGTAGCAGGAATTCAAGAAATTAATCTCTTCCCACCATTTATTGTAAGATAATTTTTTGTAATCCGGATATTTATTTTTCCCGGATGATTTTTACATCTTCATTTTAAAAATAACTTACTTTAAGCCATAATAAAAACCCCGTTACCGCGGGGTTTTTTACTAACTAACTAAACTAACTAAACTAACTAAACTAACTAAACTAACTAAACTAACTAAACTAACTAAACTAACTAAACTAACTAAACTAACTAAACTAACTAAACTAACTAAACTAACTAAAC
>Ga0265316_10002568_pt1 | contig 18759 bp, 9 predicted proteins | sample 4522metaG_FD_202092 | JGI IMG/M metagenome (GOLD analysis project Ga0265316, IMG submission 202092) | Rhizosphere microbial communities from Carex aquatilis grown in University of Washington, Seatle, WA, United States - 4-5-22 metaG | ecosystem: Host-associated > Plants > Roots > Rhizosphere >... | reverse complement strand
GCCGGCCGACATGCGCGAGATCAAGCGCCTCGCCGCCGCGCTGGGCGCGCCGATCGTGATGTTTCCCGACACCTCCAACGTCCTCGACGGTCCGCTCACCGGCCAGTACCACATGTATCCGGAGGGCGGAGCCACCGTCGCGCAAATCCGGTCGGCGGGCGACAGCATCGCCTCCATCGCCCTCGGCCACTTCGCCTCGCACGTGGCCGCCGCCACCCTCGAATCGAAATGCAACGTGCCGGCGGCCTTCCTCGAACTGCCGATCGGCATCGGCGCCACCGACCGGTTCATCGATGCGCTCCGCGCCTACGCCGGCGTCGAGGTGCCGGCCGCCGTCGAGCTCGAGCGCGGCCGCCTCGTCGACCTGATGAGCGACCTGCACCAATATTTCCACGGCAAACGCGTGGCCGTCTCCGGCGATCCCGACCAGGTCATCGCGCTCACCCAGCTGCTCCTCGAACTGGAGATGAAGCCGGTGTACGCGATCACCGGCTCGCCCGGCAACCAGTTCGAAAAGCGCATGCACGAGCTCCTCGACGGCCCGGTGCCCGAGGCGAAGATCAAGCAAAACGCCGACCTCTTCGAGCTCCACCAATGGATGAAGAACGGCCCCGTCGATCTGCTGATCACGAACACCTACGGCAAGCACATCGCCCGCGTCGAAAACGTGCCCTTCGTCCGCTTCGGCTTCCCGATTCTCGATCGCACCGGTCACCGGTTCTTCCCGACGGTGGGCTACCTGGGCGCCGTCAACCTCATCAACCAGATGATCAATGCCCTCCTCGACCACAAGGACCGCGAGTGCGCCGAGGAATGGTTCGAACTCATCCAATAGGAAAAAACCGAAGACTGAAAAGCTGAAGGGCTGAAAAATACCTGAACCAACCACCATGAATACAGCGACCAACCCGGATTCTGGCCTTCAGCATTCAGCCGTTCAGCCTTCAGCCTTTCCGCCTTTCCCCCAGCCGGCCGGATTTCGCATCCGCGCCGCCAAATCGGCCGACGCGCCGCTGCTGCACGAATTCATCCGTGAGCTGGCCTATTACGAGGGCCTGGCACACGAGTGCCACATCACGGTCGAGGCGGCCTTCGAGTATATCCTGGGCCCGCGTCGCGTGGCCGATGCCATCATCGCCGAGGTTGAGGGCCAGCCGGCCGGATTTGCCGTGTACTACTGGACCCTGTCCACCTTTGCCGCCCGGCCCGGCCTCTACCTCGAGGATCTGTTCGTGCGACCGGCGTTTCGCAAACGGGGCATCGGCAGCGCCCTGCTGCACGAAGTCGGGCGCATCGCCCACCGCGCCGGCAGCGGACGCTTCGAGTGGATCGCGCTCAAATGGAACGAAAAGGCCCGCGCGCTCTACCGCTCCTCCGGCGCCCGCGAAATGGACAAATGGCTGCTGTTTCGCATGGACGCCGCGGCCCTGGCGAAATTCGCCTGCAACGGTCCCGGCGAACCGTAGATGAAGAATGGAGAATGAAGAATTTAGAATGAAGACAGAAATACCGCAGGCCAAACCACCCCGGAGCTCATTCTCCATTCTACATTCATAATTCAACATTTGCCGCCATGCCCACCGCCATCGAGATCCTGCCCGCCCGCACCGCCGCCATCGCCGTGGCCGGCACGGCCGGCGGTCCGGTTGAGTGCGACCGGCACTCGCTCGCCGGCTCGGTGACGCAACGCGCCTGTGTATTCTGCGGCTCGCGGGTGGTCCTCTATCCGATCGCCGATGCGCTGCACCTCGTTCACGGCCCCATCGGTTGCGCCGCCTACACCTGGGATATCCGCGGCGCGCAATCCAGCGGCCCGCAGCTCCATCGCAACAGTTTTTCCACCGACCTCCAGGAACTCGACGTCATTTACGGCGGCGAAAAGAAATTGGAGCGCGCCCTCACGGTGCTGATCGCGCGCCATCAACCGAAGGCCGCTTTCGTTTACTCCACCTGCATCGTCGGCGTGATCGGCGACGACGTCGGCGCCATCTGCAAACGCGTCGCCGCGGCCACCGGCATCCCCGTGCTCTCCGTCGCCAGCGAGGGCTTCAAGGGCACGAAGAAGGACGGCTACCGCGCCGCGTGCGAGGCGGTTTACACCCTCATCGGCACGGGCGACACCGCCGGCATTTCTCCGCTCAGCATCAATCTGCTCGGCGATTTCAACATCGCCGGCGAGACGTGGATCGTTCGCGACTACTTCAAGCGCATGGGCGTCGAGGTGGTTGCCACCATCACCGGCGACGGCCGGGTGGACGACATCCGCCGCTGCCACGGCGCCAAGCTCAACCTCGTGCAATGCGCCGGCTCGATGACGCACCTCGCCAAAAAACTGCGCGACGAGCACGGCATTCCGTTCCTCAAAGTCTCGTTCTTCGGCCTCGAGGACATGTCCGCCGCGCTCTACGACACCGCGAAGCATTTCGGCGACCCGTCGCTGCTGGATCGAACGCAGGAGATCGTGCGCACCGAGGTCGAGCGGGTTTACCCGGAGCTGCGCCGCTACAAGGAAAAGCTCATCGGCAAGAAGGCGGCGATCTACGTCGGCGGCGCGTTCAAGGCGTTCTCACTCGTCCGCGCGCTGCGCACACTCGGCATGACCACCGCCATCGTCGGCACGCAAACCGGCGACCGGGACGACTACGCCCAACTGCGCGAGATGTGCGACGCCGGCACCGTGATCGTCGACGACTCGAATCCGCTCGAACTCGCCAAATTCTGTCTGGAGAAGGACGTCGATCTCTTCATCGGCGGCGTGAAGGAGCGGCCCATCGCCTACAAGCTCGGCATCGGCTTCTGCGATCACAACCACGAGCGCAAGGAGGCCCTCGCCGGTTATGTCGGCATGCTCAATTTCGCCCGCGAGGTCCACGCGAGCTGCTGCTCGCCCGTCTGGCAGTACGTACCGCGGCGCAACCGAAAGGCTGAAGGGCTGAACGCTGAAGGACTGAAACCCGAGGAAGCCATCTCATGAGCTGTCCGACTTCAGCCCTTCAGTCTTCCAGTCCTTCAGCCCTTGGTTCCGAAGAGTTCCCCGGTCCGGCGACCAACGCCTGCAAGCTTTGCACGCCGCTCGGCGCGTGCCTCGTTTACAAGGGCATCGCCGGCACCGTGCCGTTTCTCCATGGGTCGCAAGGCTGCGCCACCTACATCCGCCGCTACCTCATCAGCCATTTCCGCGAGCCGATGGATATCGCGGCGTCCAACTTCGCCGAACACGCGGCGATCTTCGGCGGGCGCGACGTGCTGCACAGCGGCCTGGACAACGTCACCCGCCAATACCGGCCCGAGCTTATCGGCATCGCCACCACCTGCCTGAGCGAGACCATCGGCGAAAACCTGCCGCAGCTCCTGCACGAATACCGCGCACGGACGGCCGGCGCGGCTGACCAACCCGCGCTCGTCCATGTTTCCACCCCGAGCTACCGCGGCACGCACATCGACGGTTTCCACGCCACGGTACGCGCACTCGTCGAAACGCTGACTCTCGATTGCGGATCGCGGATTTCGGATTGCGAATTGGAAAGACCTTCGACCAACACCCCGGCCGGCGAAACCGGCGGCGCAGCCTCTGGCGGTCTGGCTATCCGCCATCCGCTATCCGCCATCCGCAATCCCCTGGCGCTTTTCCCCGGCTTCGTCTCCGCGGCGGACTTGCGCCACCTGCGCGAGATCGTAGCCGCCTTTGACCTGCCCGTCACGCTGGTGCCCGACTATTCCGAGACGATGGATGGCCCGTCGTGGGCGGGTTACGAACCCATCCCGGCCGGCGGCACACCCGTCGCCGCCGTGCGCGCACTCGGCCAGGCGGGCGCGGCCCTCGAGTGCGGCCGCATCCTCGCCGGCGAGGCCCGCACGGCCGGCACGCATCTCGCCAAACTTGGCGTGCCGTTGCACCGGCTCGGTCTGCCGATCGGCCTGCGTGAGACCGATCGTTTTTGTGGCGCCCTCGAACTCGTCTCCGGTCGCGAACGACCGGCCAGCCTCGAACTCGCCCGCGGCCGCCTGCTCGACACGATGGTCGACGGACACAAATACGTCTTCGGCCAACGCGCCGTCGTCTTCGGCGACGAGGATTTCGTGATCGGGCTCACTTCGTTCCTCTGCGAGATCGGCGTGCAACCGGTGCTGTGCGCGAGCGGCGGTCGCAGCCGCCGGTTCGCCGCCGTGCTGCGGGCCACCGTGCCAGAATTGCCCGCCAAAACCATCGTCCGCGAAGGCGCTGACTTTGCGGACATCGAGGCGGCGGCGACAGAATTGAAGCCCGATTTGCTGCTCGGGCCCAGCAAGGGTTACTCGCTGGCGCGCCGCCTCGACGTCCCGCTCGTGCGCTGCGGTTTTCCCATCCACGACCGGCTCGGCGGTCACCGCATCCTCCACGTCGGTTATGCCGGCGCCCTCCACCTTTACGACACGCTCGTCAACGCGCTCCTGGAACGGAAGCAGGAGAATTCAGAGGTAGGATACTCCTACCTCTGAAAAGGCTGAATGACTGAAGGACTGAAAGGCTGAACGCGAAACCCGATGCACACCGCCGATCCCACCGACGATCCCGCACATTATTCCGCCTCCCTCGGGCGCGGAGCAACACCTTCAGCCCTTCAGTCTTCAGCCCTTCAGCCCTTCGACCCCTCCCGGCACCCGTGCTTCAATCGCGACGCCCACCGCACGCATGGCCGGATCCACCTGCCCGTCGCGCCGCGTTGCAACCTCCAGTGCAATTTCTGCAACCGGAAGTTCGATTGCATGAACGAGAGCCGGCCCGGCGTCACGAGCGCCGTGATCTCACCCGAGCGAGCTCTCGACTACCTCGATGCCACCCTCGAACGCGTGCCCAATCTTGCCGTCGTCGGCATCGCCGGGCCGGGCGACCCGTTCGCCAACCCCGAGGAAACGATGGCGACACTCACGGGCATCCGCCGCCGCCATCCGCAATTGCTGCTCTGTCTGGCCACCAACGGCCTCGGCGTCGCGCCGCACATCGCTGAGCTCGCCGCCCTCCGGGTCAGCCACGTCACGCTCACCGTCAACGCCGTCGATCCGGCGATCGGCGCAAAGATCTACGCCTGGATTCGCGACGGCCACCGGCCGCTCCGCGGTCTCGCCGCCGCCGGCCTCCTGCTCGACCGCCAGCTCGACGCCATCGCTCGCCTCAAGGCCGCCGGCGTCGTCGTGAAGATCAACACCATCGTAATTCCCGGCATCAACGACCAGCACGTCGAGACCGTGGCGGCGCGGATGGCCGCACTGAAGGTCGACATCATGAACTGCATGGCCTTCCTGCCGGTCGCCGGCTCCGAGTTCGAGGCGATCCCGCCACCCGACGCTGCGCTGATTGCCGGTACGCGCCTCCGCGCGGAGCGCCACGTGCCGCAGATGTCGCATTGCGCCCGCTGCCGCGCCGACGCCGTCGGGCTCATCCACGAAACGATGACGACTGCGCAGATGGCGACGCTGGCCGAATTTGCCCGGCCGGCGCTGCCCGACCCGGCGAAGCGGCCTTACATCGCGGTTGCCTCCCAGGAGGGTGCGCTGGTCAACCAACACCTCGGCGAAGCCGCGCGGGTGCTGGTGTTCAAGCAGGACGCCGCCACCGCCTCGGGTTTCAGGTTCGTCGAAGTGCGCCGCTCGCCCGAGCCCGGCGCCGGCCCCGCGCGCTGGGCCGCATTCGCGGACCTGTTGCACGACTGCCGTGCCATCCTCGTCTCCGCGGCCGGCCCGCAACCCAAGCGCGCACTCGAAGCGCGCGGGCTGCCCGTCCTCGAAATGGAAGGAATGATCGAGGAGGGACTCGCCGCGGTTTTCGCCGGCCAGCCGATCCCGGGCACGCTCGCCCGCCGGTTCACCGCCTGCGGCTCCGGGTGCAAGGGCACCGGCACCGGCTGCGGCTAGGCCGCCGATTCCTGCCCCGCCCAGCCGCCGCACCCTGACCCCGCCTTTTTCCGCCCAATCCAAAATCCGAAATCGAAAATCCAAAATGCCAAAGCCCGCTCATCATCTCTTCGTCTGCGGCAGCTTCCGCGCCAACGGCACGCCGGCCGGCGCTTGCGTCAAAAAGGACTCGCTTGCCCTCGTGCAATATCTCCAGGAGGAGGTCGATTCCCGCGGCCTGGCGGGCGTGCTCGTGTCGATGACCGGCTGCCTCAACACGTGCATCAATGGCCCGGTGGTGATCGATTATCCCGCCGGTCACTGGTATCGCGGCGTCACCGAGGACATCGCCGACGAGATTCTCGACGCCATCGAGAGCAACACCGTCGCCGAGGACTATCTGATGACCACCTAGCCCCCCTTCCGTGTCTTCTCCCGCCAAAAAACCAGGGCCCAATAATGCGTATTACGCATGATTCGCTCTGAGAACCGTCGAAATTCCGACCATGAACTTAACCGCGCAGTGCTAGCCTGAATTCCCTTTGCGCCGTCGGTGGCGCGGTCCGGCTTCATGGGTTTGAATCGGGCGGCGCTGCCGGCGGTGTCAACCAACGCGACATTTTCTCCCATGCTCCGGCCCCACCTGATCGATACCACCCTGCGCGACGGCGAACAAGCCGCCGGCGTGGTTTTCGCGCGCCCGGCGAAGCTGGCCATCGCCCGTGCGCTGGTGGAGGCCGGTGTGCCCGAATTGGAGGCCGGCATCCCGGCCGCCGGACCCGAGGCCATCGCCGACCTGCGGGCCATCGTCGGCGCCGTCGGCGCCGGGCGCGTGCTCGCCTGGTGCCGGGCCGACTCGGGCGATCTCGCGGCCGCGGCCGCCAGCGGAGTGCTCCGCGTGCACCTTTCCTTCCCCGTCTCGGACCTGCACCTCAGCGTCTGGCGCAAGGACCGCGTCTGGGTGCTGCGCGAGTTGCGCCGTCTGACCATCGAGGCCGCCGCGCGCTTCGCCTTCGTTTCCGTCGGCGCGCAGGATTATTCGCGGGCCGATCCCGGCTTTCTCGACGATTTTTTGCGCGCCGTGGCCCGCAGCCCCGTCCGGCGCTTGCGCCTCGCCGATACCGTGGGTCTGACCCATCCGCAACGCGTGGCCGCCGATATCGCCCGTCTGCGCGCCATCGCGCCGGGACTCGACTTCGAATTTCACGCCCACAACGATCTCGGCCTCGCCACGGCCAACACGCTGGCGGCATTCGAGGCCGGGGCGGCAGCGGCGAGCATTACCGTCAACGGGCTGGGCGAGCGCGCGGGCAACGCCGCATTGGAAGAGGTCGTGATGGCGCTGCACGTCGCCCACGGCATCGAGTGCGGCGTGGCGACCGAGCGGTTGGCCGCGTTGTCGGCCCTCGTGGCGGAGGCCGCCGGCCGGGCCGTGCCGCCGGAGAAACCGATCGTCGGTTCGGCGGCCTTCCGGCACGAGACCGGCATTCATTGTGCCGGCTTGTTGCGCGACCCGCGGAGTTACGAACCGTTCGCCCCTGAGGCCGTCGGCCGCGTGCGGGCCGACTTCGTGCTCGGCGCCAAGACCGGCGGCGCCGCGGTGGCAGCGGTGGCGCGGGCGCAGGGCCGCGAACTGGCGCCGACGACCGCGCGCACCCTGGCGGCGCAGGTGCGGGCGCTCGCCCGGCAGCGGCACGCTCCGGTCACCATCGCCGATCTGTGGGCCCTCGCCGGCGAATCAACCTGAATTTTTCTTCATGAGCTTCAAATCGTTTTCCGTGCAATCCCTCGATGGCGACCGCCTGGCGCTGTCGGATCCGCAACCGCTGGTGTTCTCCGGCCCACGCGGCCTGATCGCGCGTTTCGTACTGGGCGAATCCCAGCGGGCCGTGGGCTATTGGCGGCTGTGTCCGGGCGAGCTGCACGCGCTGGCTTTTGCCGACACGCTCGTGCGCGACCGAATCATCGTCTTCGAAGAGAACGAGGAAATGACGCCCTCGCTCATGTGGTTGCAGGACGTGCAGGGCATTTCTGCCACGCGCACGGAGATGTTGTTTTCCTTCGTGCCGCTCATCGTGGAAGACCGTGGACCGGCGCCGGTCATCTGCCGGGCAATCCCGTACCGGATTTATCGCGAGGAGCTGGTGCTCGACGGCGGGGTATTCGCGACCACGGCCGACTGGCGATGGACCCGTCCGCACCTGGCGCTCGGTGGCGTGGTGCTCGGTCGTGGCGCCGCATCGGAGCGTGCACCCATCCGACCGGTGGCCGCGCCATGACGTCGATCGGATGGGCTCGCAAGCCCCGGAACCCGCAAAAGGGTTTGTACCCGCGCCGATTCGGTCCGGGCAGGAGCCTGTCGGACTTGCCAATGAATACCATATCTTCTTCGGGAAATTTCATTGGGATGGCGGGAATCTGCCTCGACAGGCTCCTTAAGCAGCGCTTCGCGCTGCGCAAACCGGATTTCTCCCTTGATTTTCCGCCGCCTCGCGGCGGTTTAAGGAGTTTGTCGGTCGCGGCGGATTGCCTCGCGACGAAATCCCGAGCTCTTTCCGAACTTTTATCCTAGGCCCGACAAACTCCTAGGCATCATTCCACACAAAATTGCCGGCGCCCGTTTTGCGCTGGCATCAAACCCGCTGATTCGACTCGTTTCCCGCGCCCATGCCATCCTTCATCCGCCGCACCAAAATCATCTTCACCCTGGGTCCCGCCACCGAGAGTGAGGAGATGCTCGAGAAAATCCTTCTCGCAGGCGCCGACGTCGTCCGCCTCAACATGGCCCATGGCTCGCACGAGTGGACCCGCACCACCATCCGCCGCGTGCGTGCCGTCAGCCAGCGCGTGGGCCGCGACGTCGCGATTATGATGGACATCAAAGGCCCGGAGATTCGCACCGGCGACGTCGCGGCACCCATCGAGCTGAAGGCCGGCGAGATTTTCGATTTCACCGTCCGCCCCGGTGCACCGGGCGAAAATGCCGAGGAAATCCGCTCGGTCGACGTCAATTATCAGGATCTCGTCAACGATATCGGCGTGGGCGACATCGTCCTGGTCGACAACGGTCTGTTGCGCTTCGAGGTGCTGGAGAAGCACGAACGTCGCATCCGCTGCAAGGTGCTCACGCCCGGGCAGCTCACGTCGCGCCGCCATATCAACCTGCCGGGCGTGAAGGTGAACCTGCCTTCGTTTACCGAAAAGGATCGGGCGGACGTACTGGTCGGCCTGGCGGAGGGCATCGATTTCATCGCCCTGTCGTTTGTGCGGGAAGCGGCCGACATCGAACGGTTGCGCGAGTTTCTTCGCCAGGACGACTCGCGAGTGCAGATCATCGCCAAGATCGAGGACCAGTCGGCCATCGACAATCTCGAGGAGATCGTCCGCACGTGCGATGCGTTGATGGTGGCGCGAGGCGACCTGGGGATCGAGTGCCCGTTCGAGGAACTGCCCATCATCCAACGGCGCGCCGTCAAAATCTGCCAGGCCCTCGGCCGGCCGGTGATCATCGCCACGCACATGCTCGAATCGATGATCAGCCAGCCCATGCCCACCCGCGCCGAGATCACCGACGCCGCCAACGCCGTTTACGAACGCGCCGACTGCGTGATGCTCTCGGGCGAGACCACCATCGGCCGCTATCCGCTCGAGTGCGTGGAATTTCTCGCCAAGATCGCCCTCCGCATCGAAGCCGACCAGCTTGAGGAGGGCGAGCCGCCGCGACCGATGATTCTCACGTCCGACAAGATGAAGGTGCTGCGCTCGGCCGTGGTCATGGCCAACGAACTGCCGGGCTCGACGATCCTGACGTTCACGCGCTGGGGATTCATCGCGCAGGGGCTCGCGGCGCTGCGGCCGAATCAGGCGCCGATCCTGGCGTTCACGCCCTACCCGGAGACGTTTCGCCAGCTGCGCATCCTGCGGGCGGTGGAGCCGTGGCTGATGCCACTCTCGTCGGACCCCGACGCCACCATCGAACACGCCATCGGTGTTTTGCGCCAAGCCGGCCGCGTCCACCCTGGCGACAAGCTCGTGGTCGCCACCGATCTGCTCTCGCAGGACCGCCTCTTCGACAGCGTACAACTGCGCACCGTGAAATAGGTCCCGGAGCCTGGAACGGGCGAAACCGGGCCTCGTCGCGAGCAGGAGAGCAAGCCATGCGCTGTGGAAAAACGCCGTGGAATCACGTCCAGCCATCCTGCCTCCGGAATCCCACGGTGGATCCGGATGCTGACCTGTAACGGCGGTCTATGACGCCGAAAATAGAGCGGCAAACCCGCGGCGGGGTTCGGCGACCCCGCCCTACAAAAACGGCGGTCATCCGCCGTCGCCAAGGCTTTGGCGGGACAAGTAGACCGCCGCTACAGTTGTCGAGTTTTCAACTCCGGGCTCAGTCGTTTTCCATGCCTTGGGCCCGTACCCTGCCAGGGCGATGAGAGGGCTGAGGCGCGAAGCTCGGACTGGGCAAACCGCAGTCAAGAATCGCCGATGCCAGACCAGATGTCCGGCAGACGACCGCCTCAATAAGCCAGCGTGGCACTGATGTGCCCGCGGCTCGCCCGGCGGCCGTCGGAGACGCCGCTGTCCTTGAGCTGCCAGCCGTAAGCGGCGCGCACGTTGAACCATGCGCCAATGTTGTAACGCAGGCCGACACCAACGCTCGACATCTCGATGCGCGGCGCCTCGCCCGGAAGGAGTTTTTTGCTGCGAGCGATACCGTAGTCCCAGAAAATCAGCGGATCGAGCCGATCGGGCGCGGCCGTGAAGCCCAGATGCGACGCCACCGGCCCGGTACGGGCGTGCAGTTCGTTGACAAGGATGAAGCCGTCGTCGCCATTCGCCTCGTGGTCCTCGTAGCCGCGCAGGCTTTCGGCGCCACCGAAGCCGAGCTGTTCGCTGCTGAGAAGATTCGCGGTCGCGAGCTGGCCCGTGCCGCGCACGAGCCAGGACAGTCCGGCCGGAAGTTTGGTGGTGCGCTCCACTTCGCCGCGCACATAGGCATAATCGGCGCGGGCAAAAGAGCGCGCAGCGCGAAAAACACTGGTGTGGTTGCCGGAGCCGATTCCGCCGGGACTAAGCGTCAGGGTGAACGAGCCACCGGTAGTGCCAAAACGGTCGGAGTGGCTGACCGTGTACGTGGCCACCGCCTGGGCGATGTCGTTTTCCTGGGCGAACACCTGCATGCCGCCAAAGGCGAGATTGTTGTTGCTGCGCTTGAAATCGATGCCCGCAGACAACTCCTGCGTGAACGCCCCAAAAGCCGGCAGCGGAATGCGGTCGCGGACTCCGGCCTGCCACGCGCGACCCTTCAGGGTGAAAAAGCCGCCCGGCAGATCGGGCCGGCTCTCCGCGTAATTGCCGGATAAGGTCAACACCTGCCGCCAGGCGGCCAGCGGTACGGTGTAGCTGCCCGAGTGCGCGACGAGTTTTCGGAAATCGGGGCTCGCGCTGAGCTGGTAGCCGAGTTCCTGGTCAAGACCGAAGGCGTTGCCCCAGTAAACGCCGGCCAGCACGCGATCGAAGCTGGTGAGTGCATTACCCGAGTCCTCGTAGCCGGTCGAGAGACGCAGGGGCAGGCGGTCGTTCGTGCGCAGGACGAGATCGGTCTCGCCAGCATTTGAGCTGCGCGTGAAAACCAGGTCCACCTGGCGGAAAGGATTCCGGTTGATCCACGCCACATCATCGAGGAGCGCTTGACTGGCGATGATCTCACCGGACTGGAGGCGGATGGCACTGGCGATCAACGCCGCGGAAAACCATTTTTCGCCTTCCACCCGCACCTGTCCGAGCCGGCCCTCGAGCACGAGAACCTGCACGGTGCCGGTCTGGATATTTTGCTCGGGCACGAGCACATCGACCACCGGCCGGTCGTGGCGGCGGCAATAGAGCACAACTTCACGCGTGAGCTCATGCAGCACGCGCAGGTTCGTCGGGTGGTCCAGATAAGGCGCAACGAGGGTTCGGAATTCCGCCGTCTGCAGCAGAGGCACGCTGGCGACGTCGAGTCCCTCCGTCGTGACGCCCTGCGGTTGCACGGCGGTGCTCGCGCCCACAAACACCAGCCCCTTGAGCGCCGGCACGATTTCCCGGTCCTCGTTGGCATCGGCCGGCGCGGGACGATCGGGCGCCACCGGTCCAGGCAACTGCGCCCGGGCGGTTCCAACCGCAAGCAGCGCCGCGAGGAAGACAAACCCGGAGGCTTTCATCAGGGGGTCGCGGTGAACAGCAACCCTCGGACCGGGTTCTCGTGAGGGGAAAACGCGTCGAAGCTGGAACTGTGGACGATGGCACGTGCGACCAGTCTGCTCGAAGCCTGGAGCTCTTCGCGCCAACCCAGGCGGGCTGTCCGCGGGCTCTCGCTTGGCGCGGTCGGCCCACCATCGAACACCGTGAGAAACGCCCGCTTGCCGGTGTAGTGCAGCGAATCGGTCAGCACGTTGTCCAGCGACGCGCCCAGACGGGCGTGCATGGCCGGGATGAGCACACACCGGCCTCCGAACTCCGCCACCACAAACTCATCGGTCTGCACCGGCACCAGATCAACCGTCACGATCTCGGCCGGCCGGTTGTTCACCGTGATGGTAGGCTGGGACACATGCAGCATGCCGGGTATGAACGCGACCGTGTAGTTGGCCGCCAAGGCGCCACCGGGCGTGATCGCGTAATTGCCGGCCGGCGACGCGGGCGTGGCCGTGGTGTTCAACGTCAGGCCGGAGACGACGGCGGAGGTGTCGCCGTTGACCAGGCCGATGTAGCTGGCTGTTAGCGCCGGGTTGGCCGCGCCGAAGGCTTTGCTCTTGCTGTCGGCCGTGATCGTCAACGCCGCCGGGTTGATGGTCAGCGTGCCGGGCACATAACCGATCGTGTAGTTGGTGGCCAACGCGCCAGACGGCGTGATGGCAAAGCTGCCGACGTTTGAGGCGGTGGTCGCGGTGGTGTTGAACTGCAAGCCAGTCACCACCGATGAAGTGTCACCGTTGACCAGGCCGGCGTAGCTGGCAGTGAAGCTCGGCAGCGCGGCGCCGTAGGTCTTGGTCGCGTTGTTCGCGGTGATCGTCAGCGCGGCGGAATTGATCGTCAACGTGCCGGGCACGTAGGCCAGAGCGTAGTTGGTAGCCGAAGCGCCGAAGGGCGTGATCGCGTAGGTGCCGACGTTTGAACCGACCGTCGCGGTCGTGCTGAACTGCAGGCCAGTGACCACCGACGAAGTGTCGCCATTGACCAGACCTGAGAATCTGGCGGTGAAGCCCGGCAGCGCGGCCCCGTACGTCTTGGTCTTATTGTCAGCGGTGATGGTCAGCAGGTTTTGCCCCACCGCGAGCGTGCCAGGCACGAACGTGAGAGTGTAGTTGCCGGCAGTGGCGCCGGCCGGAGTGATCGGATAACTGCCCACCGCCGACGCGTTCGTGGCCGTGGTACTCAGGGTCAGGCCGGTGACAACAGAGGAAGTGTCGCCGTTGACCAGGCCGGCGTAGCTGGCCGTCAGCGGCGGGTTGGCCACGCCAAACGCCCTGCTCTTGCCGTCCGCCGCGATCGTCAGCGCCGCCGGATTGATCGTCAGTGTACCGGGCACATAACCGATCGTGTAGTTGGCGGCCGAGGCGCTGGACGGCGTGATGCCATAGCTGCCGACGTTCGAGGCGGTGGCCACGGTGGTGTTGAACTGCAAGCCAGTCACCACCGATGAAGTGTCGCCGTTGACCAGGCCGACGTAGCTGGCAGTGAAGCTCGGCAACGCGGCGCCGTAGGTCTTGGTCGCGTTGTTCGCTGTGATCGTCAGCGCGGCGGAATTAATCGTCAACGTGCCGGGCACGTAGGCCAGAGCGTAGTTGGTGGCTGCGGCCCCGAAGGGCGTGATCGCGTAGGTGCCGACGTTCGAACCGACCGTCGCGGTCGTGCTGAACTGCAAGCCGGTGACGACCGACGAAGTGTCGCCATTGACCAGGCCCGAGAAGCTGGCGGTAAAGCCCGGCAGGGCGGCGCCGTAGGTCTTGGTTTTGTTGTCGGCGGAAATGGTCAGCAGGTTTTGCCCCACCGCGAGCGTGCCGGGTGTGAACGTGATCGTGTAGTTGCCAGCGGTGGCGCCCGCCGCCGCGATTGGATAGCTGCCCACCGCCGAGGCCAGCGTGGCCGTGGTATTCAGCGTCAGACCGGAGACGACGGCGTAGGTGTCGCCGTTGACCAGGCCGGTGTAGCTGGCCGTTAACGCCGGGTTGGCCGCGCCGAAGGCTTTGCTCTTGCTGTCCGCCGCGATCGTCAGCGCCGCCGGATTGATGGTCAGCGTGCCGGGCACATAACCGATCGTGTAATTGGTGGCCGAGGCGCCGAACGGAGTGATGGCATAGCTGCCGACGTTCGACGCAGTGGTAGCGGCGGTGTTGAACTGCAAGCCAGTCACCACCGATGAAGTGTCGCCGTTGACCAGGCCGGCGTAGCTGGCGGTGAAGCTCGGCAGCGCGGCGCCGTAGATCTTGGTCGCGCTGTTCGCGGTGATGGTCAGCGCGGCGGAATTAATCGTCAACGTGCCGGGCACGTAGGCCAGAGCGTAGTTGGTGGCTGCGGCCCCGAAGGGCGTGATCGCGTAGCTGCCGACGTTTGAGCCGACGGTCGCCGTGGTGCTGAACTGCAGACCGGTGACGACCGACGAGGTGTCGCCATTGAGCAGGCCCGAGAAGCTGGCGGTGAAGCCCGGCAGGGCGGCGCCGTAGGTCTTGGTTTTGTTGTCGGCGGAAATGGTCAGCAGGTTTTGCCCCACCGCGAGCGTGCCGGGCGTGAACGTGATCGTGTAGTTGCCGGCGGTGGCGTCCGCCGCCGTGATCGGATAGCTGCCCACCGCCGAGGCGGTCGTGGCCGTGGTGTTCAACGTCAGGCCGGAGATGACGGCCGCGGTGTCGCCGTTGACCAGGCCGGTGTAGCTGGCTGTTAACGCCGGGTTGGCCGCGCCGAAGGCTTTGCTCTTGCTGTCGGCCGTGATCGTCAGCGCCGCCGGATTGATCGTCAACGCACCCGGAACATAACCGATCGTGTAATTGGTGGTGCTAAAGGAGCCGCCGGTCGCCGCCGAGGGCGTGATGGCATAAGGCGAGCCCGCGACCCCGGCAGTTGCAGCCACTCCCGCGCTGGTCAGCGTCACCGAGCCGACCGTCTCGCCGTTTTGCAAGCCGCCTGTCGTGAAGGCACTGGTGCCCAAGGTCAGCGTCGAACCATAAGTCTTGGTCCGGTCGCTCGCCGTAATCGTAAGCGTCGCCGGATTGATCGTGAGAGCTGTGGCGTTGCCCACCGCCTGCCCAAAAATGTAGTTGCCGTTGTTCGCCGTCAGACCGGACCCGTTGATCGCGTAGCTGCCCACGCCGCTCGTTCCAATGGCGGACGAAGTAAACGTGAGTGCGCCGCTCGTCGCTCCCGCCTGAGTATCGCCAGCGACGAAGCCGGTGACCGTGCCGCCGAAGGTCGGATTGGCCGCGCCGTAGGTGCGACTTGCCGCCGCGGCCGTGTACGTGAGCGTCGCCGGACTGATCGTGGCGGTCAATCCCGTGGGCTGGGTTACAAAATAGTTGCCGGCACTGGCACCAGCGATCGCGAAACCGGCAGCGGTGACCCCTTTGGCGACCCCGACATTCCAGTCGCCGAAAACGCCGGCGGCGCTCGCCGCAGAAAGATTTACCGTGTCGCCGCCGATCACGCCAGAAAGACCGGCGGAGCCGGTGTTGAGACCGGCCGTGGTGCTCCGGTCGTAAACCTTGTCGATCGCCGTGACCCCGGTCACGGAGATCGGCTTGGCCGAGATGCCGGCCGTCACGCCGGTGGGCTGGGTCAGACTGTAATTGCCCGCATCGGCGCCGGAGATTGTGAAACCGGAAACGGTGACCGGTTTGGCGATCCCGACGTTCCAATCGGCGAAACTGCCGGCCGCGCCGGCCGTGGACAGGTTGACCGTGTCGCCGCCGATCACGCCGGAAAGGCCGGCGGAACCAATATTGAGACTGGCCGTGGTGCTCCGGTCGTAAACCTTGTCGGTCGCGGTCACGCCGCTCACGGCGATCGCCAGCGGATTGATCGTCACCGCGCCGCTGCCGCCGGTCAGGGTGTAGTTGGTCGCCGCGCCACCACCCAAGGCCAGACCGGCCAGCGTGAGCGTCTCTGCGCCGACGCTCTTGCCGGCCAGCGTGCCGCTGCCCGTGAGTGTGATTGCGTCGCTCCCGACCTTGTTCGTAATCGTGAGGATCCCCGCGGCGGCGCCGGTCGTGCCGTCGTAGGTCCGGCTGCCGCTCAGAGTCACGGCCAGAGGATTTACCGTGAGCGTGCCGGGCGTGTAGGTAATCGAATAGTTGCCGGCGCTGAACGTGCCGCCGGTCGCCGCCGAGGGCGTGAGGGCGTACGTGGTCGCTGCATCCGTCGCGGCGGTGCCGCCGCCCGCTGTCAGCGTCACACTGCCGACGGTCTCGCCGTTTTGCAGGCCGCCCGTCGTGAACGCGCTGGTGCCCAAGGTCAGCGTCGAGCCGTAAGTCTTGGTCCGGTCGCTCGCCGTGATCGTAAGCGTCGCCGGATTGATTGTGAGCGCCGTGACATTGCCCACCGCCTGACCGAAAGTGTAGTTGCCGTTGTTCGCCGTCAGACCAGAGCCGTTGATCGCATAGCTGCCCACACCGCTCGTTGCAATGGCGGGCGAAGTAAACGTGAGCGCGCCGGTCGTCGCACCCGCCTGCGTTTCGCCATTCACCAAGCCGGTGATTGTGCCGCTGAAGGCCGGGTTGGTCGCGCCGTACGTCCGGCTCGCCGGGGTGGCCGTGTAGGTGAGCGTCGCCGGGTTGATCGTGAGAGCCGTGGCGTTGCCGGCCGCCTGCACCAACGTGTAGTTGCCGTTGCTCGCCGTCAGACCGGCGCCGTTGATCGCGTAGCTGCCGGCGTTCGAGGATGTCGTCGCCAGCGAGGAGAAAGCCGCCGTTCCCGTCGTCACACTCGCCAGCGTTTCGCCGTTCACCAAGCCGGTGACTGTACCGCCGAACGCCGGGTTGGTCGCGCCATAGGTGCGGCTCGCCGCGTTGGCCGAATAGCTGAGGGTGGCGGGGTTGATCGTGCCGGAAGCGGTCTGTAACGTCACCGTGTAGTTGTTACCGCTATTGCCGTCGTTCACGGTGTAGCCACTGACCGAAAGGGTGCGCGAGCCGGCGTTCGGCGAATTGTAGATCTCCGCCAAGCCGGTCAGCGTATCGCCGCTGCCGAGACTAGCGGCAGTGGGAACGGCGACGGAAGCCGTCGTGCCATCGTAGGCCTTGGTCGCGGACGCCGCCGTGAGGGTCAGCGCAGCTTTGTTGATGGTCAGCGATCCGCTGACCGCGGTGAGGTCATAACCGAATTGTCCGGAATATAGGCCCGTGGGAGCGATGGTGAAGGTGCCCGCGTTTCTCGCCCCCTGCGACGTGCCGCCATAGGACAAGGTGCCAAGCAGCGCAGCCGTTGGCGTCGTCGAATAGGTCACGCCATTGCCGCCGCTGTAGGACGTCCCATCGTAGGTCCGCGTGGCGCCGTTGGCGGTGACAGTGAGCGGCGTCAAAAACGTTTTGAGCAACGGATAGGTGTAGCCGTCGTACATGCGCCAGACGCTCGCGAAGTTCCAATTCGGGTTGACGTTGCCGTTGGCCGCCGTAGCCGAGGTGAAATTGGCCTGACTTTTCATCTGGGCGGTCGTCATGCCAACTCCGCCGCCGCTGGAGGTCGCTTTGCCGGAAGTTTGAGTGTCCCAGAAACTGAAGGTAACCGTGCTGCCGGAATTAAAGCCAACCAGACCTCCGACATTCGAAACGCCGGCGACCACCGAGCCTGTGTTGTAGCAATACGTGATGGCACCAACTGTACTGCCGCCGTTATAGTTTCGGCCGACCAGCCCCCCGACTTGCGTGCCGGTTCCGGCGTTAACCGGGCCCGTATTGTAGCAATAGGTGATACTGGCCGCGCTGGCGTGCTCTCCAATGAGTCCACCGGTATTTGACTTGCCGCTCACCGCACCGGTATTGAAGGAGGCCGTGACGCTGCTGCCGGCGCCCGAGTTTTGTCCAATGAGGCCTCCGACATCACTATTGGCGCCTCCGTTGACCGCACCCGTGTTGTAACAGTTGGAAATGGGGCTGCTGGAATTGTACCCCATGAGACCGCCGGTGAATTGCGTGCCGGTTACTGAACCTGTGATGTGGTAAGAATTCGACACAGGACAATTCGCGAGGTACCCCACAAGGCCTCCGACCGAGTTCGTCCCCCCCGAGCTCATCGCCACGGTGCTCGTGCTCGACGAGCCGGAGATGGAACCCAAATATTTGTATCCCGCCAGGCCGCCAACACAGGACAAGCCGGCGATGGACGCCGAACTCTGGGAGTTGGTAATGGCGCCGCCGCCCGAATCGTGTCCGACAATGCCGCCGACACGCGATTGGCCGCTCACCGAACCCGAAACGGATGAGTTGGAAATATTGCCGTAGTTGCCTCCCACCAAACCGCCGGTGTAGTCGCCGCCGGTGATGTTCACACTGTCCAGCCTGACATTGTTGAGGGTGCTAAAGGTCGGATTGTTGTCGGTCAGCCCAAAAAGCCCGACATAACTACTGGTTGAGGGCAGGTTAATATAGAGCCCCGCAATCGTGTAGCTGTTGCCGTCGAACGTGCCTTTGAACGTGCCAGCGATGCCGCCGATTGGGACGAAACCAGCCCCACTGTTCCAGCCCGAGGTGCCGCTCGCGTCGATGTCGTGTCCTTGGGCATAAATGCCGGAGAGATTGTTCCGCACGTTCTGCAAATCGTAAACCGTGTTGACCAACGCATACTGGGTCAGCGTGGCGCCGCCGTTGAGTGAGACGCTGCCGGAATAGCTCTGAACGCCCGTGTAGCTCGTGCCGT
>Ga0265316_10002567_pt1 | contig 18765 bp, 14 predicted proteins | sample 4522metaG_FD_202092 | JGI IMG/M metagenome (GOLD analysis project Ga0265316, IMG submission 202092) | Rhizosphere microbial communities from Carex aquatilis grown in University of Washington, Seatle, WA, United States - 4-5-22 metaG | ecosystem: Host-associated > Plants > Roots > Rhizosphere >... | reverse complement strand
AGGAACGCAAGTGCCGAAACACGCGCCTCTTCGGGCGCGCTTTCATCCGACGCAATCTGCGCCAGGACCGTGGCGGCCTCGGCCGGGGCCTGCACGGCGATCTGATCGAGCAGTCCAAGCGCGCTTCGCCGGGCCATTCCGTCGCTGCTCCACAGCGCAAGGCGCACAGCATCGGCGGCCGCGGCGGGCGAACGTGTAGCCAGCTCGAGCAGCGATGTCTCGGCCAGCCGCCGGAACGAGGCGTCTTTGTCGGCTAGAGCCACTGACAAGATGCTGGCCGCCGTGGTGGGCTCGAGGCTGCCGCATTCCCGCAGAACGGCGCTGCGCACGACGAATGACTGGTCGGCCAAGGCGGCGCGTAGCGTGGCTGCGTGGGCATCCTTACCTTGCCGTCGATCGATGGCGGCGGCTACCTCCACACCGCGCCGACGCACGTCGGGCGATGGATCGTTGAGCGCGCCGGCCAGGATCTCATCTTCGCCAGCTCGGCCCGTGCCCACCACCGCGAGGGCTTCCAGGGCGTCGCGACGTGAGGCGGGATCGGCAAAGGCCTGTTTCAGCGAAACCACGCCGTTGGGCTCACCGAGCAGAACCAGTGAGACCCCGCGCGGGACCGGCCCCAGACCATCAATCACCATGCGCAGCCAGGACGGGAGCCGGGGTGTCCGGTTCGCGTCCAAGGCCCCCACGGCCCGTCCGCTCGCAATGCGCGACGCCAGATCAGCGGCGACGCTGGTCGCGGCGAAGCCTGTGTCGGCAACAATCGAACCGTGGCGGGTCTGGGCGCGCAGAAGATGCAGGAGAGAGAGCGAAGAATCTCCCCGCCGCACGACCACCCGACTGCCGGGTTGATCGCGTGCCGGATCGAAGGCCAACGTGTAGGTCGCGCGCACCTCAAAGATGAGGGCGAGCAACAGGGCGAGCAGCAGGGTGACGGCGGAACCGATCTGCAAGGCACTGCGCCGGATGCTGCGTCTGAGCGTGGTGGCCTCGTCGGCCGCCAGATCACCGCCCAGATAGCGGCGCACCTTGCGGATCTCGGGCAGTGATAGTCGCGCACCGGCCAGGATGCGGCGGCGCAAGGTCCGTCGGATGTCGTGCGCAGCCCCCACGTCGCTGGCGGCGAAGTCCTCAATGCGAGCGATCAGACACGGGTGCGCGGGAGCGTAGCGGTCGACCGAGCCCGAGTAGAACTTGTGCAGAATGCCTCGACTGGTCAGAGGCGCCACGGCCTGCTCGACGATGGATTGGGCCAGGCCAGCGCGAGCCGCCAGCTCGTCGACCGTGGAGTTCCCGGTGCGGGCGGACGCCAGCAGCACGCGCAAAGCCGGGCGGCCACCAGCGTCGTGCACCGCTCGCTGGAAAAAACTGTGCAGCAGCATAGCCGCGCCCCCGCTGCGCTCGTAGCGGCGCAACGAAGTCAGGCGCAGCTCGACCGCCATACGCGCTACGATTTGCAGATCGGCAGGCAGGCATGGGCCACTCCGACACAGATCGCCGGCCATCAAGGAGGCCAGGCCGGCCTCGAAAAACGTTCCCGTGCCGACGGCGGTTTGCTCGAGAATCTGGGTGGCGCTTTCCTGGTTGAGACGAGCAAGTTCCATCCACGCCCCGGCCGCAGGTGTGAGCTTGCAGGCCCGGTACAACAGGTCCAGGCGGTGGAAGGAGCCAGTCTCCACACAGAGGAGAATGCGCAGGCGCGGCCCGGCTCCCTCGGTGACCTTGGCGAGCAGCGCGGCCAGCTGGTCAAGGGCGGAGGTGTGGGCATCCGAGGCGCGGTCTACGAGAATGGTCTCGAGGTGGTCGAGAATGAGCAAGGTCCCGGCGTGTGAACTGCGCGCCAGGCGCACAAGATAGTCGGCCGGTCCATCGCCCGGCGCGGGTGGCTCGCTGCGCACGCGCCCAGCGGCCTGCCACATCTCCTGCTCGATGTCGTCGTAGGCGCCGAGATAGACCCCGGTGACGTCGCGCCTGGCCAGCGCGGGCAGGAGCCCGGCGCGCAACAGCGAGGTCTTGCCCACGCCCGATTCTCCGGTCAGAGCAACAACCCGATCTCCCTCCCTGACCACCAGGGCATCGAGCGCGGCAATCTCGTCCGTGCGGCCAAAAAACAGCGCGGCGCTGCTTTCATCGTACGGAACGAGCCCCCGAAAAGGACCGGGAGCCAGAATGCCGACCGGCATGGGGGAGAGAATAGCCGCACGGCCGGAGGAGGGAAGAGGAAACTGCGTGGGGCAGCGAACCGCAGCCGGCGCTGAGTGAGGGCGGCCAGGCGTAGCCCTACTCTTCGGTGCTCACTTCTGACTCCAGAATCACGGGCTCTTCGTCGTAGTCGGCGATCACCGTCTCGCGGCTTAGGGCGTCAGTGGCCGACGGTGGAAAAAAGCCGTCGACAAGGTCAGCTATTTCGTCATGTGAGGTGCCGCGCTTCACGGTGGCCAGTGCGTAGATCATATGGCCGTCGTCGATGGCTGACAGGTAGCCAACTCGGCGGCCGTCCTCGACGGCCCAGAGATCCCAGGCCTCGGCGTTGCGCGTGCGCGTGGCGCGCGTGGCATAGAAGGTGCGCGGGTCGTGCCGAGTGATGGGCGTGATCTTGGGTTCACGGGACATAGGTGTTCAAGGTAGCACATCGTGGGCGTACGGGAGGGCTGCGCCATCTTCGCAGACATGGCCGGGGTCGCAAAATGGGGCCGGTGGCCGGCCGGATCCGACGCCAGGTCCCGGATTCGGCGATGGCGCGCGCGAAGCGCGCGGCATGGGCGGGGTGGGTTGTCCGTCCCGAAGTCCCCGAAGGGGGAACCGGATCCGGCTGCCGGTACTACCGCCAGGGCGCGGGCAGAATGGGCGGCTTTTCCATGGCTCGGCGGGTGCGCTGCAGTTCGATCTCGCTGATGAGCACGGCCGGCGCGGCGGTCGACACCGGCACGTAGCCTGATTCGGCGCCGCAGTACCCGTTGAACACCGCGCTGCTGTCCGAGGCCGCGAGTATGCGATTGAGCGAGCCGATGGGCGTGCCCACAAACTCCACCCCGCGCGCCAGGGTTTCCTTGCCGGTCTCGGCGTCCACTCGGTACACGATGCGTGGCATGCCCTTGAACGCCTGAAAATCGTAGGTGGTGGTGTTGGTCTGGCCGCCGCTGATATCGGCGATGATGAGCCCGAAACTCTTCTTCTGCCGCCGGATCTCGTCGAGCAGCATCTCCTTGAGCTTGGCATAAGGCACCACCTTGTCTGACTTCACGATAGTGCTGGCCATGCGGCCGATGGGATCCAGCGTGCCCTCGGCGCGGCCGTGGCCGTTGGATGCGGGCGAGCCCTTCACCGGAGTGCGGCTCTTGAGGTAGTTGCGCAGGACCCCGTGGTCCACCAGGGAAACCGGGAACGAAGCCACGCCCTCGTCGTCGAAGTCGTAGTGGCCGTTGAGCGACACGCCGTCCAGCTTGGCCGCCGACGGATCGTCGAGCACGCTGATGAACGTCGGCAAAATGGTCTTGCCGATCTGGCCCTTGAAGGTTGCGCCCTCCTTGTTGTCGTTCTGCCGCTCGCCTTCCAACCGGTGCCCCAGCGCCTCGTGAAAGAACACCCCGGCGGCCTCGGGCAACAAGATGGCCGGGCCGTTGAACGGATCCATCATGGGCGCCTCGCGCAGGCGCTTGACCTCGTCGGCCAGTTGCTTGGCGGTGCGCTCCAGGGTGGCGTCGTCAGGCATTTCGCTCTCGGAAGCGCCGTAAAAGCTCTTGAAGTGGTTGATGAGCAGGCCGTCGGCGGCGCGTGCGTGGGCGGTCATGTGCAAGCCGTAGATGAGGCGCTCGTTGACCAATTCGGTGCCCTCGGTGGTGACGATGAAGCGGGTTTGATGATCCACTGAGAACTTGACCTGGGAGTCGAAAATCTCCGGGTAGATCTTGAACAGCGCGGACACACGGCGAAGGCGATTTTCCCAGGCCGTACGGTCCAGCTTGACGGTGATGGGTTTGTCGACGGCGTGCTGGGGCTTCTCGCGCGAAAAGCTGGCCACCGACTCATCTTCCACCATCTTGGTCACGCGAGCGCCGCGCTTCTTGTGCAAGGTGGCCAGGGCCTGCTTGTAGCGCGCGTCGGTTTGCAGCCACAGCGTCGCCCGCAGCACATCCACATCGTCGTCGATGGGCGCACCCACCGGCGGCTCGTAGCGATCGAAGTCATCCAGATCGAACACCCTCTCGGTAGTGTCGTCGGCGGTGTTGTCGAACTTGTAGCTGCCCACCCGCACCTCCACGTTGGCCTGGCGCAGATGCTGGTGGCTGTCTTCCAACAGGGCGCCAAAACGCGCGACCAGATCGTAGTCATCGTATTCGCGCACCAGGTAGCGAATGAAGTACGGCCCGTCCTCGCCCGGCAAGCGCAGTTTGCTCTGCGAACGTTGAAGCTCGCTCTTGAGCGCAGTCAGCAAGGCCAGCCGATGATCGGATGCGACTCGGGCGCCCTCGCCAGCGTGAAGCGAGCCTGCTAGCAAGAAGGGAACCAATAGGAAGGGAAAAATTCTAGTCGCGTGGGGAGCCGGCGAGCTTTGCTCGCTGCGCACCATCGCGGGAGGGTTTGGGAACCCTTTCAGGGTTCCCATGTCAACGACCATGTGTTTGCGTGCCATTGCGCCTCGGGGGGAAAGTTAGTTAGTCTTACCGCTTTGCAGCCCGAAAGAAAGTCGAAGCAATGGCCAAGATCAACACGCACTACCAAAAACTGCAGGCCGGCTACCTATTCCCGGAAATCGGTAAGCGCGTGCGGGCCTATGCGGCGGCACACCCCGCAACGCGCATCATTCGGCTGGGTATCGGCGACGTTGTGCTGCCCCTGCCCGCGCCCATCGTGGACGCGATCAAGACCGCGGCCGACGAGATGGCGCGGAAAGAGACGTTTCGCGGCTATGGTCCCGAACAGGGCTACGAGTTTCTGCTCGACGCCATCGCGGCCAACTACCGCAGCCAGGGCGCCCAGGTGTCACCCGACGAGATCTTTGTCTCCGACGGGGCCAAATGCGACACCGCCAACATGCAAGAGATCTTCTCGCTCGACAGCGTGGTGGCGGTGACCGACCCGGTCTACCCGGTCTACGTCGACACCAACGTGATGGCGGGCCGCACCGGTCCCGCTGACAGCGATGGCCGCTACCAACGCCTGGTGTATTTGCCCACAACCGCGGCAAACGACTTCGACCCGCCGCTGCCCGACGGTCGCGCGGACCTGGTCTATCTTTGCTCGCCCAATAATCCCACCGGCGCGGTTATGTCGCGCGCCTCGCTGGCGCGCTGGGTGGCCTGGGCCAAGCAGCACGAGGCGATCATTCTTTTCGACGCGGCTTACGAGGCCTTCGTGCGCGAGCCGGGCCTGCCCCGCAGCATCTTCGAGATCCCGGGGGCGCGCGAGGTGGCCCTGGAATTCCGCTCCTTCTCCAAGACCGCGGGATTCACCGGCACGCGCTGCGCGTTCACGGTGATCCCCAAGGAGCTGAAGGCGCGCGACGACTCGGGCGCGTGGGTCGCGCTGCACGGCCTGTGGAATCGCCGCCACACGACCAAATTCAACGGAGTCAGCTATCCCATCCAGCGGGCCGCCGCCGCGGTCTTCAGCCCCGAGGGCGCGGCCGGCGCGCACGCCAACATCGACTACACCATGGAAAATGCGCGCCTGATCCGCGAGGGCTTGGCCCGGGCCGGCTATCGCGTGTTCGGCGGGGTGAACGCGCCCTACATCTGGATGCAGGTGCCCGCGAGCATGACCTCATGGCAATACTTCGACCGCCTGCTGGCCGAGGCCAACGTGGTGGGCACGCCCGGCTCGGGCTTCGGCAGCTGCGGCGAGGGCTACTTCCGCCTGTCGGCCTTCGGCTTCCGCGAGAACGTGGAGGAAGCCGTGGAGCGCATCCGGACCAAGTTGCCGGCTTGACTCTGGCGTCCCGGAACCGCATCCTCGAACCCCTCAAACCATTGCCAAGGAAGATTCATGCCTGAGAAGAAAGCACCCGCCAAGAAGCCCGCCGCCGCCAAAGCCGTGAAGACCGAGGAGGCCGGTGGCAAGACGTGCCGCGCCCCCAAGTGCAAGCAGCCCGTGCGTGCCAAGGGATACTGCCGCAAGCACTACATCGGCTGGCGCCGCGAAAAGGTAGGCAGCAAGTTCCGCTACAAGATGTGTAGCAAGGAAGGCTGTCGCAAGCCCGCCGTGCTAGCCGGTCGCTGCGCCGAGCACAGGAAAGGCGCCGAGGCCACCGAAGCGGCCGCTCCCGCCACCCCTGCTGCCACCTAGCCGAAGCGTCAGGCGACGCTTGACCAGCAACAGCCTCGCCTGGCTGTCGCCGCCTGCGTCGACTCCTTTCTATGTACAAGATCGTCATACACGGTGGCCACAAGCTGCGCGGCGAAGTGCGGGTTTCCGGCGCCAAGAACGCGGCGCTGCCTATCCTGGCTTCGTCGCTGCTAGCCAGCGGTCGTTCCACCTATCGCAACGTTCCCGATCTGGGGGACGTGGTGACGATGAAGAAGCTGCTGCGCCAGCTGGGCGCCGAGGTCGACGGCGACGGTCGCACCACAGTGGACAGCACCAATGTCACCAACTTCGAAGCGCCCTATGAGTTGGTCAAGACCATGCGCGCCTCGGCCTTGGTGCTGGGACCGCTGGTGGCCCGCCACGGGCAAGCGCGCGTGTCGCTGCCCGGCGGCTGCGCCATCGGGGCGCGGCCCATCGATCAGCACCTGAAGGGCTTGGAAGCCCTGGGCGCGCGCATCGAGCTTGAACACGGCCTGGTCAGCGCCAAGGCCAAGCGGCTGCGCGGTGCCACCATCGTATTCGACATGGTCACGGTGACAGGCACCGAGAACCTCATGATGGCGGCTGCGTTGGCCAAGGGGTGCACGACGCTTGAGAACGCCGCGTGCGAGCCCGAGGTCGAGGAGATGGCACGCGTGCTCAATAAGATGGGTGCGCGCGTCCGCGGAGCTGGGACCTCGCTCATAACCATCGAGGGAGTCGACGAACTGCACCCGCTCGATCACGCCATCATCCCCGACCGGGTAGAGGCGGGCACGCTCATGGTCGCGGCGGCGGTAACCCGAGGCAACGTCCTGGTCCGGGATTGCCTGCCCGAGCACCTCGACGCGGTGATCGCCAAACTGCGCGCCGCGGGCGTGGAAGTCACCGTCGAAGGCGACGCGGTCCGCGTGGTCGGGCGCGGCGAGATCCGCCCGGCCGACATCGCCACCCGGCCCTACCCTGGTTTCCCCACCGACATGCAGGCCCAATTCATGGTGCTGATGGCGCAAGCGCACGGCCAGTCGGTGCTGAGCGAGAACATCTTCGAGAATCGATTCATGCACGTTCCGGAGCTACGGCGCATGGGCGCAGACATTGTCGTGGAAGGCCATACCGCCATCGTGCGCGGCCCAACCAAGTTGAAAGGCGCCAAGGTCATGGCCACCGATCTGCGGGCCTCGGCCTGCCTGGTTCTGGCCGGCCTGATAGCCGCGGGCACCACCGAGGTCTTGCGCGTGTACCACCTGGACCGTGGCTACGAGCACCTGGAAAAGAAGCTGCGAGGGTTGGGCGCGGACATTCGGCGGGTCAAGGGAGAACTGTAGCCGTCCAATAGTGCGCTCCGGGACAATCCCGGCTATTCTGGTGTCATGGCACCGCTAGATTTGCGGGAAGAGCTGAAGCGCGATTTGCGACGCCATCCGCGCGTTGAGCTGCAGGGCCTATATCAGTCGGCTGCCGACCGCGAGAAGCTGGCAGAGTCGTTGCCAGTGTTCTTGCCCTTCATGGGCAAGACCTACCAGGCTGTCCTTTGGGTGGCGGACTGGGACCACCGACTGCCTTCGCAGAACATCATCGTGCGCCTGTACGCCTACTACGCCGGTCAAGGCAAGCAGGTGGCTGACGAAAGCTACGACGAACGTAAAGCGCAAATCGTTGCCGAGAGCATTTTCCCAGAGTTCGATGTATCCGACTTTGCCGGCCTGCCCGCCGACGAGATATACGAGGCCGACGGTCCCGTGGGCGGCGCGCTCAAGGCCTTCCATCTGGTCAGTGAATGGCGGCGTGAGATCGAGCCCGTGCTGGCGCGCAAGGCCGAGCAGATTGTGCGCGCCTCGCACCACTTTCAGGAGATCGCCAGTCAAACACGCGCGCGACCGCCCGGGCTTGGGGATCTGGAAACCGCGGAATGGTCTCCACCCAGCGAGAGTGGGTACAAGGGCTGGGGCCTGGATGTTTGGTACCTGCGTGCCTTCAACGGCATGGTGGGTGAGGGCACGGCCTTCTTGGTCGACCTCGACGAGGGCGAAGTAGTCCGCCAGCGTGACTTCCAGTTCCGCGCAGGCTAGCGGGTTCACCACAGAGAGCACAGAGAGCACAGAGACGGACCGGAAGGTAGGAAGGGTTCGGATCCGGATCCGAAACCCTTCGTCAGGTCCAGAGAGAATCGTGGTTGGCACCTATGAAGGGAAGGGTTGGGGCGGGTCCGGTCCGAACCCCTTCTTCTTTCCGTCCTCTGTGACCTCTGTGCCCTCTGTGGTGAAACCGCTCGCTTCCGTCCTGTGACAGAAAGCTACTTGGTCGCCAGTTGCAGCCCGAGCAGGATCGCGTTGCCGGTCTGGCCTTGGACCTTGCTGTACTGGTAGTCCAGCGCCACGCGAGCGCGTAGGCCGTCGATGATGTACCCAAGCTGCGCGTCGGCCAGCGCGTCGGTGTCGTCGGTCATCCGATCGTGTGCCTGCTGCAGCCGAAACAGCAGTTGGAACTTGCCCACGCCGACCTCGATGGGCAGAAGATAGCTAGCGAGCGCAAAGTAGCTGAAGCTCTCCGGGGTGTAGCTGCCCCAGATCTTGTGGAAGGCGCCCTCCACGTCCACTACGCCGGCGGCGCCCAGGTTCTTCTCGAAGAACAGGTCGAAATTCAGCTCGGTAAAATCGGCCCACGCCACCGGCAGCTGCGTGTTGGGGTCCTTGTCCGTCGATGGCCAGCCGTCGTGTTGGTACTGAAAACCCGCGCCTAGGGCGAGGACGTCCTTGCTGCCGTAGTAGGTGCTGGCATTGCGATAGCCGGGCTCGGGATTGAGCAGGCTGAGGCTGAGGCGGCCCGAATAGAGCGGACTCCGGGTGGGATCCGCGAGGTTGAATGCACCCGCGTAGTACTTGAAGGTGCCGCCGCCAAACTGCCCCCAAAGGGTCGCTCCGTCGCTGCGGCCGCGGGGGCCCTGCAGTGCACCCACCGACGGTTGCCTTGCAAAGAACTGGCCTGGAAAAAGCCAGGGCGACATTGACCACTCGGTGCTGAGTCCGGATCGGTCGGCCGGCACCAGCATGCGGCCCACCCACAGGTTGAAGGCGTCGTGGAGTTCCAAGCGGCCGATGAGATCCAGCACAGCCGCGCTGCCACTGACGTCGTAGTTGCCTTTCTGATCGAGTGTGCCGAATGTCCCGACGAAATCTGCCTGCCACAGGATGTGGGGCAAGGCCTGGCCGGACAGAAGAAGCTGAACTTGCCCATCCATGCCCAAGTCATTGAGCTTCTCGGCCTTGCTAGGATTCGGATTCTGGATGCGCAGACCCAGCCGGGTGCCGACATCCACTTCCAGCAGCTTCGAGGGGCTGGCCGGCGCGGACGCAGCCGGGGGCGGTGGCGCCGGCACGGCAGGAATGGCTTCCACGATAGACGTTGGCGGCAGCGGTTCCAGCGGCGGGGCGGTCGATGCGGCTGGCGCGGCCAGGGCCGGCGTCGCTCCCGGCAGCGCAAGCGCAACTGCGCATCCGAGGATCCTGCGCACGATGAAACCTGACTGACTCATGGTGCGAATACGGTACCGGAAAGACTTTCCCAAGTCGAACCACGGCGGATGGACGGCGTACCGCACGCATCATGTCTCGGGCCGGGGCGACCTGCCGTCGCCCGGCTCTTCTTCGGCCCAGCATCGATCCAGCACCGCAGCCAGATGGCGAAGCAAGGGAGCGCGCACCTCAGCCACAGCCACGGGCCGGCCAAGGACCCCGGTCATCGAGCCCATCACCGAAGCAGAAAGGCCACAAGGATTGATGGCAGAGAAACGTTCGAGGTCGGTGCACACGTTGAGCGCGAAGCCGTGAAAAGTGACCCAGCGGCGCACCGCCACTCCAAGCGAGGCTAGCTTGCGCGGACCGACCCACACCCCGGTCAGTCCCGGGCGCCGGACGCCGTCGATGGCGAACTCGGCCAGCGTGCGAATGATGGCCTCTTCGAGGTGGCGCAGATAGCGATGCACGTCCCGCTCACCCTCGCGCAGGTACAGGATGGGGTAGCCGCAGAGTTGGCCGGGCCCGTGGTAGGTCACGTCACCTCCGCGCTCGACCTCAAAGACCTGCATATCCGCCGACGCAAGCAGGTTTTCCCGACGCGCGCCGCGGCCCAGGGTGAGCACGTGAGGGTGTTCCACCAGCAGCAGGGTATCGGGAACATCATCGCGCTGGCGCGCGGCCAGCAATTCCTTCTGCACGTGCCACACCTCCGCGTAGTCACGCGTGCCCAAGTCAACGATTCGTGCGGGCCTAGTCACTCCCCGCGGGCGCCCATGGGCACATAGCTATTCAGCGTCGCCCCGGTGTAGACCTGGCGCGGCCGGTAGATGCGTGCCGTGGAATCGTCGAGGATTTCCTTGAAATTGGCGATCCAGCCAGCCATGCGGCCGATGGCGAAGATAACGGTAAACATCTCGGTGGGGATGCGCAGCGCCCGCAGGATGATGCCGCTGTAGAAATCCACGTTGGGATAGAGCTTGCGGTCGATGAAATACGGATCCGAAAGCGCCGCCTCTTCCATGCGATGGGCGATGTCCAGCAGCGGGTCCGAGACGTCCAACGCCTTTAGCAGCGTATCGCAGGTGTCCTTGATGATGCGCGCGCGCGGGTCGTAGTTGCGGTACACCCGGTGGCCGAAGCCCATGAGGCGCTTGCCGCTGTTCTTGTCCTTGGCCGCCTTGATAAAGCGCGAACCGTCATCGCCCGCGCGGTGGATGTCGGCCAACATCTCAATGACCCACTGATTGGCCCCTCCGTGCAGCGGTCCCCACAGGGCGCACACGCCGGCGGCCGCGCTAGCGAACAGGTTGGCCTGCGCCGAGGCCACCATGCGCACCGTGGAGGTAGAGCAGTTCTGCTCGTGGTCGGCGTGCAGGATGAAGATCGTGTCCAGCGCGCGCACCACCTCGGGCCGCAGCTCGTAGTCCTCGTACACATCCGAGAAGAGCATGTGGAGTAAGTTCTCGGTGTAGCGATAGCTGGGCTTGGGATAGATGATGGGTAGCCCGCGCGACTTGCGGTACGAGAAGGCGGCAATCGTGCGCACCTGCGAGATCAGCCGCGCGGCCTGCTCATCGAACTCGTCGCGCGTAGGTCGCTGCATTTGCCCAGGGTAGAAGCAGCTAGAAGCGTTGATCATGGCAGACAAGATCGCCATGGGATGCGCCTGCGAGGGAAAGCCCTCGAAGTGGTACTTCATGTCCTCGTGCAGGTTCTCGTTCTGCGTGAGCATCTTCGAGAAACGTTGCATCTCGGACTTCTTGGGCAAATGGCCGTAGATGAGAAGGTACGCGGTTTCCACATACGTGGACTTGTCGGCCAGCTCATCCACCGGAATTCCGCGGTAGCGCAGAATGCCCTTTTCGCCATCGATGAAAGTGATGGCGCTCTGGCACGACCCGGTGTTCCCGTAGCCGTCGTCGAGGGTAATGCAGCCGGTGCTGCTGCGCAGGCTGCCGATATCGATCGCCCGCTCATGTTCGCTCCCCTCGATCACCGGCAGTTCATGCACCTTGCCGTCGATCTCCAACTTCGCTGTCGAGCCCGCCTTGATTGTGTTCATGGCAAGCTGAAGTCTTGGACAAGAGCCTCGGGTTGACAAGGCGTAAGACCCTCAATGACGCAGACGCCCTGCGCGCAACACTTTGCGGCTGATTGCAATTGGTACGGAGTGACGAACTGTGCTGGCCGTGTAATGCTATCCATCATGCGAACCATTCGGCGTTACTCGAACCGCAAACTGTACGACACGCACGAGAGCCACTACGTCACGCTGCAGGCGCTGGCCGCGCTGGTCCGTTCCGGCGAGGACTTCCAGGTGGTGGATCACGGCACGAACCGCGACCTGACCACCGCGACGTTGGCTCAGATCATCTTCGAGGAGGAAAAGCGCGGATCGCGCCTTCCCGCCACGGAGCTCCGCCGCATCATCCAGAGCGGCACGATCTAGTGCGCCAGCATTAGAGGCAGTCGGCTGGTCAAAACCGACCGGCGAAGGATATGACTGCCGCAGTTCTATGATCTGACGCAGTACTGCGCCAAGCTGTGACAACGGCGATCATTCCGCCGCTCAACGCAATCGCGCTACCGAGTGCGAGACACTCGATTCCGGCCAACCGTGGCGTTGATCCGGCCTGCGAGCTGGCCAGGAGAACGGCGCCAGTGCCAGCGGCTGCGCTGCCCGTGGCGATGGCCAGCCAGCCGATGACCCGCAATGCTTTGGGCTCCGTCCACGTTGAATGATCGGCGTCGCTGGTGCCTGCGACGGACGCGACAGACATGACGGGCGGCGAGTCAAGCGGTTCGAAGATAGGCGCCAGACGGGCCGTCTGGCCGAGCTCGATCTGCGCCTCGCCACGCCAGGGCCGTCGTCCCGGCGCAGTTATTTCGACTTGCGCCGTGCCTGGAAGCAAAAACAACGGCCCGGGCAGAGGCAGAAGGCCGCGAAGTTCCCCATTGATCTTCACCTGCGCCCCGCGCGGGCCGCTCTCCACGGTCAGGTTCCCCAGGTGCGAATGCACGTCAGCCAACGCCTTCTCAAGCAACGAGCGATGCGCTTCGAGCCACGCATCTTCTTGCTCCTCGGACAGTGCACCAGCCAGGTCCGTTTCTGCTTCGAGCCAGCGGTGCAGCGCCTGCTCGGCCAGGCCTATCTCCGTGCGCGAGCGCGTGGTGGGCCGCACCTGGTGTGCGCGCCGAAAGGCATCGAGGGCTGCCTGGTAGTCGCCCTTGCGCATGGCCTTCAGTCCCTGGTTGATGAGCGCGTCTGACTCGTCGCCATCGGCCCGCGCTTGTCCCCGCCCGAGTGCGAGCGAGAGCACGATCAAGAAGACCACACGGCAAACCGTCATGCGAAATGATCCTAGATGATGGGAACACCCTCGGGCGTGAAGTCGACAGGGCGACGAGGGCTCTTCTTGGTCCTGCGTGGCACGGACAGCGGCGAGTTGCCTGCAGGCTGCGACGGTGCTGCGCGGGTCGGAGGCGATTCCGGCACCGCCGGAGCAGTCGGGAATGCAGGCGCCGGCTTTGTCACTTCGACAGCGGCCGTCGGAACGGACCCACGGTGAATCGCCGAGCCCCGCATCACCCATGCTGCCAGGACAAGCAAGACGACCAGCGCGGCAGTCACGATCAAGGCCAAAGCACGACTGCGTTGCAACGACGGGCCGATGGTGGTCGGAGCGAAGGCAGGCTGCGAAACCGGCGCAGCCGTCGTGCGCGTCGGTACGACCTGCCACGACTCTGGCTGAGCCATGGGAAGGATCTTGGTTGGCGCCACGGGCGGCGCAGACGGCTGGGCGGGCGCGATCTCGGTGGGCGCGAGCCGAGCGTCCGCGCCGGCGGGCACGTCAACCGAAGGCGCGATGGGCATCTCCGCCTCGGGCGCAGTGAAGTGGTAGCTCCACTGCTGGCGCCCCTGGGCTGACATGAACGGCATCAAGGCCAGGCCCAGATCGCGCACGCGCGCAAAGCGGTCGTCGGGCGCACGGCTCATGGCGCGCAGGATCACCGCCTCCAGGTCGCGCGGGATGTCCGGACGCACGCGGGAGGGTGGCTGGAAAATTCCCTCCACGATGTTGCGCATGATCGCGTAGGCGGCCGACCCAGTGAAGGGCCGCACGCTGGTGAGGCATTCGTACAGAATCACGCCCAGGGCGTACTGGTCGGCGCGCGCGTCGATCTCGCGGCCAGCAGCCTGTTCGGGCGCGAGGTAGTAGGTGGTGCCGACGATGTGGCCCGTGCCAGTGAGGTTGGCGTCGTCACCGCCCACGCGCGAGATGCCGAAGTCGAGGATCTTGGGCGTCTCGCCCATGGGGGTGCGCGCGAGGAAGATGTTGCCCGGTTTGAGATCGCGGTGGACCACGTTGGCGCGATGGGCGGCGTGCACGCCGGCGCAGGCCGCGACCAGAACGTCGGCGGTGCGCTCGACCGAGAGCGGGCCCTCTGCGATTTCAGCCCCCAGGGCCCGGCCGGACAGGTACTCCATGACGATGTAGGGAGTCTCGCCGTGCGTGCCGTAGCTGTAGATGATGACCAGATTGGGATGGACCACGCGCGAGGCGGCCTGTGCCTCGCGCCGGAAGCGGGCCAGGGTGTTGGACCGCTGCTGGTCGATGCCGTGCAAGGTCTTGATGGCCACGGTGCGGCCGAGATTGCGGTCGAACGCTTTGTACACGCAGCCCATGCCGCCCTGGCCGATCAGGCTGACGATCTCGAAGTGGTCCACCTGTTCGCCGGGGCGAAAGGCGCCAGCCATCGGCTCGGTGAATGGACGCGGCTCCGGAGTTTCCGGCGGGACCAGCGAAAGCGGCGCCTGCGGCGCGGGCCCGACCGCGAGCGGATCCGTGCGCAGGGGGCGCTCGCGAGCCGTGGCGGCGTCCTGCGGCCGGCCTTCGACGGAACTGTCGGGCAATTCGCAGGTCGCGGGGTAGGCGGACTGCGCGGCCGGCAAGCCCATCTCCGCTGTGTCCCGCGGCCGAGGGTGGTCGTAGGACAGGGTATCGGGGATGCTCTGCCCAGGCTGCTTCACGTCGCGCCCTTGCTCCGGCTACCCAGTACCGTCATGCGGGAAACCATGGCGACAGAGCCCGGCCGAGTCAAGAGGCGCGTGCGTGGCTACCAGGCAGGGACGGGCGAGGCGGTGGCGGTAAATGCGTACGGATCGACGCTGCGATCCCACCCCCAGCAAGCGATGGAGCCATCTTGCGCAACCGCACAGGAATGGTCGCCCGCGGAAATGGCGACCGCGCTGCCCGCGCCAGCGACGAGCGCTGGCGAAAGGCAGCTTCCGGTTGCGTCCGTTTCGAAGCTGCTGGGATACATCCCATCGGCATCCATCACATCACCCCAGCAAGACACGGTCTTGGCAGAAAGAAGTGCGCAGGTGGAATATCCGAACGCGCTGATGGCTGCCGCAGGCGCCAGGTAGATCGACGTGGGAGGGGCCGAGTAGTCGATGACTGACCCCGTCCCCAACTGGCCCTGGCCCCCTGCACCCCAGCACCAGACTGTTCCGTCTGCGAGCAGTGCACAGGAATGAGCGTCGCCGGCAGACACTGCAGTCGCCGCGCCGGACAAGCCTGTTACGGTTTGAGGATCGATGGTGGATGAATCGCTGGTCGTGACGCCCAGTTGGCCCAAATTATTGTCGCCCCAGCAACGAACATCGCCGCTGTTCATGACCACACAGGTGTGGCCAGCCCCCGCGGCGATGGCCTTGACGCCGGTGAGATTCGGGGCCTGTGGCTTGGTCGGATCTCCCCCGAGCACGCCGAGCTGGCCACTTTCGTTGGCACCCCAGCACCGAACTGTCGAGTCAGACAAGAGAACGCAGGTGTGCAGCGCGCCCGCGGCAATCGCCGCGACAGTCACACCCGCCAGCCCGGTGACGGCCGTGGGAGTGTAGGTGTCGGCATAGCTACCAGTGCCCAATTGGCCAGAGATGTTGTCCCCCCAGCAGCGGACAGTTCCGTCACCCAAGAGGGCACAGAAATGGTGCAGGCCACCTGCAACCACTTTCGCGTTGCTGATTCCAGTCACCGGCGCTGGCACCGAAACCGCCGGCCCATTGGTCCGCGCCTGGCCGTCGCCTAGTTCGCCATAGGTGTCGTCTCCCCAGCAGCGGACCTTTCCGTCGACGAAGACCGCGCACGCGCTCACCTCACCGACGGCCACACTCAGCGCCTTGACATGGCAGGAGCCCCCGATGCACGCGTACGTGTCCTGGCAGTCGGCTGCAACGGTACAATAAGTCTTGCAGGCGCCGCCCGCGCAGTTGAAGCCGTCGCCGCAAACCTGACCGTCCGGGGGCACACAGGCGCCTTTCGAGCAGGTGCTCTGTCCGACAAGCTTGGGCCCTGAGCAGGCCGGTCCGCCGCCACAAGTCTTGGCCCCGGGGTACTCGCACTGGCCATCAGAGCGGCCATTGCACGATCCCATGCACTGCGCATCGATGCCGCAGCCGGCATGGCCAGAGTGGGGCGGCCCTGACGTCACGGCCGTACAGGTTCCGGCGTGACCTTGGACATCGCAGGCCATGCACGAATCCGTGCAGGCTGTGTCACAGCAGGTGCTGTCAGGCGAGCAGAACAGCCCGGCCAAACATCCGCCAGTCGTGACTGTGCAAAGCTGCCCCTGTTTGCTCTTGCATGTGCCCTTGTCATCGCAGGTCCCGGCGCACTTGGTGAGATCGTCTTGGTTCTTGACGGCCACGCAAGCGCCGGCCGAGCAGGCCTGGCACACGCCCTTGCAATCGCTGCGTTGCAGGCACTCCACGCACTGGTTGGTCGTGGTGTCGCACAGGTTGGCAGGCGCGCTGACCGTGCCGCCATCCGACCCGCCGTCCCCCGCATCATCAGAATCGGCGTCCGCGCCTGCGTCGGCGCTGCCGGCACAGTGCTTGTTCTGCGTACACGCAACGCACAGCCCGCTGGCGGCGCAGGCGGGTCCCCCTGCCCGTGACCGGCAGTCGTTGTCGCTGGAGCACTTCGCGCATTGATTGCCCAAACACAGGGGAGCGTTGGGCGAACAGTCATTGTCCATACTGCAGGTACCTGGCGCATCCACCGGAGGCACGTCCGGCGCCGTGTCCACTGCTGGCGCGTCGGGCGTGGCGCTGGGAACTGGCGCATCCGCCGCCACGACCGGCGCGGAGTCGGGGCTTTCCGCGTTCGGTGATGTGTCGGCTGCAAGGTCTCCGCCTCCCTCGACACTTACCGGGCCATCTACGCCACCTCGAGCATCGGCGATACCAATGCCGGCGCTGTCGCTGGCCCCGGCATCAGGGGCCGGCACGCATGTGGAAGCGTCCGTGCACATGAAGCCGGTTTGGCAGGCCGCCTGCGCCGAGCAGACGCTCCAGTCCCGTTTCACACCGCAGGCAAGTCCCAGCGTCACTGGCACGACCAGGATTGCAACCTTCAAACGTACAACTTCTCTGTTTGTCATCAGTGAAGTTCTCGGCAAGGGGTTGAAAGAGTTGTGTGTTGATTGGAAGAAAGCAGAAGGCGAAATCAGTTGGTCTTGTACTCGTCCGCGCCGCAATCGCAATGTGCACCCTGAGGGCGAATGTCCCCATCGATGTCGTCGAGCGGGCAAATGTCACCACCGGCGTTCACGCAGGGTGAGGTCGCGGTAAGATGATAGTTGGTGCCCAAGTTTGGTGTTGTTGATATTGAAGTGGTGCCGTCGGTCACGCAGGATGCTGAGAAGTTGAGGCCTCCGTTTCCGTTCGCAAGAATGCCGGTCAGCGTGTATGCCTGGCCGCATGCCACGCCGACTAGACCATTGTTGACCACGGTGTTGAACGCGAACTTCGTCGGGCCAGTGCCGGTGTAGGCGCCAAGGTTCACACCTGAGAAGTTGCTCCCGCCATTGCCCGCGATGACTGTGTTCACGATGTCAAAGGCGGAGCTCTTCGTGATGATGCCACTGCTCGCGTTGTTCAAGACATAGCACCGGTCCATGTGCAGAATCGCGCCGCCTGAGATGCTGACGCCAGCGTCGTTGCCGCCGGAAATCGTGAGGTCGCGGAGGGTCACCTCGCCTGCGGTGATGCTCACGAGCGGCGGCGTGCCGATTGTGGGCTTGGTGAGATTTGCAGAAACCTGTCCCGCAATCAGGACCGGCTTCTGAGTGAAGCTCAGCGTCAGGTTGCCAACCGCAAGCGGACCCTTGATCACTATGACCGTTCTAGTCGCCGACAGTGCCCCGGTCGCGTCGTCAGACGAGCAGTATGGCGATGCAGAAGTGCCGTTTCCCAAACTTGTCGAGCACAATGTGCCGTTCTGCAAATAGATAATCGCATTGTCACCAGGACACGAACCATCAAGGCCGCACACTCCCGCCGGTGAAATGTTGGTGCACTCACTGTCCTTGGCGCATGCACGGCATTGCTTGTTGGTGCAGATCGGGGTCGTGCCTGAGCAGTCGCTGTCTTTGAGGCACTGCACGCAATGTTCGGCCGCCGAGTCACATACCGGTGCGGACGCATTCTTGCAGTGGCTCGACTGCACACACTCAACGCACTTGTTCGCGGTGTCGCATGCCGGAATGGTCGACGTCTTGCAATCAGAATCGCCCCCACATTCCACGCACGCGCCTGCGGAAGCTTTGCACACGGGCAGCGTAGCGTTCTTAGTCGCGCAGCTGCCGACGGGCGCGAGCTGACTTCCGCAGGCCACGCAGGTCTGTGTGGTTCCGCAGATTGGTTTGCTTGGGTCGCTGCAATCCCCGCTGCTAAGGCAGCCCACGCACTGGTTGGTCGTCGTGTTGCAGAAGCCTGCAACCACGCCTCCGTCTGCGCCGCCGTCCACGCCGCCATCCGCGTCGCCAACGCAGTCGCTGGTCGTCACGCATCCAACGCACTTGCCGCTCGTGGTCTGGCACACCGGCGCGGCGCTGTTTTTGATCTCACATTCGCCTGCGGCGGCGCTGCACGCCGCACACTGATTGGCCACGC
>Ga0265316_10002564_pt1 | contig 18784 bp, 16 predicted proteins | sample 4522metaG_FD_202092 | JGI IMG/M metagenome (GOLD analysis project Ga0265316, IMG submission 202092) | Rhizosphere microbial communities from Carex aquatilis grown in University of Washington, Seatle, WA, United States - 4-5-22 metaG | ecosystem: Host-associated > Plants > Roots > Rhizosphere >... | reverse complement strand
CGCGCCGCGCCTGCTCCGTAACCAGGCGGCCGTCGACGACGCGCTCGAGGTCATGGACCGTGCCACTCAGCTTGTCGTGAGCTCTCGCGATCGGCGCGGCGAATCGGTGCGCGTCCTGCGCCAGGCCCTCGGCTACGCCTGGAGCGTCGTCATTGCCGCGGATTCCGGCCGTGGCTGGCCGCGCTTCGTGGCCTGGTCGAAGCGCGACGATCCGGACATCGCGTGGCTCGTTCGCGAGAACCTGAAGAAGAACCGCCTCGTTCGATTAGGGCTCACTCTGCCGTAGCCCAGTTACGGCCGGCTGCGACACGGACGGCGTCCGGGCCTTCGACCGTTTCCTGGCGCCGCCGCGCCGATGAGACGGTTTCGTGCCAGCCGGGTGGCCGCAACCCGGGAGCGATGTCGTTCAGCGGCGCCAGGACGAACAGCCGCTGGCGTGCCTGCACGTGGGGGACGGCGAGCCAGCGCCCGTCGGGCCGCTCGACGTTGATGACGTTGCGGCCGAAGATCAGGAGATCCAGATCGACCTCGCGCGGTCCCCAGCGCTGGCGAGCCTGACGGCCGAGCGCCTGTTCGAGGGTTTTGAGTGCGGCGAGCAGAGCGAGCGCTCCAGTCTCCGGGTTCGGACCCGCTGGTACGTCAAGTGCCACGACCGCGTTGAGGAAATCGGGCTGGTCCATGACTCCGACTGGTTTTGTGGAGTACAGCCTTGACACGCCGCGCAACGAAACGTCGGGCAGAGCAGCCAGCGCGCGCACGGCCAGACGCAGGTTTGCGAGCGGATCGCCAACGTTCGCGCCGAGACCGACATATGCCCTGACTCGTCGCGCCGCCACGAACGGAGCATAGGTCGGCCGCCACTTGGACTAATTCCGCGCGGGGCAGCGCTAACTCAGCTACTCGACGGTTTAGAAGGTGCCGACGCGCTTGCGCTCGAGCTCGGCGCCCATGAACCGGCGCTGTCTCTCGGTCGGGTGGTCTCCCAAACGACGCCAAACGGTGGGCAGGCAGAGGTCGCGAGCCGGTTTCAAAGAGCGGCGCGGCGCTAGAGGAAATGCAACATCGTTCCCCGTCTGCCGGCGTGTGGAACGGACCGCGCAGCGTAGAATTAGTTGTGAGCTGCGGTCCGACCCAGCACCCACCGAGGGCCGAATCAACTGCGGACCGTGGCGCCTGAGAGGCTTCTGTGACAACCGCACTGTGGTACGTGGTCGGGTTCGCCTTCGCGGGCGCGACGTTCGTGCTGGTAACAATCGGTGCCGCCTGGTTGCTCAGCCACCGCTCTAAGGGCGACCGGCACAAGGGCCTGCCCTATGAGTCGGGCATCGACACCTATGGCTACACGTGGGGCCGGGTAGGGCTGTCGTTCTACATCTACGCGCTGCTCTTCGTCGCCTTCGATATCGAGGTCGTGTTCATCTATCTCTGGGCGATGGTCTTCCGTGACGTGTTGATCGGTGGCTTCCTGGCCATGCTGCTGTTCGTGGTCATCCTGCTGGTCGGGCTCAGTTATGCCTGGCGAAAGGGCGTTCTGACGTGGAAGTGAGCAAGCCGACTGAAGGCGCGCTGACCGCGGCGCAGGCTCCGCAGAGCGACCTCGTCGAGCCGATCATCGTCCCGAACACGCTCTGGACATCGGTCAATCCGCAGGCATATGGCGGCGGCATGGCGCCCCAGATCACCCACCTGCGCGAAGAGGAGCTGCACGCCGACCACTCGGACAACGGCCGCTGGCAGCTGCTCGACATCATCCCGACCAAGGCTGACTACATCATCGACCTGATCCGGCTCAACAGCCTGTGGCCGCTGACGTCGGGCCTCGCTTGCTGCGCGATCGAGATGATGTCCGCGGCGACGCCGATCAACGACATGGACCGCTTCAACATGTTCCCGTTCCGGGCCAGCCCGCGCCAGGCGGACGTGCTCATCGTGGCCGGGACGCTGACGACCAAGATGGCCGGGCCGCTGCTGCGCCTGTGGGAGCAGATGCCCGAGCCCAAGTGGTGCGTGGCGATGGGCGACTGCACCGTGTCGGGCGGCCGCTACAAGCGCAGCTACTCGACGGTCGAAGGCATCGACCGGATCATGCCGGTCGACGTCTACGTGCCGGGCTGCCCGCCGCGACCGGAAGGGCTGATCTACGGCATGATGAAACTGCAGCAGCTGATCAAGGAGCGTCGCGGCCACTGGGCCGAGCGAAACATCGGGCCAACGGTTCCGGCCGGCATCTAACCCTACCTACCGGGAGCGAGAGAAACGGACAGCCAGTTAAAGCGACGCCTCGAGACGGCATTCGCTGGCCAGTTCTGTGCGCCGCTGCGCCAGAACCTGGATCAGACGGAGATCTGGGTCGACGCCAAGGATCTGCCCGCGGTCATGAGCAAGCTGCATGACGATGAGCAGTTCGAGTTCGAGATCCTGGCCGACCTGTGCGGCGTCGACACCGGCACGGAGATGTGGGCCGTCTACCACCTGTGGTCGCCACGGACGCCGGATTGGCTGCGCGTCATCGTGCCCGGTCTCAAGCGCGATGATCCGCGTGTGCCGAGCGTGACCTTCATCTGGAAGGGCGCGGAGTGGCCCGAGCGCGAGGCCTACGACATGTTCGGGATCATCTTCGAGGGCAACCGCGACCTGCGCCGGATCTACATGCCGCCCGACTACACGAGCTTCCCGCTGCGCAAGGACTTCCTGCTCGCCGACGACTCGGCGCGCTCGTCGGGCGAGGGCTTCCGCCACGTCGAGCAGATGCATCAACCGGCGGAGAACATGCGCCAGCCCGTGATCCGCATGGCGCCGCAGCTGGGCGACAACCAGATCAGCACCCTGAGCCAGCTGCCAGAGGAATCCGAGGCTCCACCCACGTGACCGACGCGAAGACGGAAGTCCGATCGCTAGACGATCCCAACATCTGGGTCGAGACGCCGGCGACGATCTACGACGCCATCCCGCCCTACCCGCCGCGCACCGAGCGGGAGGCGGAGTTCTACCACCTGCGCGACGGCGAGATGCTGCTCAACCTTGGCCCGCAGCATCCCTCGACACACGGCGTGCTGCGCGTGGTGCTCAAGGTCGACGGCGAGCGGGTAACGGATCTCGACCCGGTGCTGGGCTACCTCCACCGCGGCGTCGAGAAGCTGTGCGAGGTCGGTGACTGGCACATCGCGATCAGCCAGTGCGACCCGCTCGAGTACGTCGCTTCGCTGTTCAGCGAGGCAATGCCGGTGATGGCCGCCGAGAAGCTGCTCGACCTGGAGGTGCCCAAGCGCGCGCAGTACATCCGGACACTCGTCTGGGAGCTGAACCGGATCTCCAGCCACGCGTTGTTCATCGGGTGGCTGGCGCTCGACCTGGGCGGCCTGACGCCGCTGCTGTACGGCTTCATCGAGCGCGACGAGATCGTCGAGATGCTCGCTGCCCTGACCGGTCAGCGCATGCTCTTCAACTACCTGCGCATCGGTGGCGTCAACCGCGACCTGAACCATGACTTCCTGTCGCGCCTGGGCGACTGGATGAGCCGTGCCGCGGTCGAGATCGAGCAGGAGACGCGGCTGCTCAACGAGAACGAGATCTTCGTCCGGCGCACACGCGGCATGGGCGTCATGACCCCGGAGATGGCACTGCGCATGCGCGTCACGGGGCCCAACCTGCGCGCCGCGGGCGTGCCCTTCGACGTCCGTCGCGCCCATCCCTACGCCGCGTACCCTGACCTCGAGTTCGACATCCCGACGCGCAGCGAGGGCGACTCCTACGCGCGCTACATGCTCCGCGTCGACGAGATTCGCGAGAGCATCAAGATCATCGACCAGTGCCTGCACGAGATGCCTGACGGCCCGATCATGGCCCGCATCCCACGCCTGATCCGCATCCCGCCCGGCCGCGCCTTCGTCGCCGTCGAGAGCCCGCGCGGCGAGTACGCGTGCTACGCCATGAGTGACGGCTCCGACCAGCCATTCCGGCTGCGCATCAGCGACCCGTCGTTCTGGAATCTCCAGTCAGTGGGCGAGATGGTGCCCGGCAACCTGATCGCGGACACGATGGCGATCATGGCCAGCCTGGACCCGGTCATGGGCGGAGTCGACAAGTAGTGGCTGTCGATGTGGCGGAGCCAACCCTTTGAGCGTCATCACCAGGCCGTTCCAGCGCATGACGCTGGCCGGCAAGATCCTCATCCCGCTGCTCATCCTGGTGGCGCTGCTCACCGTCCTCCTGCTCGTCCTGTGGGAAGTCGGCGTCCTCCCGGCGCTGATCGGCGTGGTTGCCGATGTCGTCACCTCGAATATCGACATCATTCGTTTCCTGCTCGCCGCGACGGCGATCCTGCTCTTCACCATTCCGACCGCCTTCGTGATCATCTTCATGGAGCTCAAGGTGATCGCCTTCCTGGCGTCGCGCATCGGCCCCAACCGGACCGGCCCGTGGGGCACGCTGGCTTCGGTCGTCGCCGGCTTCAAGGTCCTCGCCAAGGAGGACTACACGCCGACCGGCGCGGACGCGGCCGTGTTCACGATCGCGCCGATCATCACCTACCTCGCGTCGGTCCTGACGCTGCTGGTGATTCCGTTCGCGCCCGGCCTCGTGGGCCTGGACATGAACATCGGCCTGCTCTACTTCTTCGCCGTGTCGGGCCTGTCCGTTGTCGGGCTGATGATGGGCGGCTGGTCGAGCTTCAACAAGTACTCGCTGCTCGGCGGGCTGCGCGCCGCAGCCCAGATCGTGAGCTACGAGCTGCCGCTCGTGCTCGCCCCGGTGGGCGTGATCATGCTCGCCGGCACGCTCTCGCTGAACGGCATCGTTCAGCATCAGGCCGGCTGGTTCTGGGACTGGTACGTGTTCCAGCAGCCGCTCGCGTTCGTCGTCTTCTTCATCGCCGCGACCGCGGAGGGCAACCGAACTCCGTTCGACCTGACCGAGGCGGACAGCGAGATCGTCGCCGGCTTCGCGACCGAGTACAGCGGCATGCGTTTCGGCTTCTTCTTCTTCGCCGAGTACGTCGGCGTCTTCGTCCTGTCCGCGCTGACGACCGTGCTCTTCTTCGGCGGCTGGAACTCGCCCATCGACCCGCGCCCGATCCTCGACTTCTTCCACGTCACGATCAACGGGGCCATCGACCTGGCCGGCATGGGCATCTGGCTGCTGTGGGCGGTCGTGCTCGGCGTGCCGCTCGTTGTCTTCCTGATGACGCTGGTCATCTGGACGTTCAAGAGCGGCTGGAGCTTCGTCAAATCGCTCGTCGTCGCGTTCGTGCTGTTCAACGTCATCGCCGCGGCCGTCGTGCTCATCTGGGCCTTCGTGTCGTTCGAGGTCGTCGTCGGACTGTTCTGGTTCATGGTCAAGGCGTTCACGTTCGCCTTCGTCTTCGTCTGGATGCGCGGCACGCTGCCCCGTGTGCGCATCGACCAGCTGATGGGTTTCGCCTGGAAGTGGCTGGTTGAGATCTCGCTCGTCAACGCGTTCGTCACTGCCGGCGCGATCCTCGTCGTCCAGCAGGTGACCGGGCGGTGAGCTTCATGTCGCGCGTCCCGGGCTGGGGTATCGCCATGGGCATGGTCCACACGTTCGTGCGCATGACCCAGGCCAAGCGGACGATCCAATATCCCGAGCAGCGCCAGGAGATCTCGCCACACCACCGGGGCCGGCTGATCCTGCTCTATGACGAAGCGGGCAATCTCAAGTGCGAGACGTGCTTCCAGTGCGCCGCGGCATGCCCGATCGAGATCATCGACATGGGCGGTGTCGACACCAAGAACCGCTTCCATGTGCATTGGGGCCCGGCCGAGCAGTACGCCGAGCGTCGCGAAGAGTCGGCGCTGCGCCGATCGGGACGCCCGGTGGCCGACCGATCCTTCGAGGCCTGGCTGCCGATCGACCTTGGTCCGCTCGAGCAGATCCTGATCAGGAACGACTACGACCCGCGCCGGCTGCTGACGATCCTCGAGGCCACGCAGCAGCAATATGCCTACCTGCCGGTCTCGGCACTGCAGCACATCAGCCACTCGACCGGCGCGTGGTACAGCGAGATCTACGGCATCGCGAGCTCGTACCCGAACCTCATCTTCGAGCCCGGACGCGTCTCGGAGATCGGCCTGTGCCAGTGCGCGACGTGCGCCATGCTCGGCTCGGGCCGCATTCGCGACGCGCTCGTCGCGGCGCTGGGCACGGACATCGGCGGGGTCACGGCTGACGGTGCGGTGCGTTTCGTGGCCGCCGATTGTGGCGGTGAGAGCCGCGACGAGCCGCTCGTGACGCTCGATGGCCAGGCACAGCCGCACATGACCGCCGAGAAGGCGGGCCGGCTGGCTCAGAGGTTGCGCGCCAAGGCCGCGCAACCGGCGCGGGCGTAGCGGTGACGGAATGAACATCCTGGCGTCGCCCAAAGGCATGCCCACGCTCCTGACCACGCGCTTTGGCAAGTACCAGCCCGACGGGCCGCTGGCCGCGGCCGAGGAGGCCGGTGCGTGGCAGTCGTGGAAGAAGACCGTCGGCTCGACGAACCCACCCGCGCTCGTCCGGCTGATCGCTGACTCGGGCCTCCGCGGCCGCGGCGGCGCGGGCTACCCAACCGGTGACAAGTGGCGCGCCGCCGCGGCCAACAGCGCCGACGAACGCTACGTCGTGGCCAATGGCTTCGAGGCGGATCCCGGCGCGCGCCTGGACCGGACGCTGATGGAGACCGATCCACACACAGTCGTCGAGGGCGTGGCGATCGCCGCGTACGCGATCGGTGCCCGGCGCGCGTTCATCGCCGTGCGCGAACGAGCGACGCTCGCCAGGCAGCGCCTGGAGACCGTCGTCCGCCTGGCCGAGGAGGCCGGCTACATCGGCTCGAACGCGCTGGGCACGGGTGTCGATATCCACATCGAGGTCGTCGCGGTACCGGGTGGCATGGTCGTCGGCGAGGAGACGGTGCTCCTGCGCGCGATCCAGAACAAGCGCGCCCAGCCCGAGCAGCGCCCGCCGTATCCGACCGACAAGGGCTTGTACGGGCGGCCGACAGTGGTCAACAACGTCGAGACGCTCAGCCTCGTTCCGTGGATCGTGGCCAATGGATCGAAGGCCTTTGCCCAGATCGGCGACAGTGACAACCCAGGCACGACGCTCATCCAGATCACGGGTGCCGTCACCAGCCCGGGCATCGTCGAGGTGCCGCTGGGCATGAGCATCCGACGGCTGCTCGACATCTGTGGCGGTTTTGGGGACGCGAAGGCGGTGCTCGTCGGTGGCCCCGCAGGTGGCTTCCTCCCGCCCGCCGAGCTGGACACGCTGTACACGGCGGCCGCGCTCAACGAAAAAGGCGCGCTGTGGGGCAGCGGATCGCTGGTCGTCGCCGGCCCGCAGACGTGCCTGGTCGACATGGCCACGACCCTCGAGCGCTACCTGTCCGACGAGTCGTGCGGCAAGACCATCCCGTGCCGCATTGGCGTCCGACGCCTGTACGAGATCGGCATGCGCGCGACCGCAGGACTGTCGCGCCCACAGGATGTCCAGAACATGCAGGACCTGGCCGCGGATGTCCGCGACGCCGCGCTGTGCGGGCTCGAATACTGCGCACCAAATCCGTTGCTGAGCGGAATGCGATACTTCGCCGACGAGTTCAACGCACACTTCACGCATGGCACGTGCCCGGCCGGCGTGTGTAACCCGGTGCGTGTCGCCAGCCCAGCCATGACACCTGCGACGAGCGCATGACAGACACCCTGCCGCAACTGCGCGAGTCAGACGCCGCCGACATGACCGTCGAGCGCCTGCTCGAGACCCAGTCGCCCCAGCGTCCGCTGTCTGCGCCTACCTTCACGGTCGAGGTTGACGGCAGGCAGTTCACAGGGCACGCCGGGCAGACGATCCTCGAGATCTGCCGCGACAACGGCATCGACGTCCCGACGCTGTGCTACGAGCCCAAGCTGCCGGGCTTTGGCGCGTGCCGGATGTGCGTCGTCGAGGTCGAAGGCGAGGACACGCCACCGATCAGCTGCTCGCGGGCCGCAGAGCCGGGCATGGTCGTCCAGACCCAGACCAAGCGGCTGCGCGAGATCCGCAAGACGAATCTCGAGCTGATCTTCTCCGATCACAACGCGTACTGCCTGCCGCCGTGCCAGAACAAGTGCCCCAGCCACATCGACATCCCGGGCTTCCTGAAGGCCAACACTGAGGGCAACTTCGTCGAATCGGCGCGCATCTTCAAGCGCACGATTCCCTTCCCGAGCGTCCTCGGCCGGGTCTGCCCCGCACCGTGCGAGGAGCACTGCCGGCGCGACGAGGTCGAGGAAGCGATCGCCATCCGCGACTCACACCGTTACGCTGGCGACCAGGTGCTCAAGCTGCAGGCCGAGACCGGCGCTGCGGCGCCGGTGCCGTTCACGGTCCAGCCACAGACGGGCAAGCGCGTGGCGGTGATCGGGTCAGGGCCCGCGGGCATGGCCGCGGCTTACTACCTGCTCATCGCCGGACACGACGTGACCGTCTACGAACGCGACCCGGCACCCGGCGGAATGCTGCGCTACGGCATCCCGCAGTACCGCCTGCCAAAGGTTGAGGTGCTCGAGGCCGAATACGACTCGGTCACCCAGCTCGGCGGCAAGGTCGTGTGCAACATGGAGCTGGGCAAGAACTTCACGCTCGACGATCTCCAGAACGAGGGCTTCGACGCGGTCTGCGTGGCCATCGGCTGCTACGACACGAACAAGCTCGGGGTGCCCGGCGAGGACGCCGACGGCGTGCTCGACGGCCTCGAGTACCTGCGCATCGCGACGCTCGGCCTGCCCTACCCGGGCCACGCGGGCAAGCGCGTCGTGGTCATCGGCGGTGGCTTCACCTCGATGGACTGCACGCGCACGTCCGTTCGCCAGGGCGCCGCGCAGGTGACGCTCGTCTATCGCCGCGACATGAAGGACATGCCCGCCTCGAACGAGGTCCACGAGGCGATCGAAGAGGGCGCGCGGGCCATCTTCCAGGCCGCACCGACACGCGTCGTGGCCGATAAGGACAACAAGGTCACCGGGGTCGAGTTCCAGCGCATGGCCATGGGCGCCCCGGACGCGTCAGGCCGGCGCCGCCCGGAGCCCGTGGCAGGCACGGAGTTCGTGATCGAGTGCGACCGCGTACTGCTCGCGATCGGCCAGGGCCCGCAACTCGATTGGCTGAGCCACGGCTCTGACGGCGTCGAGGCGACCAAGAACCGGCGGCTTGCCGCTGACGCCGTGACCTTCACCACCGGCCGTGCCGGCGTCTTTGGCACAGGCGATGTGCGGGTCGGGGCCTCGACCGTCGTCCAGGCCGTGGCCGAGGGCCGCCGCTCCGCCTACGCGATCGACGCGTTCCTCAAGGGCCAGGATCTCGACGCACTCAAGACGCGCCAGACGCTGGCCGAGCCACAGCCCGAGTTCCTGAACATCGTCCCCTACAGCGGCGAGGTCAAGGAGCCGCGCTACCGGCTCAAGTCGATGCCCGCCGAGGTGCGCAACAAGAGCTACGTCGAGTACGAGATCCCGTACAGCCAGACAGAGGCGATGGCCGAATCGAAGCGCTGCCTGCAGTGCACGTGCGAGGCGATCGGCTACTGCGACCTGCGCCGCCAGGGCATCGAGTACGGCACGACGCTGGCCACGCTCGAGCCCGAACGGACCGGCTTCTCACATCGCAGCGTGACCGAGAACCGCTTCACGGGCACGAACCATGACTACATCCGCGACGACAGCCACGCCTTCATCCTGCGCGAGCCGGCGCGCTGCATCGACTGCGGCCGGTGCGCCAACGTGTGCAAGGAGATCGTCGGCGCCGCGTGCTACGACTTCATGCGCACCGGCTTCGACACGCTCGTGACGACGCCGCTCGACATGAGCCTCAACACGACGCCATGCGTCAGCTGCGGGCGCTGCGCGGAGACGTGCCCGACCGGCGCGCTGATGCCCAAGCCGCGCGTGCTCGAGAAGTACGACGTCGACGAGAGCCGCTGCATCCTGTGCGGCATCTGCGTAGATGCCTGTCCATACGACGCCCTGCGCTGCGGTCCCGACTTCGAGCTCTCGCACACCGACCGCTCGGAGCCCGTGATCGACCTGCTGGCGACGAGCTCGATGGAGCGCGACACGGAGATCAGCTACATCCGCCGCGAGCGCGACTGGCTCGAGCGAGCGCAGCAGCAGGGTCGCTTCCTTGATACGGGCCGGATGCTGCCGGTATTGCCCGCGAGCGTGGCCGGCAACGGCCACGCCGGCAACGGCCACGCGAGCGCGCACGACGGCAACGGTCAGCACGCTCACTGATGACGCCGCTGCCCGTGTTGGCGGATCTGCAACTGCCGCCCAACATTCCGATCATCGGCTGGGCGTGGGATGACCTTCTCTTCCTGATCCTCGCCGGGGTCATGCTCGGTTGTGCGCTGTTCGTCGTGCTCGGGCGCAACATCGTCCGCTCGGGCATCGCGATGATGGGCTGCTTCGCGGCCCTCGCCGGCATCTATGTCCTTGCCGGGGCGGTCATCGTCGCCGCGTCCGAGGTGCTCGTCTACATCGGCGCGATCAGTGTCCTGATCCTGTTCGCGATCATGCTCACGCAGACCAAGTCGGGACCGACGGAGCTCGTCTTCCACCGCCAGGCGTGGGCCGGGGCACTGGCGGCGATCGGCTTCGGCCTGCTTCTGATCGTGAGCGTCATGAACACGCAGTGGCCGCTCGCCGGCAGTGTCAGGCTCGTCGCGTCAACGAGCGCGATCGCGATGCTCCTCTTCCAGGACTCGCTCTACATCTTCGCCCTGCAGGTCGTGGCGGTATTGCTGACCGCGGCCGTGATCGGCGGCGTCTTCCTCGCCAAGCGCGAGGTTTCGACCGATCCGGGTGAGCCCGAGATGGCCACTCTCGATCGGCTGCGCGCGCCGGTCGAGGCAACCACCGCGGATCAGCCGGCATGAGCCACTCGCTCGACGCGTACCTGATCCTGTCCGGCCTGCTCTTCTCGATCGGCGTCTTCGGCTTCCTCGCGCGGCGCAACGCGATCGCGATGCTCATGTCGATCGAGCTCATGCTCAACGCCGTCAACCTCGCCGCGATCGCCTTCGGCGCATTCACGCCCAGCCTGCAGACCCACGCGGCGCTGATCGTGCTGCTGGTCATGGCCGTGGCCGCCGCTGAGGCGACCGTCGGCCTGGCCATCGTCATCGCCATCTATCGCAACCGACGGACTCCGCTGGTCGACGAGTACGCCAGCATGCGCGATTAACACGCGCGAGCGATGAACCTGACGACGAACGAGCTCCTCGTAACGCTCCTGCTGGTGCTGCCGCTGGCCGGCTTCGGCGTCAGCGCGCTCATCGGCCGGCGGCTGTACACGCGGGCGTGGATCGTCGCGGTGCCGGTGCTCATCGTTACCTGGCTGATCGCCATGTATCTCGTGTACCAGACGCTCTTCCTGGGCACGTTCGGCGATGGCGGCCTGCACTTCACGCTCGGGACGTGGATCCCGGCGGGCGCGTTCCACGTCGACTTCAACTTCGCCGTCGACAACCTGACGGCGGTGCTGCTGATCGTGGTCACCACGATCGGCATGCTCGTCCACGTCTACTCGATCGGCTACATGGCCCACGAGCCGGGCAGGTGGCGCTTCTTCGCCTACCTGAACTTCTTCATGTTCAGCATGCTGCTGCTCGTTCTGGCCGACAACTTCGTGCTCCTCTTCGCGGCCTGGGAGCTGGTCGGACTGTCGAGCTACCTGCTCATCGGCTTCTGGTACAACCGCCGCTCTGCGGCGCTGGCGGCCAAGAAGGCGTTCCTGGTCAACCGCGTCGGCGACTTCGGCTTTGCGCTTGGCATTGCCGCGGTATGGACGACGGTCGGAACGTTCAACTTCACGACCACAACCGCCGGCCCGGGCGTCTTCCAGCTCCTGCCGCAGGCACTCCAGACAGGCGCGATCCAGCCGTGGCAGATGACGGGCATCGCGCTGCTGCTGTTCTGCGGCGCGGTCGGCAAGAGCGCACAGTTCCCGCTCCACGTCTGGCTACCCGACGCGATGGAGGGCCCGACCCCGGTCAGCGCCCTGATCCACGCGGCGACGATGGTCAACGCCGGCGTCTACTTCATCGCCCGCGCCAACCCGATCTTCAGCCAGGCGCCGCAGGCGATGGTCTTCGTCGCCGCGATCGGCATCTTCACCGCCATCCTCGCCGCTTCGATCGCCTTCACCCAGCGCGACATCAAGCGCGTGCTGGCCTATTCCACGCTTTCGCAGCTCGGCTATATGTTCGCCGGCCTGGGTGTCGGTGCCTACGCGGCGGCGATCTTCCACCTCATGACCCATGGCTTCTTCAAGGGCCTGCTGTTCCTCGGCTCGGGGTCGGTCATCCACTCCGTCCACGACGAGCAGGACATGAACAAGATGGGAGCGCTGTGGCGCAAGATCCCGATCACCCACTGGACGATGCTCATCGGCTCGATCGCCCTCGCCGGCATTCCGCCCCTCGCCGGCTTCTTCAGCAAGGACGAGATCCTGGGCGGCGCGTTCAAGAACGGCTTCCTGGTCGTGTGGGCCATCGGCGTCGTGGTCGCCGTGATGACCGGCTTCTACATGTTCCGGCTGATGGGCAAGACGTTCTACGGCGAAAGCCACGTCGATCCTGAGGTTGAGCCCAAGATCCACGAATCGCCATGGACGATGACGCTGCCCCTGATCCTGCTCGCCATTCCCGCGGCGCTGCTCGGCATTGCCCTCGGCTGGCCGCCCGACAGCGGCCAGATCCACCAGTGGCTCGAGCCGATCTTCGCCGGCGCCACTCAGACGCTGGGCATCACCGAGAGCCAGTTCAACTTCGCCGGCATCGACGGCACGCTGATCATCATCGGCGCCGCGGCCGCCGCGCTGGGCGTCGTCTTCGGCATCTGGTTCTTCGGCCTGTTCGGCATGCGCGAGAAGCGCTCGCAGGTCGAGCGCCTGACCAACGCGCTGCGGCCGCTGTACCGCGCCTCGGTCGCGAAGTGGTGGTTCGACGACCTGAACGACCTGATCTTCGTCCGCTTCGGAGGCTTCGTGGCCCGCGCCCTGTGGTGGTTCGACGTGCGCGTGGTCGACGGCACCGTCAATGGCATCGGCGCGCTGACCCAGGACACCGGCCGCGGCATTCGCCAGATCCAGACCGGCCGCGTCCAGAACTACGCGCTGGGCATCGCCGCCGGCCTGCTGCTCATCGCGGTCACGTACATCTTCGTCGTCAGATGAACGATCTCCTGCACAGCCTGCCGCTCCTTTCCGCGGTGGTCTTCATCCCGCTCATCGGCGCGATCGTCATCGCCTTCATTCCCGGCGAGCGCGTCAAATGGGTGCGCTGGGCAGCATTGATCACCGCGCTCGCCGCGTGGGCCGCGTCGCTGCTCATCCTGGCCGGCTTCGACGCCGGCGCCGCCGGCTTCCAGTTCAAGGAGCAGGCCGACTGGGTGCCCGCATTCGGCATCCAGTACAAGCTCGGCGTCGACGGCATCTCGCTCGCCCTGGTCGTGCTCACGACGACGCTGACCTGGATCAGCATCCTGGCCAGCTTCGGGCCGATCCAGACCAGGGTGAAGGGTTACATGGTCTCCTTCTTGATCCTCGAGGTGGGCATGGTCGGCGTATTCCTCGCGCTCGACCTGTTCCTGTTCTACGTCTTCTTCGAGATCGTGCTCATCCCGATGTACCTGATCATCGGCATCTGGGGTGGCTCGAACCGCATCTACGCGACGCTCAAGTTCGTCATCTACACGCTCGTCGGATCGCTGCTCATGCTCGTCGCGATCCTGGCCACGGCGTACAGCTACCAGGCCACGACCGGCTCCTGGGCACACGCCTTCGACTACGAGACGCTGCGCGGCTTCGGCTTCGACCCGACCCTCCAGTTCTTCGCCTTCGCCGGGTTCTTCCTCGCCTTCGCGATCAAGGTGCCCATGTTCCCGTTCCACACCTGGCTGCCCGACGCGCACGTCGAGGCACCGACCGCGGGCTCGGTGATCCTCGCCGGCGTGCTGCTCAAGCTGGGCGGGTACGGACTGCTGCGCTTCGCGGTGCCGCTCTTCCCGGACGCGGCGCATCAGTGGGCGCCGCTGATCATCGTCCTGTCGCTGATCGGCATCGTCTACGGCGCGATCGTCGCGCTCGTCCAGCCCGACTTGAAGAAACTGGTGGCCTACAGCTCGGTCAGCCACATGGGCTTCGTGACCCTGGGCATCTTCGTCTTCACCGAGCAGGGCCTGCAGGGTGCCGTGCTCCAGATGATTGCCCACGGCATCATCACGGGCGCCCTCTTCCTGTGCGTCGGCGTGATCTATGAACGGACGCACGACCGAACGATCGCCAAGATGGGCGGCCTGGCCGGGGTCGTGCCGGTCTTTGCCGCGATCTTCGGCTTCTTCGTGCTCGCCTCGCTCGGCCTGCCCGGCCTCGCCGGCTTCGTCGGTGAGTTCCTGGTCATCGTCGGTGCCTTCGACTTCTGGCCGGTGGTGGCCGCGATCACGGCGCTGGCGATGATGCTCGGCGCGGCCTACCTGCTGTTCATGTACCAGCGCGTCGTCTTTGGCGACCTGTCCGACTTCCTGAAGGGCATCGGCCACCACCTGACGGACATGAATCGCATCGAGGTCGCAACGCTTGCGCCGCTCGTCGTCCTCGCCATCGGCTTCGGCGTCTTCCCGGGGTTGCTGACGCAGCTCTGGCAGGTGCCAGTGCATGATTTCCTGTCGCGCGTCGCGCCCGCCGTCCGCCTCGCCGCGGGCGTGCCCTAGAGCAGGCCGATGATCCAGTTCGACAGCAACACGATCCTCGCCTTGCTGCCGGTCGTGGGCCTGGCCGTCCTGGCCATGCTCGTCGTTGCGGTCGACCTGGCCTGGCCGGGCAAGGACTCACGCGTCACCCTGGTCGCGTCGGTCGGCATCGTCGTGCTCATGGCGCTCGTGGCGATCATCGGCCCGTTCGACCTGACGAGCGGGCACATCGGTCTGCTGTCCGGCCCGACCGAGGTCTTCGGCGGCGCGTACGTCCGCGACGGCCTGACCGCGCTGCTCGACCTGCTGCTCCTGTTCATCGCCCTGCTGACGATCCTGTTCGGGCCCGACTATCTGCGGCCGCGCGGCCTGCCTGCGGGCGAGTTCTCGGTCCTGCTCATTTTCGCGATCACCGGCGCGATGCTCATCGGCGGCGCACGCGACCTGTTCCTGCTCTTCCTCGCGCTCGAGCTGCTCGTGCTGCCCGGCTACTTGCTCGCCGGCTACGCGAAGCGCGACGGGCTATCGACTGAAGGCGCGATCAAGTACTTCCTGCTCGGCTCGTTCTCGAGCGCGATCTTCCTGTTCGGGCTCGTTCTTGTCTTCGGCTACACCGGCACGACCGGCGTCCGCGAGGTGGCCGCGCAGATCACGGCCACGATCGGCTCGAGCGGCGGCGTTCTGTCACTCGCACCGGGCCTGTTGATGGGCCTCGCCCTGTTGACCACCGGTGCGGCATTCAAGATCGCGGCCGTGCCGTTCCACTACTGGACGCCCGACGCATACCAGGGTTCGCCGACGCCGGTCACCGGCTACCTGTCGGTCGGTCCCAAGGTGGCGGCCTTCGCGCTCATCCTGCGCCTGTTCGTCGAGGCGCTCGGCCCGCTCAAGGCCGACTGGACGCCACTCATCGTCATCCTCGCCGCGCTGACGATGACGATGGGCAATCTCGTCGCGCTCACGCAGGACAACATCAAGCGCATGCTGGCCTACAGCTCCATCGCGCACACCGGCTACATCCTCGTCGGGCTTGCCACGTTCGGCGCCGCCGTGGTCGGTTCGCCGGCAGAGGAGGCCGGACTGCAGGCCGTGCTGTTCTACAGCGTCGCGTACACGTTCATGAACCTCGGCGCGTTCGCCGTCGTCGCCGCGCTCCAGCGCCGGCCCGGCGTGACCAGCCAGATCGCCACCTTTGCCGGGCTGGGCCGGCGCGCGCCGCTGCTCTCGGCGCTGATGCTGCTGTTCCTGCTGTCGCTGACGGGCATACCGCCGCTGGCCGGCTTCTGGGCCAAGTGGTACGTGATCCAGGCCGCGCTCCAGGTGGGCGGCTGGCTGACGCTGCTCGCCGTGCTCATCGTCATCAATGCCGCGATTGCCGCCTTTTACTACCTGCGCGTTGCGGTCTACATGTACATGCGCGACCCGGCCGAAAACGCCGGCGCCGTCACGATCGGACGCGAGACGTCGACCGGTCTGGGCATCGCGGCGATCGGCACGATCGCCATCGGGCTTGTGCCGCCGGTGACCATCGCCGTGATCGCGATGGCCGAGCAGGCGGCGCGGGCCCTGCTCTAAAACGGCCGTGGCGAGGGACGGTCAGCAGCCTTCGCAATTAATCGACAGTCGGTCGGCCCACGAGCGCGGCGCGTCGCGCCTGGCACCGTACCTCGAGACATTGCTGCCCGGTGACCAGCGACTTGTCGTCGCGTCGAATCGCGGCCCGCTCACGTTCGACAGAAAGCGCGACGGCGCATGGCAGGCGCAGCGTGGCTCCGGCGGCCTCGTCACGGCGCTCGCCGAGCTGGGTCGGCTCGCGCCGCTGACGTGGGTCAGCGCGGCAATGGACCAGACCGATCGCGACGCGGCGCGCCTGCTGGGCGGCGAGGATGGCGGCCAACGCGAGGAGCTGCTCGCGCGGGTGGAGCAGCTGCTACCGGGCCAGGACCTGCGCCTCGTGATGCGTGACATCCCGGCCGACGCGTGGCGCGCTCACTACGGCGTCATCGCTAATCCTTTCCTGTGGTTCATGCAGCACCAGCTGTACACACTGCCGTACGAGCCGAACGTCGACGACAGCCTCGTCCGTGCGTGGCAGACCGGGTATCGGACGGTCAACCGGCTCTTTGCCGACGCGATCCTCGAGCAGACTGCAGACGATCGCCGGCCGGTGATCATGCTCCAGGACTACCACCTCTACCTCGCAGGTCGGTACATCCGTGAGCGGCGCCCGGAGAGCCTGCTGCTCCACTTCAACCACATCCCGTGGCCGTCGGTCGATTCGTGGCTGGTGCTGCCCCAGACGCTGCGGAGGACGATCTGCGAGGGCCTGCTCGCGAACGACATCTGCGGCCTGCAGACCGACCGCTACGCGCGCAACTTCCTCGAAACGGTCGAGGCCTTCGTGCGCGATGCGCGCGTCGACCCGGCCGGACGCCACGTGCGCTGGCGCGGTCGAACCATCTGGGTGCGCGCATACCCGATCTCGATCGACCCCGACTCGCTGACCGACTTCGCGCGCGGACCTGAGGTCGCCCACCGGCGCAAGGAGCTGTCCGATCGACTCGAGCGTGCCGGCAAGCCAAAGCTGATCGTGCGCGTCGACCGGCTCGAGCCATCAAAGAACGTGCTGCGCGGTTTCCTCGCGTTTGAGGCGCTGCTCAAGCGCCGCCCCGAGCTGGGCAAGCACGTGCGCTTCCTGGCCATCCAGTCGATCTCGCGCGAGAGCGTGCCCGAGTACGCGAACTACGCCGCGGCCGTGCGCGAGGTCGTGGCCCGCATCAACGGCCTGACCGATCCCGACCAGGCGCCGATCTGGCTGCTCGACGGCCAGGACTACGCGCTGGCCATCGCCGCGCTCTCCCTCGCCGACGTGACGCTGGTCAACCCGGTCGTCGACGGCATGAACCTGGTCGCCAAGGAGGCTGCCGTGGTCGGCCATGGCGCGATCGTGCTGTCCGAGACGGCCGGCGCGGCCGAGCAGCTGGGCGCGGACGCGCTGATGGTCGCCGCGGCCGATGTCGCGGGCACGAGCGAGATGCTCGAACGGGCGCTGGACATGCCGGCTGACGAGCGCGCGCAGCGGCTGCGCCGGCTGCGCGCATCAGTGCGCAACGAGGATCTCGCCTGGTGGCTGGCACGGCAGCTGCGCGACCTGTCGGCCGTCGCCAAGGGCGGCCGTCCGCCCTCGCGCGCCCTACGCGACATGGTCCGTACCTTCGACCCCGCCCTGCGCGACTAGCCGCTGCCCGAAGGTCGGGTTGAGGGCGTGTGTGCCGATGGATCGGTCAGATCCACGCGCAGGTCACAACCGTCGTAGCCGGAGAGCGACGCCGAGATCCGGACGCTCGTTGTGGTCGGCGTTACATCGAACTCCTGGTGGCAGATCACGGTTCCGTAATCGGGCTGATCAGGAACATCGGAGCCCCTCGCAAGCCCTATGCCCACCGACCAGTGCCCGAGCGCGATCTGGCTCGGACCGTTCATTACTCGGCCGGTCAGCTGGGTGGTGGGATAACCCGCGTCGGCCGTTGCGAAGACCACGTCGGACGCCGACGGCTTCCATGACGCGAACGTGTCGGACGCTCCGTGGGTCATCAACAGGACCGGCCAACACCCACCGTAGTTCTCGACAGTGCACGACCCCTCGCCTGTCACGGTCAGTGGGATCGAATGCGCGGGCGTTGGCGAGACCGAGACGGGCGACGCCGTTGCGGAGGGCGGAGAGGTCGAGGGCGGAGCGGCCGATGGGACGCTGGGAACGGGCGGATTGCTCGTACAGGCGCACGCGAACAGGGCGACGACGAGGACGAGTCTCGACCGGGCAAGCATTGAGCGCCTCCGAGCTACTTCCCAGAGACGCGATCGCGCGTCCTTATGTTGCCTCAGTCAAGAACGAACAGGAACTCGGCCACCCCGTCCGCGGCGACTTCCGGCTGAGTGGAGACGCGGGTGAAGCCATTCTTCTCGAGCACGCGCTGGGAGCCAACGTTGTGCAGTGCCACGAACGCGTGGATCGGCCGCTCCGTGAGTTCGTCCAGGTACAGGCGAACGGCCTCAGTCGCGAC
>Ga0265316_10002562_pt1:0-17500 | contig 18784 bp, 13 predicted proteins | sample 4522metaG_FD_202092 | JGI IMG/M metagenome (GOLD analysis project Ga0265316, IMG submission 202092) | Rhizosphere microbial communities from Carex aquatilis grown in University of Washington, Seatle, WA, United States - 4-5-22 metaG | ecosystem: Host-associated > Plants > Roots >... | reverse complement strand
GGCGGATGCGAGCGCGCCAGGTGTCGAGATCGAGCGCGGGGTCGTCTGCGTCCGGGCCGATTTCATCGACCGCCGCTCCTGGCACCTGGCGTGCGACGCCGTCCGGCAGGAGGTAGATCTTGCCCATTTGAGTCGGGTCGCGATAACGGAGCTCTGGAGCGGCGCCCGGATCCGGTATCCATGAGGCGCCGGCCGTCCAGGTGGCGGCGTCGCGCGGCGCGCCTCCATCTCGCGGCCCAAACCGGATCACGAACATCGTCTTTTGCGGCCTCGAGACCTTCGACGACGCGGCCAGCTGCAAGCGTCCGGTGAGCATCGCGTTGATGGTGATTCGGTCGCGTTCGAATATGAGCCACAGGAACTTGCCCCGACGGTAGAAGCGCTCCAGCCGCTGGCCATTGAACGCGCCCATCTCCTGAGGCGTGCCCCGGACAGTCAGCGGCCCCGGCGCTTCCATGCCGACCACGGCGCGGCCGGAAAGGCCCGCGTGGAAGGCGTCGGCCAGGATTGCCAGGTCCGGAAGTTCGGGCACGTTGGTAATTGTAGGAACACACCCGTGCGGCACGTCGCGCCGATGGCCTCTGGGATCCCACCGCGGTTCGGTGAGCGCGCCCGGGAGCCTCGCGTTGTGCAGAAGAAGTGGTCGAAAGGGCCCGGGCGGCGGAGGTTGGCCCACCGGTTCGGACCCGAGCCTCATGCGTGCGCGTTCCGCCAGTCGATTGTTGACGGCAGGTGTGTGTGCTAGATTCACCCGGCCCTAGGGCAAGACAGGTATATAGCTGAGCCCTCGCCTGATCGAAGGAGTGGACCGAGCGCACGAAGCCTCCGGACTGCTGATCGAATCAACGGCTTGAGCGAGGCTCGGGCCGTTCTTGCTTTTCGGGGCAGTGACATCCATTAGGAGACTTATAGCCTTGACTGAGGAGCAGACGGGCGGGACCACGCCGGAGATGGAGGCATCCGCCCCCATCGCTGACCAGGCGTCCGAGCAAGCCGCCGGCATTGCGATTGCCGACGAGCCCGCCGAGACGAGCCCCATCGTGACGATCGAAACCAGCGCCGAGCCGCCCGCCCCGGCCGCGCCCGAACCCGTCGCGGTGAGTGAAGCGGAGGTCGCCGACGCGCCGGCCGCCGAGGAAGTCGACGATAGCCCGGTGGTGCCGGTCATCCGGCGCCCGGAGCCCTCCACGATGGAGGAACTCCTGGCCGAGCAGGACGCGGACATCCGAAGCTTCAAGCACGGTGACGTCGTCGAAGGCACGGTCGTTCGCATCGATCGAGACGAGATCCTCGTCGACATCGGGGCCAAGAGCGAAGGTGTCGTCTCGAACCGCGAGCTCTACGGTCGGCATTCCGAGTCCGCGCCGCAGCTGGCTGTCGGGGACGTGGTCCTCGTCTACGTGCTGCAGCCCGAATCCCAGGAGGGCCACGCGGTCCTCTCCCTGCGCCGGGCAGGGCTCGAGCGCAAGTGGCGCTCGATGCAGGAGCAGTTCGAGGCCGGCGCAATCATCGACGCGCCAGTTATCGACCACAACAAGGGCGGCCTCATCGTCGACTGCGGCATCCGCGGCTTCGTCCCGATCAGCCAGATCGTGGACTTCCCGCGCCGGCCGCAGAACGACCAGCCGCGCGACGCGGCTCAGGAGATCGCCGAGAAGCTGCAGCCGTACGTGGGCCGCAAGCTCCGCCTCAAGATCCTGGAGGTCAACCGCAAGGCCAACCGCCTGATCCTGTCGGAGAAGGTTGCCCTCTACGAAGAGCGCCGCGAGAAGCGGGACGAGCTCTTCAGCAGCCTCCAGATCGGCCAGAAGGTCAGCGGCACGGTCCGCTCGATCGCTCCGTTCGGTGTCTTCATCGACCTCGGCGGGATCGACGGCCTCGTCCACAAGAGCGAGCTCTCGTGGAACAAGGTCAACAACCCGGAGGCCGGGTACAAGGTCGGCGACCAGGTCGAGGCCGAAGTCATCGACATCAACCACGAGCGTGGCCGCATCAGCCTCTCGATCCGCAAGCTCCAGCCGGACCCGTGGCACTCCACGGTGGCCGACTTCAAGGTTGGCGACATCATCGACGGCACCGTGACCAAGCTCGTCAACTTCGGCGCCTTCGTGCGAGTACGCGACGGCCTCGAGGGTCTGATCCATATCTCAGAGCTGTCGCACCAGCGCGTCGCTCATCCGGGCGACGTCGTCCACGAGGGTCAGACGATCAAGCTCAAGATCATCTCCCTCGACTCCGAGCGCCATCGCCTCGGCCTCAGCCTCAAGCAGGCCGAGGAGCCGCCGGCCCGACCGCCGGCCAGTGAAGCCCCGGCCCAGGCGCCCTCTTCGCCCTCCTTCGCATCCGCCCCGCGGCCCGAGCGACGTCCTCGCCCGGAACGAGGCTACTCGATGACGGACGCGGTTCAGGAGCCCGAAGGCGGGATCGACAACACGCTCGCGTCTGCGTTCGCGCAGATCCGGGCACAGGTGGCCGAGTCCGAGGCGAAGGCCTCGGCCCCGACCGACGCCCCGCAAGAGGCCGCACCCGCGGCCGAGGCCACCCCGCCGGCGGAAGTCGAATCCGCAGGCGAGACGGTCGCGGCAACGGCCAAGCCGAAGGCAACCCGAGCCCCTCGAGCCCCCAAGGCAGAGTCGGCTCCCGAGGCCGAAGCCCAGGCCGCTCCGGAGCCCGAAGCGGAGGTCGAGGCAGTCGCCGCAGCCCCCGCCGAGGCCGAGGTCGAGGCAGTCCCCGAGGTCGAGGCAGTCCCCGAGGTCGAGGCAGTCCCCGAGACTCCGGCCGAGTAATCCCGGTCAGATAGAGCGGTCGGCGGATCCGCTGCCGCCCACCGAACGAACAAGCACCATGAGATGAACGACGACCCGCCGGCCTCGCCGGCGGGTCGTCCACTCTCTCGGCGACCCGCCAAAGACCGCCGAGAGCCGGCCGCCACGACGCAATTCCAGGGTCCGACCCACGCGTTGGGCCACCAGTCCCTCCCCGGTTGGGGCGAGTCACATCGCTGGCGGGGCGTGCTAGCATGGCTTCACGGTCGCCTCCCGGCGAAGAAGCAGAACAGGCGTTCAGGGTGATGGATCGTTTCGACAAGTTCACGGATCGCGCGCGCAAGGTCCTGACTCTCGCTCAGGACGAAGCGCAGCGGTTCAACCACAACTACATCGGAACGGAGCACCTTCTCCTCGGCCTGGTGCGCGAGGGCGAGGGCGTCGCGGCGCGCGTCCTCGAGAACATGAACGTCGAGCTGCCCAAGGTCAGGACCGCCGTGGAGTTCATCATCGGTCGAGGCGATCGACCGGTTGTCGGCGAGGTAGGGCTCACGCCGCGTGCCAAGCGCGTCATCGAGCTGGCCATCGACGAGGCCCGACGACTGGGCCACAACTACATCGGCACGGAGCATCTGCTCCTGGGACTGGTCCGCGAAGGCGAAGGAATCGCGGCCGGCGTACTCGAATCCCTCGGCGTCAGCCTGGACAAGGTCCGTCACGAGGTCATCCGCGTTCTCTCGCAGTCCTCTTCGGCGGGGCCCGCCCAGGAGACCAAGCGCGCCAGCAAGACCCCTACTGTCGATCAACTCGGCATCAACCTGACCGAGGCGGCGCGGCTGGGCAAGCTCGACCCGGTCATCGGGCGCGAGAAGGAGATCGAGCGGGTCATCCAGATCCTGAGCCGGCGAACAAAGAACAACCCGGCACTGATTGGCGAGCCCGGAGTCGGCAAGACGGCAATCGCGGAGGGCCTGGCCCACCGCATCGTCAACGGGGACGTGCCCGAGACGCTGCTGAACAAGCGCGTGCTGACGCTGGATATCGGGTCGCTGGTGGCAGGGACGAAATACCGCGGCGAGTTCGAGGAACGGCTCAAGAAGATCATCGAAGAGCTGCGGAGCACGAACGACGCGGTGCTGTTCATCGACGAGCTCCACACGCTGGTGGGCGCGGGAGCGGCCGAAGGCGCGATCGATGCCGCCAACATCCTCAAGCCGCCGCTGAGCCGCGGCGAGCTGCAGTGCATCGGCGCGACCACGCTCGACGAATACCGCAAGTACATCGAGCGGGACGCGGCCCTGGAGCGGCGCTTCCAGCCCGTCATGGTCGAGGAGCCTACGCTCGAGCAGTCCGTCGCGATCCTGATGGGCATCCGAGAGCGCTATGAGCAGCATCACAAGGTCGTCATCACCGACGCCGCCGTGAAGGCCGCGGTGGACCTGTCGATCCGCTACATCACCGACCGCCATCTGCCCGACAAGGCGATCGACCTGATCGACGAAGCCGCCAGCCGCGTCCGCCTGCGCTACGCCTCCGCCCCGCCCGCCCTGCGCGAGGCCCAGAAGGACCTCGACCGCATTACGCGCGAGAAGGACAGCGCGATCAACTCTCAGGCCTACGAAGACGCGGCCACGCTCAAGGAATCGGAAGCCACCGCCCACCAGAAGGTCGACGACCTGCGGGCCGAGTGGCAGGCTTCGATCTCCAACGAGCAGCCTCAGGTCGACGAGGAGGAGATCGCCCAGGTCGTTGCGATGTGGACCGGCATCCCGGTCACCCGCATCGCCGAGGAGGAGTCAAAGCGGCTGCTCCACATGGAGGACGACCTCCACAAGCGCGTGATCGGCCAGCAGGAGGCGATCGAGATCGTCTCCAAGGCGGTTCGTCGTGCCCGAGCCGGCCTCAAGGATCCGAAGCGGCCGATCGGCTCATTCGTCTTCCTCGGGCCCACGGGTGTCGGCAAGACCGAGCTGGCCAAAGCTCTGGCCGAATTCATGTTCGGATCCGAGGATGCGCTCATCAAGATCGACATGAGCGAGTTCATGGAGCGCCACAACGTCAGCCGCCTGGTCGGCGCGCCTCCCGGATACGTCGGCTTCGACGAGGGCGGCCAGCTGACCGAGGCCGTCCGGCGCAAGAGCTACGCCGTGATCCTGCTGGACGAGATCGAGAAGGCGCATCCCGAGGTCTTCAACATCCTGCTCCAGATCCTCGAGGACGGGCACCTGAGCGACGCCAAGGGCCGCCGGGTCGACTTCCGCAACTGCATCATCATCATGACCAGCAACCTCGGCGCCAGGCAGCTCCAGACGAACTCGTCGCTTGGCTTCCGGGTCCAGGGCGACACCGACGAACAGCGCGCCACCGCGAGCTACGAGTTGATGCGCGACAAGGTCCAGAACGAGCTCAAGCAAACGTTCCGGCCCGAGTTCCTGAACCGCCTCGACGCGACCGTCGTCTTCCGGTCTCTCACCGTCGACGAGATCCGCCAGATCGTGGACCTGATGCTGGCCCGCGTGCGCGATCAGCTCAAGGCCCAGGGCATGATCCTCGAAGTGACCCAGGCGGCCAAGGACCACATCATCAAGATCGGATACGACGTGGCCTACGGAGCGCGGCCGCTGCGCCGGGTCATCCAGAACATGGTCGAAGACGTGCTGGCCGAGCAGCTCCTGCTCGGCAAGTACAAGCCGGGCATGACCGTCGTCGTGGACAAGAGCTCCGAGGCGGGTCTGGACATTCGCACCGCCGAGGAGAAGCAGCCCGCCGAAGTCGCACCCTAGGCGGGGGCCGAGGGGTTGGCGCGGCAGCAAAGCCGCTACGTCTGCCAGGCGTGCGGTGCGACCCACCTCCGCTGGGAGGGTCAATGCCGCACCTGCGGCGCCTGGAACACGCTCGTCGAGACGCTCGTCCACGAACCCGACCACAAGGCGCGCGCCTCCCGGTCGGCCGCCGGGCCGGGAGCAGGCGCCACTCCGCAGTCGCTGGCGGGGCTGCGTGAGGCCGAGCCCGTCCGCACTCCCACCGGCATCTCGGAGATGGATCGCGTCCTGGGCGGCGGGCTGGTCCCCGGATCGGTCGTTCTCCTGGGCGGCGAGCCGGGGATCGGCAAGTCCACGCTGCTGCTGCAGGCGGCCGCCGGTCTGACCGTCACCGCCGGCGAGGTCCTCTACGCCACCGGCGAGGAGTCGGCCGGTCAGGTGCGGCTGCGAGCCGGACGGCTCGGCCTCCTCGAGGGCCCCGTCGGGGAGAGGATCCGCGTCGTGGCGGAGAACGAGGTCGGTCGAATCTCGGCCCTGGCCCGCGAGGCCCGACCGGGCGTCCTGGTCGTCGACTCGATCCAGACCGTGACGGTGGATGAGCTCGAAGGGCCGGCGGGGTCCGTCGGGCAGGTGCGCGAGTCGACCTTGCGGCTGATGGAGCTGGCCAAGGGCGACGGCATCGCCGTCATCGTCGTCGGCCACGTCACCAAGGACGGGATGCTGGCCGGGCCCAAGACGCTCGAGCATCTGGTCGACACGGTGCTCAGCCTCGAGGGTGAACGCACGGCGACGCTGCGTCTCCTGCGCGCGACGAAGAATCGCTTCGGCTCGACCGAGGAGGTCGGGGTCTTCGAGATGGCGGAGCACGGGTTGGCAGAGGTCGCCGACCCGGGCCGGGCGTTCCTTGCCGATGCCGGCCAGTACGCACCCGGCAGCGTGGTCGGCGCGACGCTGGAGGGTTCAAGGCCGCTGCTGGTCGAAGTCCAGGGCCTGGTGGCGCCGGGAGCGTACGGCAGCCCCAGGCGCACGGCCTCCGGCGTCGACACGAACCGTCTGTCGCTTCTGATCGCTGTTCTCGGCCGCCGCGCCGGCGTGGGCCTGGGCAGTCACGACGTGTACGCGAACCTGGCCGGTGGGCTGGACCTGGCGGACCCCGGCCTGGACCTGCCCCTCGCGCTGGCCCTCGCTTCGTCGCTGCGCGACAGGCAGGTTCCTCCGGACCTGATCGCGATCGGCGAGGTGGGACTCCTCGGCGAGCTGCGGCCCGTGCCAGGGCTGGAGCGGCGGCTGCGCGAAGCGGCCAGGCTCGGCTTCAGGACGGCCATCGTGCCGCGCTCCAGACGCGGTGAAGTGCCCGAAGTCAAGGGCATGACCATCGTGGCGGTCTCTAACCTTCGTGAGGCCATCGGTCACGCTCTGGACGCTTCCGTGGAGCCGGCGGGCAGGACCGGTCCGGAGTAGGGGAGCCTCGAGAGTCGATCCGCGCGCCCGTGGAGTAGCGGTCCGACGAGCGCGATGCTAGGCTGACTCCACCGGAGCGCCATTTATCGTCCTTATCCATCATCCCGGCGCCGGTATCCCTCGAGGCCAGCATCGTGGTCCGCATCATCCGGTTGCTAGGCGCGGCTCTCGGCGCCCTCATAGGTCTGGCGTTCGTGCTGACCGACGAGCATCTGTTCGAGAACACCGGTTCCCCGACTCTGATCATCGTCGTCTGGGTTCTGGCCTGGATTTCCGTCGGCTTTCTCCTGCTGCCTTACCTGACCGTGGTGCCCGCCGGACGGCTGATCCGCGAAGTCCAGGCGATGTCCACTGCCGAATTCGTGGCGGCCGTGGTCGGCCTGCTGCTGGGACTTCTGATCGCGCTCCTTCTCGGCCTTCCCCTGCAGGCCCTGCCCGAACCATTCGGTCGCTATCTGCCGATCGGTGTGTCGATCTGCTTTGGACTTGGAATGGTCGGTCTGACGGTGGCCAAGCGCGAGGACCTAGTGGCCGCCGCTCAGGCGGCCGGACTGGTTCGCCATGAGAGCCCCGCCACGAGCGGCAGCCAGGGCGGCCAGACTGAGGTCGTCGTCGACACCAGCGCCATCATCGACGGTCGCATCGCCGACATCGTCGACTCGGGCTTCCTCTACCACAAGCTTGTCATCCCGCACTTCGTGCTCGACGAACTCCAGCGCATCGCGGACAGCTCCGACGCGCAGCGGCGCGGCCGCGGCCGTCGCGGCCTGGAGATCCTGGGCCGATTGCAGAAGGACGGCCCGACGCCGGTCGAGATCGTCTCCGACGACCCGGTCGAAGCGGGCGACGTCGACAGCAAGCTCGTCGCGCTGGCCCGAGCCAGGGGTGCAGCGATCCTCACCAACGACTTCAACCTCAACCGTGTCGCGGACCTGCAGTCGGTCCGCGTGCTGAACATCAACTCGCTCGCCAACGCCCTCAAGCCGGCGTTGCTGCCGGGCGACTCGCTTCGCATCAAGATCCTCACCGAGGGCAAGGAACCGGGCCAGGGTGTCGGTTACCTGGACGACGGGACCATGGTCGTCATCGAAGGCGGGGCCCGCTTCGTCGATGCCGAACTCGACGTCGTGGTAACGCGCGTCCTCCAGACGGTCATGGGCCGGATGGTATTCGCGCAAATACACCCGGAGTGAGCGCGCCCGCCCGCCCGCGAGGGAGGACCGCGGATCCGATCGAGGCGGTCGTGGTGGCCGCGGGTTCCAGCCAGCGAATGGGCGGCGTCGACAAGCTCGAGGCGGAGCTGCAAGGCCGGACGATCCTGCGCTGGTCGATCGAGGCCCTCGCCGCTGGCGGCGTGCAGCGGATCGTCGTCGTGACGGCGCCCGCGCGAATTGCGGCCATCGCCGCGGCCGACTGGCTGCCGGACTCGGTGGTGGCGGTCGTCGCCGGAGGGGAGCGCCGCCAGGAGTCGGTCGCCGCGGGCGTCGCCGCACTGGCCGAGGCGGGGCAATATGCGGACGAGCTCGCCGACGCGTCCGGCGGCGGCTCGGGCGGCCCCGTCGCGTCCGCCAGCACCCCGGGCGGCGGTGCCACGTCCGGCGGGCCGCGCTCTCGGCCGCGCCCCGATCCCGTGATCCTGGTCCACGACGCGGCCCGGCCCCTGGTGAGCCCCGCTCTAGTTCGGGCGGTTGCCGATGCGACCGCCCGCCACGGAGCCGCCATCCCGGTGCTCCCGGTCAGCGAGACGCTGAAGCGCGTGGCAGGCGATCTCGTTCGGGCGACCGTCGATCGGGTGGGCGTCGCGGCAGCGCAGACTCCCCAAGGAGTGCGGCGCAGCCTGCTCGAGCGCGCCTACGCCGTTTGCCCTCCGGACGGCCCCGAAACGTGGACCGATGAGGCCTCCCTGCTGGAGGCCTGTAGAATCGCCGTCCATGCAATCAGCGGCGAAGCGACCAATCTCAAAGTGACGGTGCCTGTCGATCTCGAACGCGCCCGAGCGATGCTCGACGGCGGTCTCGTGCCCGGTCGCCCGGCGACATCCGGCGGCGGGCCCGCTGGTCTGAGCGCGCCCGAAATCGGCGCCTCGAGCTTGCGCGGCGTCGTGTCGGCGCCGGGCCGAGTCGGACTGGGAACCGACAGCCATCCTTTCGGGACCGGCGAGCCACTCGTCCTGGGTGGCCTCCGGATCGAAGGCGCCCCGCGCCTGTCCGGCCACTCGGACGGAGACGTCGCGCTGCACGCCGTTGCCGACGCCCTGCTGGGAGCGGCCGGCCTGGGCGACCTGGGCCGCCTCTTCCCGGCCGACTCGCGGACACCGCTCGGGATCGACAGCCGCGTCCTGCTGGAGGCCGTCGCGCAGAAGGTCCGAGCCGCCGGCTGGCGGCCGGTGAACCTCGACATGACCATCGTGGCGTCGCGCCCCAGGCTGGCCAACCTGCTGCCGGAGATGTCCGCCTCGATCGCTCGGATCCTGGGCATCGACGCCGGCGCGGTCAACGTCAAAGCCTCGACCGGAAACCTGGAGGGACCGGCCGGCGGCGGTCGCTCCATCTCCGCCACCGCGATCGTGTGGCTCGTGCCTCGGCCCGGCGACGCAGAGGGATCGGCATGAACATTCGACTCCACGACACCATGGCGGGTGCGGTGCGCGAGTTCATTCCGCTGGAGCCCGGCCACATCCGCGTCTACAGCTGCGGCCCCACGGTGTACGGCCCGGCTCACGTGGGCAACTTCCGGTCGTTCCTCTTCGCCGATCTGCTGGTCCGGTATCTGCGCTACCGCGGCTGGCGGGTGACGTGGGTGATGAACATCACCGACGTCGACGACAAGATCATCAAAGGCGCGCGCACCGAGGGCGTCTCCATCGGCGAGCTTTCGGCGCGCTACCTCGACGGCTTCCTCAAGGACGTCGGGCTCCTCGGCATGACCTTGCCGGACGTGCTGCCCCGCGCGACGGACCACATCCCTCAGATGGTCGAGCTGATAGGCAAGCTGCTCGAGAGCGGCAACGCCTACCGCACAGACGACGGCTCGATCTTCTTCCGCATCGCCTCCTGGCCCGCATATGGGCGTCTCGCCCGGCTGGACCCCGAAGGGATGCGGGTCGGCGAGAGGGTCGAGGCCGACGAATACGGCAAGGACGACGTTCGCGACTTTGCGGTGTGGAAAGGGCCCAAGGCCGGAGAGCCGGTATGGGAGACCGCGATCGGGCCGGGCCGGCCGGGCTGGCACATCGAATGCTCGGCCATGAGCATGGCCTATCTCGGGCCGTCCTTCGACATCCACACCGGCGGCATCGACCTGGTCTTCCCGCACCACCAGGACGAGATCGCGCAGAGCGAGGCGGCGACGAGCCTGACCTTCGTGGCCTACTGGCTGCACTGCGCCCACCTCCAGATGGGCGGCCAGAAGATGGCCAAGTCGACCGGGAACATCGCCCGGGTCTTCGACGTCCTGGACCGCGGGGTGTCGCCGCGAGCGCTGCGACTGGCACTCATCTCGGCCCACTACCGCATGTCGCTCTCCTTCGGGGACGATTCGCTGACGGCGGCGAGCTCGGCGATCGATCGCCTGGATGCGCTGCTCGCCGCGCTGGCCGCATACCGCGACGATCGTCCCGACGACGCGACGTTGCCGGCCTTGCTCGACGGGACCCGCGCGGCGTTCGAAGCGGCCCTCGACGACGACCTCAACATCTCCCCGGCACTGGCGGCCGTGTTCGAACTCGTCCGCGAACTCAACCGGCGGATCGACGCCCGCCAGCTCTCTACGGCGGACACCGAACGAGCGACGGCCTTCCTGCGCGACCTCGATCGGGTGCTGGCCATCGCGCCGGCGGTCGAGGACACGCTGGACACCGAGACGCAGCAACTCGTCGACGAGCGCGCGGCTGCCCGAGCCGGTCGAGACTGGTCGGCATCGGACCGACTGCGGACGGTTCTGGCGGAGCGAGGCATTCTGGTGGAAGACACGCGCGACGGCCAACGCTGGCGCCGCGCTTAGCAACTGCAATAGCGGCGCGCCGGACGGCGCGCAGAGAGTGAATGGCGACCCTTGCCTGACCATCGACACAAGCCCGGGGACGAGCATGCCGGCGGGCGCAAGCCGGGCGGCAAGAAGCCTCGCCCGGACGGTACGCGCGGCGAGGGACCGGGCTTCGACGGTCCGCGGTTCGAGGGGCCGCGCGCCGACGGTCCGCGTTTCGAAGGGCCGAAGTCCTTCGGGCCGCGGCCGAGCTACGGCGCTCCGCGGCCGGGCGGCTTCGGCGGCCCTCGGCCCGGCGGCCCGCGCCCGAGCTACGGCGCCCCGCGCCCGGGCGGCTTCGGCGGGGCGCGCCCGTCCGGACCTCGGCCGGGCGGCTTCGGCGGCCCGCGGCCAGGCGGCCCGCGCCCGAGCTACGGCGCCCCGCGGCCCGGTGGCTTCGGCGGCCCGCCCCCCGGAGCGCCCGAGGGGCGACCTGTGGATCGGCCGAACGAAGGACGGCCGAACTTCCCCGACAGGGAGTGGCAGCCCAACGAATCGTGGACGCCTCGGCCACAGCGTCCCTTCGGGCACTCCGGCCCACGGCCGTCCGGACCGCGGCCCGGCGGCTACTCCGGTCCTCGGCCGGGTGGCTTCAGCGGCCCGCGGCCAGGCGGCCCACGCCCGAGCTACGGCGGTCCTCGGCCGGGTGGCTTCAGCGGCCCGCGGCCAGGCGGCCCGCGCCCCGGCTACGACGGCCCGCGCCCCGGCTACGACGGCCCGCGGCCGGGCTACGACGGCCCGCGGCCGGGCTACGACGGCCCGCGGCCGGGCTACGACGGCCCGCGGCCGGGCTACGACGGCCCGCGGCCGGGCGGCTTCAGCGGCCGACGTTCAGCCGATGAGGGTCCGCGCCCTGCCTTCGACGAAGGGCGCCCGCAACGGGGCGGCTTCGGGTTTGGGGAGCACCGACCCGAGCCGGCGCCACGCCGAGCGCCCGTCGACCGTGACCTGGAAGAGCTTCCGCCTGACGCAACCGCGCCTGATGAGTTCGCCGCGGAGTCGTTCGCGGCGGAGGCATCTGCCCCAGATACGGGCGAACCGGAAGCCACCGCCGACTCCTCGGGGTCGTCCACCTCGGCGGCTCCCGGCGAGTTCTCCGGGCCGACCGTCCGCCAGCCCGGTCCGCCGCGCCGACCCGACTATAGGGCGCGTTCGGGCGGCTACCCCGACCGCCGCCCGTTCCGTCCGGGGGCCGCACCGGCGGCCGCTTGGTCGCGGCCACCCGCCTCCCCGCCGTCGCCAGACCTTCTCGGCGAGGACGAGGAGATCATCGCCGGCCGCCATCCGGTCGAAGAGGCATTCATCGCCCACCGCAAGGCGATCCGTCTGCTGGTCGTGCCGCAGCGGCGCCAGGCGCTGGAGAAGCTTGTTCTCCACGCCACCAACCTCCGCATCCCGATCGTCGAAGTCGAGGGCGGAACCCTGACCTCCCTCGCCGGCTTCGACGGCCACCAGGGCATCGCCCTCGTCACCGATCGCCGCCAGTTCGCCGGCATCGACGACCTGCTGGCCCGCGCGATCGAGCGCAAGGAGGCGCCCTTCGTGATCGTCCTCGATTCGCTCGAGGACCCGCAGAACTTCGGCTCACTGCTGCGCACCGCCGAGGCGTGCGGAGTGCACGGCGTCGTCTACCCGACCCATCGCCAGGCGCCGCTCTCGGCGGCCGCAATCAAGGCTTCGGCCGGAGCCGTCGAGCACCTGCTCCTCGTACCGGTCGAGGATCTGGCAGAGGCGCTTACGGACCTGCACGTCCGAGGTCTCCGAATCGTCGGCTCGGACGCGGACGCCCCGCTGACCGCCCGCCAGGCGGATCTCCGCGGGCCGGTGGCCATCGTCGTCGGCAGCGAGGGCCAGGGTCTCGGGCCCGCCGTCAGGCGCCGCTGCGACGCCGTCGTCCGGATCCCGATGCGCGGCCATCTGAGTTCGCTCAACGCCTCGGTCGCGGGCTCGATCCTTCTATATGAGGCCTCGAGCCAGCGCATCGGGGACCTGCCGATAGTGACGCCCGCCGCCCTGGAAGCCGCGCCAACCGAAACGGCGCCGGACGTCGCGGCCGAGATTCCTACCGAACCCGCCACGGGGGCTGCCGCGGAGCTGGCTCCGCCGCCAGTCTCCGCCAAAGCCACGCCGAGGCGGCGGGCGGCCTCCCGAAAGGTTGCGGCCGAGCTGCCCGTTCACGCTGACGACGAGCTGCTGCCGGGCGGACCGGCGATCGATCCGGCCGGCTCCGCCTCGGATTCGGCGACTCCTTCGGTCGACCCGGTCAGGCCCGAGGCCTCCTCGCCGGATGCCGAAAGCGGTCAGGCTTGACCGTCGAGGGGGCCAGCCCATATCATTCCCGGGCGCCCGGGGCCTTAGCGTTAGCGTGCCCATGCGCCTGCCGACGTAGCTCAATTGGTAGAGCAGCGGTTTTGTAAACCGCCGGTTCCGGGTTCGAGTCCCGTCGTCGGCTCCAACTGAAAAAGGTCAACCGGCATGCGGAGAAGGCCCCCGGCGCCGGTTGGCGGTTCCCGTGGGTAGGTTGAGCAGGTGGTGAGCTCAGCTGACTGTAAATCAGCCGCCTTCGGCTGTAGAGGTTCGATTCCTCTCCTGCCCACCATTCGTGGTTAAGCCCAGAGATCGGCCTCGGGCCCTCATAGCTCAGCTGGCAGAGCGCGTCCTTGGTAAGGACGAGGTCATCGGTTCAAGTCCGATTGAGGGCTCCACCCCCGTAGCGGCACAGGCCGCGCCAGATGGAGTAGAACGCCGCGATGGCGAAGAAGAAGTTCGAGCGGACTAAGCCGCACGTCAACATCGGCACCATCGGCCATATCGACCACGGCAAGACGACGCTCACCGCGGCGATCACCAAGTACCTCGCTCTAAAGGGTGGGGCAGAGTTCCGCGCCTTCGACACGATCGACAACGCTCCCGAGGAGCGCGAGCGCGGTATCACCATCGCCATCGCCCACGTCGAGTACGAGACCGACAAGCGTCACTACGCTCACGTCGACTGCCCCGGCCACGCCGACTACATCAAGAACATGATCACCGGCGCCGCCCAGATGGACGGCGCGATCCTGGTGGTCGCCGCGACCGACGGCCCCATGCCCCAGACGCGCGAGCACATCCTGCTCGCCCGCCAGGTGGAAGTCCCCTACATGGTGGTCTTCCTCAACAAGTGCGACGCGGTCGACGATCCCGAGCTGCTCGATCTGGTCGAGCTCGAAGTTCGCGAGCTGCTGACCAAGAACCACTTCCCCGGCGACGACATCCCGATCGTGCGCGGCTCCGCCCTCAAGGCCCTCGAGGCCACCGGCGGTGTCGACGATCCGGCCTACGCCTGCATCCAGGAGCTCATGGATGCGGTCGACAGCTACATCCCGACCCCCGAGCGACCGATCGATAAGCCCTTCATCATGCCGGTCGAGGACGTCTTCGGCATCAAGGGCCGCGGCACCGTCGCCACCGGGCGCATCGAGCGCGGCATCGTCAAGGTCGGCGATGAGGTCGAGATCGTGGGCATCCGGCCCACCCGCAAGGTCGTGGTCACCGGCGTCGAGATGTTCAAGAAGCTGCTCGACCAGGGCCAGGCCGGCGACAACGTGGGCTGCCTGCTGCGCGGCATCGAGCGCGACGACATCGAGCGCGGCCAGGTCCTCGCCAAGGCCGGCTCGGTCAAGCCGCACACCAAGTTCATCGCTCGCGTGTACGTCCTCTCCCGCGAGGAGGGCGGTCGTCACACCCCCTTCTACAACGGCTATCGGCCCCAGTTCTACCTGCGCACGACCGACGTCACCGGAGCCATCGGCCTGCCCGATGGAGCCGAGATGATCATGCCCGGCGACAACGTCGACATGACGGTCGAGCTCATCACCCCCATCGCCCTCGAGGTCGGCCAGCGCTTCGCCATTCGCGAAGGTGGCCGAACCGTCGGCGCCGGGGCTATCACCTCGATCACCGAGTAACCGGAGTCTACGATGGCAAGGCAGCGGATCAGGATCCGCCTCAAGGCATACGACCACCGGCTGCTCGATCAGTCGGCGGCGCAGATCGTGGAGACGGCCCAGCGGACCGGCGCGGATGTCGTCGGTCCCGTTCCGCTGCCGACGCGTATCGAGAAGTTCACCGTCCTGCGGTCACCGTTCATCGACAAGGACAGCCGGGAGCAGTTCGAGATCCGCACTCACAAGCGGATCGTCGACATCCTGGAGCCCTCGAGCAAGACGGTCGACGCCCTGATGCGACTCTCGCTTGCTGCGGGCGTCGACATCGAGATCAAGATGTGATGTCACACGCTCAGCTGGCGCATGGCGTCGTTGTCGCCTGCGCTCCCTCGCTCACGCACCCCCAAGTGCGCTCGCTCGCGTGCTCGGCGACGCCTCGCCCTGCACCGTCGGAGCGCGCGACAAAGGACGCATCGATATGAGTATCGGATTGATCGGCCGCAAGGTCGGCATGACGCAACTGTTCCAGGCGGACGGAACGATGATCCCCGTGAGCGTCGTCTCCGTCGAGCCGAACACGATCACGCGTCTTCGCACGCCCGAGCGCGACGGCTACATGGCCGTCCAGCTCGGCATCGAAGAGTCGGGCAAGCTCACCAAACCGGAGATCGGGCAGCTCAAGAACCTGCCCAAGCTCGCGGTCATCCGTGAGTTCCGACTCGACGACGCGGCCACCGAGGCTTACACCGTCGGCCAGAAGCTGGATGTCACGCTCTTCGCCGCCGGCGACGAAGTCGACGTGGTGGGCGTGAGCAAGGGCAAGGGCTTCTCCGGGCACATCAAGCGCCACCACTTCAAGCGCGGCCCCAAGACCCACGGTTCCGACCATCACCGCGCGCCCGGTTCGATCGGCCCAGGCACCACGCCGGGTCGCGTCTACAAGGGCATGCGCATGGCCGGCCACATGGGCGACGCCCGCGCCACCGTCAAGAAGCTGCGGGTCGTCCGTGCGGACGCCGAGCGCAACCTGCTGCTCGTGAAGGGCTCCGTTCCCGGCGCCCCCCACGCGCTGATCCTCGTGAAGAAGGTCTAGCGATGCCGAAGACGACCCTCTACGCGAGGACGGGCGAGGCGATCGGCGAGGTAGAGCTCTCCGAGGAGCTCTTCTCTGCTCCGGTCAACGTGGCCGTCCTCCACCAGGTAGTGACCGCCCAGCTGGCCGGCCGCCACCTGGGTACGCACGACACCAAGACGCGCGGCGAGGTATCCGGCGGCGGGAAGAAGCCCTACCGTCAAAAGGGCACCGGCCGAGCGCGTCAGGGATCCATCCGATCGCCGCAGTACACCGGCGGCGGCGTGGTGTTCGGCCCGCACCCGCGGTCTTACGTACAGCGTCTGCCGCGCCAGATGAAGCGGCTCGCGTTGTGCGGCGCCCTCACGTCCAAGCTCGACGACGACGCCATTCGCGTCCTCGATGCGTTCGGCCTCGAGGGGCCCAAGACCCGCGACCTCGTCGAGGTCCTGGCCGCCCTCGGGCGCGCCGACGGCCGCGTCCTGATCGTGTCTCCGGGCACGGACGATACCCTGATCCTCTCGGCGCGGAACCTGCCCCGGGTCGAGGTCATTCGAGCCGACTCGCTCAACGTCGTGGCCCTGCTCAACGCGGACACGGTCCTCATCGAGCAGCCCGCGCTGAGCAAGATGGAAGAGGTGTACGGGTGAGCCTCACAGCACACGACATCGTCATCCATCCCGTGATCAGCGAGAAGTCGATGGACGAGGCGCAGCGTGGCAAGTACACGTTCGCGGTCCATCGCAACGCCAACAAGGTCCAGATTGCCGCGGCGGTCGCGGAGCTCTTCAAGGTCGAGGTGCTGGGCGTCAACGTCCTGACCACCCAGTCCAAGGAGAAGCGCGGCGGGATGCGCCGCAGCCGCGTGGGCGGCCGAACGACCGCATGGCGCAAGGCGATCGTGACTCTGGCCCCCGGCCAGAAGATCGAATTCTTCGAGGCTGTCTGAGATGCCGCTTCGCAGCTATAAGCCGACCTCCGCGGGGCTCCGGGGCATGACCCGGTCCACGTTCGAGGAGATCACCACCAAGGAACCCTACAAGCCGCTGCTCGAGCCCCAGAAGCGCGGTTCAGGCCGCAACAACCAGGGCAAGCTCTCCGTTCGCCATCGCGGCGGCGGCGAGAAGCAGCACTACCGCATCATCGACTTCAAGCGCGACAAGGTCGGGGTGCCGGCGAAGCTGGCCACGATCGAGTACGACCCCAACCGGTCCGCTCGCATCGGCCTGCTGCACTACAAGGACGGCGAGAAGCGCTACATGCTCCTGCCGCACGGTCTCAAGGTCGGGGACGTGATCGTCGCCGGTCCCGAGGCCGAGGCGCGCGTCGGCAATGCGCTGCCGCTGTCCAACATTCCGCTGGGCACGACGATCCACAACATCGAGCTGGTTCCAGGCAAGGGCGGCCAGATCGTCCGCTCCGCCGGGGTCTCGGCTCAGCTCCTCGCCAAAGAGGGCGATTTCGCCGCCGTGCGGCTTCCCTCCGGCGAAG
>Ga0265316_10002559_pt1 | contig 18799 bp, 15 predicted proteins | sample 4522metaG_FD_202092 | JGI IMG/M metagenome (GOLD analysis project Ga0265316, IMG submission 202092) | Rhizosphere microbial communities from Carex aquatilis grown in University of Washington, Seatle, WA, United States - 4-5-22 metaG | ecosystem: Host-associated > Plants > Roots > Rhizosphere >... | reverse complement strand
GGAATCGAGAGCCTGCTGGCCACACCGCACATCGCGGGCGCGACCGAGGAGGCGCAGGAGATCGTGGGTGTGAAGATCGCCCAACAGATCGCCGAGTATTTGAAGAATGGCGTGGCCATCAACGCTGTGAACATGCCCGCCATGACCCCGGAGCAGTACCGGCAGGTGGGGCCGTACATCGACCTCGCCGAGCGTCTGGGGAGCTTCGCCGCGCAGATCGCACGCGGGAATCCGGCCGGAGTGCGCTTCGTATACTCGGGCAAGATTGGCGACGGCAGCACCCACCTGATCCGCAACGCCGGCCTGGTGGGCCTGCTCAACCGCTGGCTCTCGCAGAAGACGACGCTGGTGAATGCCATGCAGATGGCGGACCAGCGGGGCCTGAGCATCTCCGAGCGGCACGAGAAGAAGACGGCGCACGTGGACTCGGTCACCCTGGAGCTGGAAACGGACCAGGGGGTGACCACGGTAGAAGGCGCGGTAGTGCTGGACAGGCCGCGCGTGATGCGCGTGGACGGCATCTACTGCGAGGCGCCGCTCTCGGGCCACCTGGTATTCATGAAGAACCAGGACGTGCCAGGTGTGATCGGCCACGTGGGCACGGTGCTTGGCAGGAACGAGATCAACATCGCGAACTTCTCGCTGGGCCGGAGGGACGCGCCGCTCAAGCCGGGCGAGCCTCTGGAAGCGCTGGCCATCGTGGAATCGGACACCGCGGTGCCCGAGACGGTGCTGGCGCAGTTGAAGCAGAACCCGGCGGTGATGGTGGCGCGGGCGGTGGATTTCGCGAGCTGAGGAAGCTTTCAGGGGTCAGCCATCAGCCGTCGGCGAGGGTGTTCGGCGTGGATCTGTGCTCTTCCGAACGAGGATTGGATCATGCTTCTGGACCGAGCGTGTTCCAGGTTCGAGCGCAGGACGTTATGCCCCACGCGATGGGAGATGCCGTCGTCCGCACACCCGAAGCTGCCCGATCTCACTTGGCAGCAGGCGCGCTCGTGACTCTGGATCGCATTCAGAGCCGAATCCGAGTGTTGCCCCTCTGACATCACGCCAACGCAAAGAAGGGGACGCCCGAGGGCGTCCCCTTTATGCCAGAACGCGCGAAGCGGCTACGCTACTTCCTTGACCCGCGAGCCGCGGAAGCCGTAGAACATGATCCACAGGTAGCACGCGGCCGGGACGATGAAGGACAGGTGGAAGGCGGAGACCTGCGCGGGGGAGAAGGCGACCCCGGTTTCCGGATGGCCGGAGCTGTCGATCACCAAACCCTGGAGCAGAGGAATCAGCGCGCCGCCGCAGATGGCCATGTTGAGCAGTCCCGAGGCCTTGCCGGTGAGCGGGCCGAGCTTGTTCACGGCCAGCGCGAAGGTGGTCGGGAACATGATCGAGTTGAACAGGCCCACCAGAACGGCGGCCCACACCGCGACCATGCCGCCGGTGCTCATGGTCGTCACGCAGCACAGAAGCGACATGGTGCCGCAAATCCCGAGCACCTTGCCGCCGGAGAAGCGGCCGAGAATCGCCGCGCCGAAGAAGCGACCGACCATCGCTCCGCCCCAGTACATGGACGCATAACGGGTCGCCTCCTGCGCGGTGAGCGTGCTGATGGCGGTGACGTAGTTGATGAGGTGGCCGCCGATGGTGACCTCGGCGCCGACATAGACGAAGATGGCGACGATTCCGAAAACCAGGTGGGGATGCTTCCAGACGGCACCCCAGGAGCCACCCGTGGCCGTGTCGCGCTCGGGCTGGGGCATCTTCAGGCGCGAGATAACGAATGCCAGAACGAACAGCAGGATGGCCAGGACAAGATAGGGAATCTTGACCGTGCCAGCCGTGGCCAGTTTGTCCGCGGTGGTCTGCACCCCTTCTTTGGCCTTGGTCAGAATGACCAGGCCGCCCAAAATCGGCGCAACGGTGGTTCCCAGCGAGTTGAACGCCTGCACCAGGGTGAGACGGGCGGGGGCTTTCTCGGGAGCGCCGAGCAGGGTGGCGAAAGGATTCGCGGCCACCTGGATCAGCGTGATGCCGGCGGCGATCACCCACAGGGCGCCCAGGAAGAGGGCGTACGAGAGCACGCCGGCGGCGGGAATGATCAGCAGCGCTCCGACGGCCATCACCAGGACACCCACTACGATGGATTTCTGGTGCCCCAGCTTCGAGACCACGATGGTCGAAGGGATGGAGATTACGAAGTAGGCCGAGAAGAAGGCGAACTGAATCAGGTCAGCCTCCCATTGGCTCAGGCTGAAGATGCCCTTCAGGTGGGGGACCAGAGGGTCTTTGAATGCCGTTACAAAACCAAAGATGAAAAACACCGAGGCCAGGACGGCCAAGGCAAGACCGGTGTTCTGCGGGGCATTCGAGCCCGCCTTTGAGGTCGCAGTCTGCGCGCTCATGTTCTCTCCCTGTTGCGTTGGCCGCCTGCCTGACGCACCGTGGCGCTGGCTGGGTGAATGGCGGCCCGCGAGGGATGAGTCTAGCACGGAGGCGCCCCGGTCCGCTTGAGGTGGCTTGACAGCGCTGGCCGCGCTCCGGTATCAAGGATCATCGTATGTGGCGGCAGAACTATGCGCCGCTGGGCGGGAGCCTGGCGGCCTCGACGGTGGCGGCGGCGCTGCCTGTGTTCGTGCTCCTCTATTTGCTCGGCGTGCGGCGGACGGCGGCTTGGATCGCCTCGGTCGCGGCGCTGGGAGCGGCTGTGCTGGCGGCCCTCGCGGTGTACCGCATGCCGCCGCTTCAGGTGGCGTCGGCCGCGGCATACGGCGCTGCCTTCGGCATCTTCCCCATCGGCTGGATCGTGTTCTCGGCTCTGCTGCTTTACCGCGTCACGGTGGAGAGCGGCAAGTTCGAAATCCTCAAAGACTCGATCGGCAGTCTCACCTCGGACCGCAGGCTGCAGGCGCTGCTGATCGCCTTCGCGTTCGGCGCGTTTCTCGAAGGCGCGGCGGGGTTTGGCGCGCCGGTTGCGGTGGCCGCAGCGATGCTGGTAGGGCTTGGCTTCTCGCCATTCTACGCCGCTGCCATCTGCTTGCTGGCGAACACTGCGCCGGTCGCGTTCGGCTCGATCGGGATTCCACTCGTGACCCTGGCGGGCGTGACCGGCCTGCCCCTGGCCAAGCTGAGCGCCGGCGTGGGAAGGATCTGCGCGCCGGTTTCGCTCATCGTTCCCGCCTATCTGATTCTCGTGATGGGAGGGCTGAAGGCCCTGCGCGGGGTGTTGGGGGCGGCCCTGGTATGCGGCGCCGCGTTCGCGGGCACGCAGTTCGCGGTCTCGAACTTCATAGGGCCGCAGTTGACGGACATCTGCAGCTCGCTGGCGGCGATGGGCGGGCTGGTGGCGTGGCTGCTGGTCTCGGGCCATCGCGCTCGAGCCCCGGTGGACAACTCCAGGCCGTGGCGCGAGGTGCTGATGGCGTGGGCGCCGTACGGCCTGCTGGTCGTGGTGATGCTGGTTTGGGGGTGGGAGCCAGTGCGGCTGGCGTTGAACCGGACCAACGTGCCGTTCGCCTGGCCGGGGCTCCACAACGCGGTATTGCGCGTTCCGCCCGTGGTGGCGCGCGCGGCGGCCTATCCGGCGGTGTACAACGTCAACTGGCTGGCGGCGTCGGGGACGGCGTGCCTGATCGCGGTGTTTCTATCGGCCGCGCTGCTGCGGATGCCGCCGCGCAAGTTGGCGAGCGTGGCGGTGCGCACGGCACGTCAGCTCGCCCTTTCGTTCGTTACCTTCGCTGTGGTGTTGGCGCTGGCGTTTCTGATGAACTACTCCGGCGCGACCGGGACGCTGGGGCTGGCTTTCGCGCACACCGGGCGTCTGTTCCCGTTCTTCAGCGCGTTGCTGGGATGGCTGGGAGTGTTTCTGACGGGCTCGGATACGTCCTCGAACGCGCTGTTCGGCAACCTGCAGGCGATCACGGCGGCCCGGCTCGGCTTGAGCCCGGTCCTGATGGCGGCGGCGAATTCGGCGGGCGGCGTGATGGGCAAGATGATCAGCCTGCAAAGCATCGCGGTGGCCTGCGCTGCGGCCGGCCTGGGTCGCGAGGACGAGGCGGGACTGTTCCGCTTCACGCTGCGCCACAGCCTGATCCTGGCGACCGTGATCGGGCTGATTACGGTCGTGTATGCGTACGTGGGCGGGGGAGTGTAGCCTATTTCCGCTCGTAACGCCCCATGTACTGGGACTGCGCCAGGATATGCCCGCGCAGGGCGCGGTCGAGGTCGGCCCGGCGGGCGCCACCGCGGAGGTTCAGGCTCTCCACATCGAGCGCATAGATCTTGAAGAAGTATCGATGCGGTCCGTGGCCGCGGGGCGGGCAAGGGCCGCCGTAACCGGGCTTGCCGAAGTCGTTGGCTCCGCTCACAGCCAGCTTGCCCGGCTTGAAGCCCTGCGCGAGCGCGTGGACTGAAGCCGGGATGTCCCACAGCAGCCAGTGGTTCCAGGCGCCGGCGGGAGCGTCGGGATCGTCGGCGATCAACGCGTAGCTTTTGGTGTCACGTGGCTCATCGCTCCATTCGAGTGAGGGCGAGACATCGGCGCCCTCGCAGGTGTAGAGTTTCGGAATCGAACCGCCCTCTTCGAAGGCGCTGGTGATGAGTCTGAACGGCATCGAATCCCCCTGTCGGGCATGCTACCATCCGAGCATGCCGCAAACCAAGATTATCGTCAAAAACAACGGTTCTATTCGCATTGAAGGGGATTTCGCGATCGTGGACGCCGAGGGGAAGGAGTTCGGGCTGGGCGGCCGGACGGCGGTTTCGCTGTGCCGCTGCGGGCACTCCCAGACCAAGCCGTTCTGCGACGGCAGCCACAAGGTGGTGGGATTCGAGGACACGGTCGTGGCGCGCGATCTGCCGCCCGTCGTGCCGCAAACATGAAACGAATCGTGGCGTTGGTCGCGCTGGCCCTGCTCGCCATGGCGCTATTGCTGACGGCCCAACCCGCCGGCGATCCCGTGATCGAAGGCTTCCGGACCGTGGAGGTTGCCTCCGTTTCGGATGCGCTGGAGCAGTTGTACGGCACGCGCGGGTACATGTCGCACGAGATGCGGCCGCTGTTCACGACGAAGTTCGCCGGACCCGCCGTGACGGTCCTGCTGAAGAAGGAGGAGCACCACGAGGGCGCGAAGGCATCGCAGGGCATGCTGGACGCCATCGACGCCGCTCCGGCGGGTTCCGTCTACGTGATGGTGCTGGAGGACGGCGCCGACTACGCCGGCATCGGCGCGCTCATGGCGACCGCGATGAAGTTCCGCGGGCTCACCGGGGCCGTGATCGACGGCTCGATCCGGGACACGCCGCAGATTCGCCGCTTGCAGTTCCCGGTGTTCAGCCGCGGCGTCGTGCCTTCGACCACCATCAATCATTACCGCTTCGCCGGCGTCAACGTGCCGGTGATCTGCGCGGGCGTCCGGGTGAACGCGGGCGATATCGTGACGGCCGATGAGGACGGTGTGGCGGTGGTGCCGCGCGCGCAGGCGGCCGACGTGCTGAAGAAGGCGCAGGAACTGGACAACATCGAGCACAGCATGCTGCCCTTCATCGAGAAGTACCACTCGCTGAAGGAGGCGGTGGCTAAGTTCGGAAGGATCTGAGCGGCGCGGCGCTACGGGTTGATGGCTATCCGGAGCCCCGATCCGCCGAACTTCACGTTGCTGACCAGGCGGCAGGCGCAGCGGCAAGAATCGGACCCATAAGCGTAGCTACCACCGCGCATCTGTCCCCAGTTGGGTGAGATCTGCCCGACCGGGTCGGTTTCGCTCATCTCCCGGTAAGACCGGATGTGATCGAGAGAGAGCTCCCAGATGTTCCCCAGCATGTCGTAGAATCCCCAGGCGTTCGGCTCTTTCTGCCCAACGGGGTGCGGCGAGCCTCCGGAGTTCGCCTCGTACCAGGCGACCCTGGCGAGGTCGGCATCGGAGTCTCCGGAGTAGAAACGGGTGCGTGTTCCGGCGCGGCAGGCGAATTCCCACTGTGCTTCGGTAGGCAACGTCACGGTCACGCCCGCTTCCTCGGAGAGCTTCCTGCAAAACTCAATCGCGGCGGGGTAGGTGACCTGATCGACGGGCAGGTCGTCACCATGGAAACCGCTGGGCTTGAGCCCGGTGACGGCGGAATACTGCCCCTGCGTGATGGGATAAGTCCCGAGGTAGAACGGCCTGGTGAGGCGAACCGGCCGGACGGGCGATTCGTTGGCGTCGTGGCCGGGTTCGGTGGCACGCGAGCCCATGGAGAATTCGCCGGGCTTCACGCGGCGCAAGGAAATAGCGACGGCCTTCACCGTAAGTTCGACCCGGACATCGCCTCGCGCGATGGCCTGTTTCCACTCCGCCCCGTTCATGTGTCGCCTCCCGGAACCCGTGCAAATACTCGCGGCGAACAGCACCGCAAGCAGGCTGCCCCACCTACGGATGCGCCGCATCATACGCAGCTTTGTAATTGCCGTCCCAAACGTTGCCCCAATAATCCTTGTGATCGCTTCCCAACCAATGGTCGAAATACTCGTCGAAGCTGGTGGACTGAGCGTCGGTCACGCTGGCGTAAGAGAACGAGTTTTTGCTGCAGCCCCATTTGGCCATGCAAGCCTTTTCGGCCTTGACGGCCTTTTGTACGCCATCGTACTCGATCTTCTCCTTGGCGCGGATGTACTCGTCGCGGCTGAGCTTGCCGGCGGCGGCATCGGCATCGACCTTGGCGAAATCGGCCTGGTGGGACATGTTCGAGGATTCCTGAATCAGGGTCTCGATCGTATTGCACTTGTCGTAGCCGGTGTCGAGGGTGATGGTGCCCCCACTGACCGATCCGCCGGTTCCGATCACCGAAGCGCCGGTGACAACCTGAGGATCCTTTCCGCCGTTGGCCGCCTTGGCCGCCGCCCAGACGCCGGTGCCGCCATCGCAGCCATCCAGCGCCGACTTGATGTCGGCGGGGGTCCAAGCCGGAGCCGAACCGCACCCGGCGGTTGTGCTGTTACAGGCCGCGCCTGAGCCGCTGCCGCTGCTCGGCCCACTCGATTTCGAGCATCCCGTCAGGCACATCAGCTTGTCTCCAGGCCCTTCAGTACGGCGTCCAGGTAGGTCTTCATCCGAGAGAACAAGCGCTCCGCTCTCTTGTCGGAATCGGTGACGGCCTCTTTGTGGAGCGTGGCGGCGATCCAGGGGAACTGCGGGTCGGAGACAAAGCCGTGGCCCAGGGTGAACATGAGCCCGGCGAAAAGGGCGCGTCCGGCCGCGGTGCCGAGTCCGTGAGGGCCGGCGGCCTGTTCGGCGGTGCGCACCAGCGGCACAAATGCGGGTGCCCCCACGTATGCGAATTTCTCGGGATACACTGCCTGAAAGCGCCGCAAGATGGCAGGGCCGGTTGCACTGCCGGGTGCCGTGAGTTCCTCCCAGCGAACCGCCGCCGCCCGTCGCAGCGCGGCAATAGCAAACTGGTTCTCAGGCCCCGCCGCCTTTTCCAAGTACTCGCTGGAGGCCTCATAGAGCCGGTCGGCCCGCTGCATTTGATCGGGAATGTCAAGACTTCGTAGCGTCTGCGCGGCCCAGGGATACTGCGGGTCGGTGTCAAAGTCCATTCCGAACATAGACACGAGCTCGAGATAGAAGCGCACCGGACCGCGATTGGTGAACCCGTATTGCGTGGCGCGCTCGATCCCGCGCTGCACCGTCTTGCGCACGCATTCGTTGCCGACCACTTCGGAGTGGCGGGGAGCGAACTTGAAAAGATGCTCCACCATCTGGTCCTCGAAGTTGGCGAGGGCCCCGTCTCGCAGGCTTTCGATTTGTTTGAAGCGAATCAGCACAGATGCAGAACCACTGCCCAATTATGAGCCGAGTCCGGCTCCGTCGCAAGCGCTTCGGCTGCGGCAATCAGAGCCGGTGGATCCCTTCGGATGGAAGGGGATTTCGCGATCGTGGACGCCGAGGGCACGAGTTCGGACGCGCGGCCCAGATCGAGCTGTTCTGCGGTGGCAGCCACAAACGCGAGGGATTCGAGGATGCGGTCGCCGGCGCAGGTGGGCCTACTTCCCCCGGATCTCCTCCAGCCGCTTCTTGAGATACTCCTCGTACTCCTCCTTGAGAGCGGGATCGTGCGGCGAGCCATAAATGTCGCTGGATTTGTACTTGCCCTGGTCGAACTTCTTGCGGGTCCACTCGTCGTGAATGTGGACCGTGTCGGCGTTGTCCATAACCTCTTGCGCCAGTTGCGGCGGGATGAAGTACAGGCCCTCGCGGTCGCCCACCACGAGGTCGCCGGGCATCACGGTCACGTGGCCGATGCGAACCGGGACGTTGATGCCGGTCAGCACCACACCGGAGATGGCGCTCGGGTGTGCGTGGCGATAGTAGGCGGGCATCTCCATCTCCGCGATCCCCTCCAGGTCGCGGATCGAGCCATCCACCACCAGGCCGCCGCCGTGGGTTGCCTTCATGACGTAGTAGAAAAGGTTGTCGCCGACGATGGTGCCGCCGTCCTCCTTGCCGAACAGGTCCACCACCAGCACGTCGCCGGGCTGCAACATGTCGATCGCAGTCTGGTTCTTCAGCGCGCCGAGGCCGGCGGCCTGCGCCTTCGCCTTCAGGACGTCTTCAAGGTCCGGGCGCTGTGGCATGAACTGCACGGTGAACGCGCGGCCCACGAGCTTCTTTCCGGGGTGCAGCACCTCGAAGTCGCCCTCATATTGGTTGTGAAAGCCCTTCTCCGGCAGGACGGCCCAGACCTCTTCGGCCGAGAGGCCGCGGGCGCGCTCGATCAGCGAGTCGGGGACCTTGGGACGGCCATCGGGGAAGCGGTCGAAGGGGTTGTCGGGAGTGTAGTCGATCAGTTGCTTGCGGGTGAGGGTGAGGGACTGGGGCAGGGCGGGCAGGGGGGCCACGCAGGCTGCCAGGACAAGAGTGATAAGACGATACATTAGTTGCCTCCTCGGAAAAGAACCGCTCCCTCACGGTCGCGGCTCGGTTGAAGAGTGTCGGCACGAGTGCCGACACGGCACGCTGAAGCGTGCGCCACGAATCAGCTCCACAGGCGGTCGTTGCTGTGATCGACGTCCCACTGCGGCGTCGGCTCGAAGTAGCCCGGCTCGAGTAAGTGCCGCTTAACCGCCTCTTCGTTCAATGTCACTCCAAGACCGGGCTTGTCGGGAACCGTAATGAAGCCTTTGTTGACGATGGGCTTCTCGACGCCGTCCACCAGGTCGCTCCACCAGGGCACATCCACCGAGTGGTTTTCCATCACCAGGAAGTTCTGGGTCGCGGCGGCGCAATGGACGTTGGCCATGCACGACACCGGACTTCCCGCGAAGTGCATCGCCATCGGCACTCCCAGTTCCTGCGCGGCGTCGCCGATCTTCTTGGTCTCCAGAATGCCGCCTGCCGTCGCCAGGTCCGGATGAATGATATCCACCGCGTGGGCGCGGCAGAGCTCCATGAACGGCTCCTTCAGGTAAATGTCCTCACCGGTCAGGAGAGGGAGGCCAACGGCGTTGCGGATCTCCTTCAAGAGGTCGGTGTACTGCCACGGAACCATGTCCTCGAGCCACGCCATGTTGTACTTTTCGAGCGCCTTGGCCAGGCGGATGCAGCTTTTGACCCCGATGTGGCCGAAGTGATCGGCCGAGAGCGGTATGTCCATCCCGACCATCTCGCGCACCTGGCCGACGTAGTCCGCCATAAGGGCCGCCCCTTTGTCGGTGATCTGGATCCCCGTGAACATGTGTTCGACGCGTTGTCCCTGAGCGAGGCTCACGTCCTCGGGCTTGGTGACCGCGCCCGGAACGTCTCCCACCAAGTCAACGCCGAGGTCCATCTTGAGCCACGTGAAACCCTCGTCGCGCCGCGCCTTCAAGCGCTGGCCGTAAACCTTCGGGTCGCTCGATTCCGTGGTGTCCGCGTAGCAGCGTATGCGGTCGCGGAACCGGCCCCCGAGCATCTGGTAGACCGGCACGCCGTATGCCTTGCCGGCCAGGTCCCAGAGCGCCATCTCGACGCCGCTGACCCCGCCGCCCTGCCGCGATTGACCGCCGAACTGCTTGATCTTGCGGAATACCCTGTCGACGTTGCAGGGGTTCTCGCCCAGGATGCGGCTCTTCAGCATGAGCGCGTAGTTCCTGCTCGCGCCGTCCCGCACCTCGCCGAGGCCGTAGATGCCCTGGTTGGTGTCGAGGCGGATGATGGGGCAGGTCATAGGCGCACGGGCGATGACCAGCACCCGCATGTCGGTGATCTTCAACTCCGACGGTTTGGAGTTGGTGTTGACGTTCTGCGGAAGGGCCTCCAGCGTGTTGTCAGCCCAGAGGCTGAGGCCCATGGCTCCGGCCACGCCCTTAAGGAACGAGCGCCGCCCGCCGGTCGTGGAACGAAATTGCATAGCGAACCCTCCCTCAATCTCCATCTTGTAGGACAAGCTGAAGCTTGTCCTACATCTCTGATGCCAAAGCCGCCTGCAGCATGGCACGCGTATAGCCAACGTTGAAGGCATAGGCCGCGTAGCCGCCGCCACCCGGGTATTGCGGGTGGAAACCGGGGCGCTCGCGGTCGTAGTCGATGCCGCGCGGATGCTCGGGAAAGACGAGGCGAGGGTACTTCTGCCTCACCAGCTCCTTCATGACGCCGAACATGTCGACCTCGCCTTCGTCCAGGAATACTTCCGTGTATCTTTCGTACGGCCTTTGCACCCGGACGTTGCGGTAGTGGACGTGATTGATGCGGTCGCGGTCGCCGAAGTAGCGGCAGACCTCCACCGGATCGTGGCCCATCTCGCGCGTGACACCACAATCGAAGGTGATGCCGTTCGAAGGGCTGTCGACGATGCCGATGAGGCGCTTCCATCCCTCCAGAGTGCCCATGATCTGTTCCGAGCCGCGGCTGACGGGCGCCGGAGGATCGTTGGGGTGCAGCGCCAGCCGGACTCCCGCCTCCTCTGCCACCGGGATCACCGCCCTCAGAAAGTACGCGATGTTGGCCCACATCTCTTCCAGCGTCTGAGCGCCCTCCCCCGGCAGGGGTGGCAGTCCCTTCATGCGCTCATAGTCAAAGCCGGTCCAGCCGGCTCCGGCGCGGCCGGTCTCCTCGAAGTAGCCCTCCATGGCGCGGTGCGCGTACCAGTTGTATTCGATCACGGGCAGGCCGGCGCGTCCGGCGGCCCGGATGGATCGGATCACGTTCTCGATGTCCTCGTCCCGGCCGGGACGGGCGTAGATGGCGTTGGGAAACCAGGCGATCATGAGATTCCCGAGCGTGAGGCCGTAAGCGTGTAGCAGGGCCACGCGCTCTTTGAGGCGGCCTTCGTTCCAGGGAATCGGGCCGCCGCCTCCGATCACGTGGTCCACGCCGAGTTGCCTGGCCCGGCGCGCGGCCGCTTCGCCATCTCCCGGCTCGGTAGGGAGGCAGATCTTGGGGGTGCCCGCCGATTCAGACCGCGCCTTCGGGGCCGCCAGCGCCGCTCCCCCCGCCAGGAGCACGTTCCTACGAGACCAATCGCCGCTCATACCGCGAGTGTAACGCCGACGCACGCCCGTCGCCCTGATGGCTGACGGCTATTTCCCGAACGCGTCCACCAGGGACATCACCTTCATGTTCTTCCGCAGATCGTCCGCGCTCGCCGCGCCTGTGACGCCGATCTCTACCGGCTGCCCAGGCAGGAGGTCGAAGTAGTTGTCCGACACCTTCACGTCCAGGTCGCCGAAGGAGACGTAGACGCTACGCGCCAGCACCGGCGAAGAGAGCCGTAGGAGATTGCCGGTCAGCTCGGTCTTGATCGCCGCCGGCGGCAGATGGACGTCCTTGGTGGGCGCCAGGAAGAGCAGGTTGCTCGACACCGTCTTGCCCCCCACAATCAAGTCGGCCGCGACGAAGCTGCGGCTCGGGTCGGCCTCCTTGGGAAACGGGAACTGCAGGTAGACCTGGCTCGAGAGCGGCGCCACCTGGATCGCCTGCGATTTGTCGCTGAGCGTCGCGCCGTCCACGGTCATGACGCGGACGCGAAGCTCGGCCTTGGCCGGCACGGTCCGGTCGGAGACCACATAGACCGCCACCCCGCCATTCTCCTCGTGCGGCGAAACGAGCAGGTCGTTGTAGAACCGCCGGGCGTAATACTGGAGCGCCTTCCAGCGGCCGAAGTAATCCAGGCTCGACCAGGAGGCCACCTGCCAGCAGTCGTTCAGTTGCCAGTAAATGGAGCCCATCGTGCGCGGGCGGTTGCGCCGCAGATGCTCGGCGCCCACCTTGATCCCCTCCGCCTGCAAGACCTGGCTGGCGTACAGGAATGCGGCGAAGTCGCGCGGCTCCGGGTAATCCCGCAGCAGGTACTCGTGGATGATGGCGTTGCCCGCGGCGTTCTTCTGGTGGGCCAGCATTACCGGCGTGGTGATGCCGGTGCGATCCTCCGGGACGGTGAACGTTTCCACGGTGCGCATCTCGGGGAAGGACTGGAAACCGTACTCGGTCATGAAGCGCGGGAAGTGCTTCTCGTAGTCGCGGAAAGGCACCCGGCCGTGCCATACGCTCCAGTCATGCATGTCACCGGACTGGTAGTCGGCCGAGGTCTCCTCGTAATCGGCGCTGGGCGAACTGGGCCAGTAAGGAGTCTCGGGGGTGAGCCGCTCGACGATGCGGGGCAGGATTCCGCTGAACACCGTGAGGTAGTCCTCCCACATGCGCCGGCCCACCTCGGGGGCGAGCTTGCTCCCGCCCCGCCAGGCGAAGGCGCCCTCGGTCTCGTTATTGCCGCACCAGATCACGATGCTGGGATGATTGCGCAGCCGCCGCACCTGGTCCTCCGCCTCCGCAGCGATGCTCTGCTTGAACGGGTAGGTACCCGGCTGCCAGTCGTTGCCGAACATGAAATCCTGCCAGATCATGATGCCCAGCCGGTCGCACAGGTCGTAAAACTCTTCGGTTTCGTAATAGCCGCCGCCCCAGTGGCGGATCATGTTCATGTTGGCGTCGACGGCCGATTGCAGCACCTGCCGGTACTGCTCGCTGGTAACGCGCGTGGGGAAACTGTCGAAGGGGATCACGTCCGCGCCTTTGCCGAAGACGGGGATGCCGTTGATCACGAACTCGAATGAACGGCCCCACTTGTCGGGATCGCGGCGCAGCACGACCGACCGCAGGCCCGTGCGGGCGGTGGCTTCGTCGGCGACTGTCGCGCCGGTCTTCAGCCCCGCGTGGAACTCGTAAATCGGCTGGGCGCCGTAGCCCACCGGATACCACAGGTCCGGCTTCACGATCTCGAGCGGCAGGTCGATGTGGTTTACACCCGCGTGCAGTTGCGCGTGTGCGGTCTTCTTGCCCGCGTGCGCGGTTTCTACCGTGACCTCGGCGGCCATGTCGCCCGCCGCGGTGACTTCGACCTCGGCGACCAAATGCGCCACTTGGGCCGTCACGTCGCGCTGTCTGATGTGCAGGCCGGAGATCCGTGCGTCATCCCAGGCCTCGAGCTTCACCGGACGCCAGATTCCGCTGGTCACGAAGCGCGGTCCCCAGTCCCAACCGTATTCGTAGGCGGCCTTGCGGATATAAGTCTTCTCGTCGGTGTGGGTCTTATCGCGCCACTTATCGGTTGCGGCCACCTTGGCGGCCGCCTTGATCGGAGAAGGGAAGAAAATCGTCAGCGAGTTAGCGCCCGCCTTCAAGTACGGCCTCACGTCCACCCGCCACTCGCGGAACATGTTATCGGCCGTCAGCACCGGCGTGCCGTTGAGAGACACCTCGGAGTAAGTGTCGAGGCCCTCGAACACCAGCTCGATGTGGCGATGCTTGAGCAACTCGTCGCCGGCCTGGATCGTGCCCCGGTATTCCCAATCGGCGTTCTCGATCCATTGCAGCTTGGCTTCGTTGTCGCGGTAGAAGGGGTCCGGGATCAGCTTGTTCCGCAGCAGATCGAGATGCACGCAGCCGGGCACCTGCGCCGGATGCCAGTCGGCGGAGTCGCCGCCGCGCTGACGGAATTCCCAGTTGGAGTGAAGCAGGATGGTCTGCTTTCCCACCGTCCCACCGTAACATGGCACCGCGGCGACAAGCGCCACGAGCACAAGAGCCGATCGATTCATCATGAGTTCGCCTCGACCGATCTTCGCACAGCGGCCGCTGGAGCACCATGGGCGGGAAAGGCGCCGATATGTCCGCAGCGCGCGCCCGCGGCAGCGGGAAGCGCCGGACAGATTGCGGTGGTTCGGGGCACAGCTTCAGAATCGGGCCTCGGAATCGGGCCTTGCAAAGCCGGCACTGATCTGATAGAAGTCTAGGTGTTCGTCGCGACCCATGGCCACCCCTTCGCGTCGGAAAGGATCCGGTGGAGCAAAAGCCCCGGAGCCGTCGGGGGCAGCGCCGCCCGCTCCCGTTCCGGAGACGCCCTCCGCGCCGCCGGACGAACGCCAGCAGGCCGAGTTGTTCGACCGCGCCATAAAGCTCTTCCATTCTGCCGGCTACGGCGCGGCCCGCGGCCTCTTCGAGAGAGCCGCCCGGGGCCCTATCCCTGCCATGGCGCATAGCGCTCAACTGCACGCCACCATGTGCGCCCGCCGGGTGGCAGTCCGCCAGCCGTCTCCCGACACCCCGGAAGAGCATTACGACTATGCGATCGCGCTCATCAATCAGCGCCGCTTCCCCGAGGCCGAACGGCACCTGGCCGAGGCCGTCGCCAGGGTTCCCAATGCGGATTACGTGTACTACGCGCTGGCCCTATGCCGCGGGTTAGCCGGCGACCTCCACGGCGCCTATCGCCACCTGCGCCGCGCCATCGAGATCCAGCCCCGCAATCGCACCGCGGCCCGCAACGATCCCGACTTCGCCGGGATCGCCCAACTTTCGCCTCTTTTGGAACTCCTGTACCCTGAAAGAACGGCTTTCGCCCCGCCCCACTCCTAGCCGGGGTTTGGGCCGTGCCGCGAAGATCATGACTACGCAAGCACCTCGGCCTGAATCGCTGGAAGGACCGCTCCGGATCGTCCTGATCGGCGGTGGTACGGGCCTCTCGACCCTCCTGGGGGGTCTCAAGTTTTTTGCCCGGCCCGTCTACCGCGCGGAGTCCCCTTCGCTTGCGGCAGAGTTTCCTGTAGTCGATCTGTCCGCCGTGGTGACGGTCAGCGACGACGGCGGAAGCTCGGGCCGCCTGCGCCGCGACTTCAAGGTTCTGCCGCCCGGCGACATTCGCAACTGCATGGTGGCGCTCTCCGAGGATGAAGCCCTGCTCTCGCGCCTGTTCCGTTACCGCTTCGCGCGCGGGCGCGGACTCAAGGGCCACAGTTTTGGCAACCTCTTCCTCACGGCGCTCACGAACATCACGGGCGATTTCCCGCGCGCGGTGCGCGTCTCCTGCGAGGTGCTGGCCATCAAGGGGCGCATCTACCCCTCCACGGCCGCGAATGTGACTCTCGAAGCGGAGCTCGAAGACGGCAGCACCGTGCTGGGCGAGACCCGGATCAGCCGTTCACGCCTGCACATCCGCCGCATCCGTTTGAACCCGCCGCACGCTGCGCCGCTCGAAGAGACGCTGCGCGCGATTGCCGAAGCCGACGCCATCACGCTCGGCCCGGGCTCCCTGTTCACCAGCATTATTCCCAACCTTTTGGTGGACGGCATTCCCCGGGCGATTGCCGAGAGTCCCGCGGTGAAGGCCTGCTTCGTCAACCTCATGTGGCAGCCAGGCGAGACGGTCCGGTACACCGCGGCCGATCATGTCGCTGCTATTCATGAACACGCGGACCGGCGCCTGCTCGATTACGTAGTAGTCAACACCCGCCCCATCGGCCCCGCGCTGCTCAAGAAATACGCCCGCCAGAACGCGCTTCCGGTGGAGAACGACCTGGAGCGCCTGCACGCCATGGGGCTGAAGATCGTGGGGCGCGATCTGGTCCAGGAAGCCGGCAAGATCCGCCACGATCCGGCAGCGGCCGCCGCGGTCGCGATCGAATTGGCCGCCGAGGGCCGCCGGCAGAGGCACGCGAGCAATAACGCTATACTGAGCGCTTAAAGATGGACAACATCACCATTGTGGTTCTCGCCGCGGGCCTCGGCACGCGCATGAAATCCCGGAAGGCCAAGGTCCTGCACCAGGCCGGCGGCTTGACGTTGATCGAGCACGTGGCCGCGACCGCGGCCGCCGTCGCACCGCCAGAGCGGATCGCGGTCGTGGTCGGACATCAGGCGGAGCTGGTGGAGGCCGCGCTGGGCGGCCGCGGCATTCGTTTCGTCGTGCAACACCAGCAGTTGGGCACGGGCGACGCCGTGAAGGCCTGCCGCGGGCTGCTCGAAGCCGCGGGCGGCGAGGTCGCGATCCTTTTGGGAGACTGCCCACTGCTTTCACCGGCCACTGTCGAGCGCCTGGTGTCGGCTCAGCGCGGATCGAACGCCGCCGCCACGGTCATCACCACGGTCCTCGAAGATCCCAGCGGCTACGGGCGGATCGTGCGCGCCGGGGACGGGTCAGTCGCCGCCATCGTCGAGCACAAAGCAGCCACGGCCGCCGAACGCGCCATCTGCGAGATCAACTCCGGCATTTACTGCTTCCGGGGCGACCTGCTGTGGGGCCACCTGGACGAGATCGGCACGGGCAATCCTGCCGGCGAGTACTACCTGACCGACATCGTGGAGATCTTCCGCCGCCACGGCCACACGGTCGCGCCTCTGCTTATCGAGGACCCGAGCGAGCTGCTGGGCATCAACACCCGCGTCGAGCTGGCGCAGGTGGACTCCATGCTGCGCGCGCGGAAGGTTCGCCAGGTCATGCTCGACGGCGTCACCGTCGAGAAGCCCGAGACGGTCACCATCGACGCCGGCGTCGAGATCGGCTGCGACACCGTCATCGAGCCTTTTGCACGTATCCTGGGCCGCAGTGCGATCGGCGAGGATTGCCGGATCGGCGCCTGCTCCATCGTCCGCGATTCCGAGCTGGCCGGCGGGGTGGAGGTCCTGCCGTTCACCTTCATCGACGCCTCGCGCGTGGAGCGCGGAGCGCACGTCGGCCCCTTCGCCCGGCTGCGCATGAACGCTCGCGTGAAGGGCGGGGCCAGGGTGGGCAATTTCGTGGAGATGAAGAACTCCGAGCTGGGCGAGGGAGCCAAGTCCCAGCACCTGGCCTACCTGGGCGACGCCACCATCGGCGACCGCGCCAACATCGGCGCGGGCACTATCACCTGCAACTATGACGGAGTACGCAAGCACCGCACCGCCATCGGCGCCGGCGCCTTCATCGGCAGCAACTCGACGCTGGTCGCCCCGGTCGGGATCGGCGAAGGCAGCTACGTCGCGGCAGGCTCCGTGGTCACGCAGCCCGTGCCGGCGGACGCCCTCGCTCTCGGCCGCGCCCGTCAGGTGAACAAAGAAGGCTGGGCCAGGAAGCGCCGGGAGCGCCAGGGCAAATAGCCTGTAAGAAAAGCGCCCGTCCGGCGACTACCTGGGATATGGGAAGAACCGATCCCAGCCAGGAAATCCCGTCCGGCAAGAACCGGGGATTGCGCCGGCTCCCGCGGGAGAGAGACGCGTTTCACACTTTGGAGGAACAGTAGTGGAAACAACACGGAACCTCATCGCCTTTCTGTTTGCGGTGGCCCTGCCGATGGCGGCCCAGGCCCCGGCGGCGCCCGAGTCCCCGGTAGCGCCCGACGCCGAGATCCGCAAGATCCTCGCCGAGCGCATCGATACGGCGCACCAGAGCGTCGGGATCGTGGTGGGGATCATCGAGCCGCGGGGCCGCCGGATTGTCACCTACGGCAGCCGGGCGAAGGACGACAAGCGGCCGCTCGACGGCGACACGGTTTTTGAGATCGGTTCGGTGACCAAGGTGTTCACGTCCCTCCTGCTGGCCGATATGGTGGAGCGCAAGGAAGTAGCCTTGGACGATCCCGTAGCGAAGTACCTTCCGCCGGACGTCAAGGTGCCTGAGTTCGACGGCCATAAGATCACTCTGCAATCGCTTTCCATGCAGACCTCCGGTCTCCCGCGCCTGCCCACCAACTTGGCTCCCAAGGATCCGGCAAACCCTTATGCGGACTACTCGGTCGCGCAGCTTTACCAGTTCCTTTCGAGTTTCGGGCTCACGCGGGACGTCGGGTCGCAGTACGAGTACTCCAATCTCGGCGTCGGCCTGCTGGGGCACGCGCTGGCGCGGCGCGCCGGCATGGACTACGAAGCGCTGGTGCGGTCGCGGATCGCGGAGCCGCTGGGCATGGCGAACACCCGCATCACGCTCTCGCCGGAGATGAAGGACCGTCTGGCGGTGGGGTACAGCGCCGCCATGTCGCCCACCGCTGCCTGGGATCTGCCGGCGCTGGCTGGAGCGGGCGCGCTGCGTTCGACCGCTAACGACCTCCTCACCTTCCTGGCAGCCAATCTCGGCGCCACAAAAACGCCGCTCGCGCCGGCCATGGCCGCCATGCTCAAGATCCGGCGTATGACGGGCGCCGGTGGCCTGGAAACGGCGCTCGGCTGGCTCGTTTCCGAGTCCGGAGGCAGAACGTTTGTCTGGCACAATGGAGGCACAGGCGGCTATAGGTCCTTCATCGGATTCGATCGCGCCAGGGGCGCCGGCGTCGTGGTGTTGTCGAACGCGGGGACCGTGGCAGGCGTGGATGACATCGGGCGCCACCTGCTCGATCCCCAGGCTCCTCTGCTCAATATCCAGCCGCACACCGAGATCGCCATCGATCCCAAGCTTCTCGATCTCTACGTGGGCCGCTACGCGCTGGCAACGGGAGCGATCCTCACCGTCACCCGCGAAGGGAACCGGCTCTTCGCGCAACTGACGGGACAGGGGAAGTATCAGATCCACCCCGAGAGCGAACGAGGGTTCTTCTACCGCGTGG